>Ga0335081_10002944_pt1 | contig 26768 bp, 25 predicted proteins | sample Lox_Sample_35_FD_206713 | JGI IMG/M metagenome (GOLD analysis project Ga0335081, IMG submission 206713) | Soil microbial communities from Loxahatchee National Wildlife Refuge, Florida, United States - Lox_Sample_3.5 | ecosystem: Environmental > Terrestrial > Soil > Wetlands | place: USA...
TGCGCGACATCGGCATGGAAGACACCGTGCAGCTGATCGCCTCCGGCGGCATCCGGACCGGCGCCGACGTGGCCAAGGCGCTCGCGCTCGGCGCGGACGCGGTCTCGGTCGGGGTGGCCCCGCTCATCGCCCTCGGCTGCAACAGCCCCACCTACTGGCAGGACGGGAGCGACCACGACGCCTCCGACGGCTACCGGGCGCTGGGCACCGAGGCCGGTTACTGTCACCACTGCCACACCGGCCGCTGCCCGGTCGGCGTCACCACCCAGGACGCCGGATTGGAGGCCCGGCTCGACGCGGACCGGGGCACGGGCCAGGTCACGAACTACCTCAAGGCGATGGCCATGGAGACCGCGGCGCTGGCCCGCGCCTGCGGCAAGTCCGACGTGCACAACCTGGAGCCGAACGACCTCGTGGCGCTCACCGTGGAGGCGGCGGCCATGGCTCAGGTCCCCCTGGCGGGCACCGAATGGATTCCCGGCCGGCCCGACAAAATCTGACGGCACCGAAACGGCGGCAAACCGCGTCTTCCCAACTCCGCGGGTACGTCGTACTCTCATCCTAAAGTGTCGTGTTAGTAAACATTGTCCACTCTGCTTAAAGCCATCCCCAACAGCCGGCACGGCCGGCCGCGCTGTCCGCGCCGCACCAGGCGCCCGACCACCTGACCACGGAGCGATCGGTACGACCTAACGGAGCGTACACATGTCAGACGCCGAGGCCCAGCTGCGGGAACGCGCGGAGTCCGACGGGGTGCGGTTCTTCTTCGCCATGTTCGTGGACATGCACGGCAAGCCGTGCGCCAAGATGATCCCGGTCGAGGCGGTCGACGTGCTGACCGGCGGGGGCGCGGGCTTCGCGGGGTTCGCGGCCGGGCCGATGGGGCAGAGCCCCGCCGATCCCGACATGATCGCCGTCCCGGACCCGGCCTCGTACACGCTCACGCCGTGGCAGCCGGGGCTGGCCGTGCTGCAGTGCGACATCCACGTCGAGGGCCAGCCCTGGCCCTATACCCCCCGGCTGATCCTGAAGCGGATGCTGGACAAGGCCCGCGACCGCGGCCTGGTCTACAACGTCGGCTGCGAGGCGGAGTACTTCCTCGTCCGCCGCCGCGACGGCGGCGGCGTGGAGCTCGCCGACCCGCTGGACACAGCCGAGGCGCCCTGCTACGACGCCAAGGGCCTGACCAGGATGTTCGGCCACCTGTCGACGGTGTCGACGTACATGAACCAGCTCGGCTGGGCCAACTACGCCAACGACCACGAGGACGCGAACGGCCAGTTCGAGCAGAACTTCGCCTACGCCGACGCGCTCACCAGCGCCGACCGGCTCATCTTCTACCGCTACATGATCCACACGCTGGCGCACGACGCGGGCCTGGCCGCCACCTTCATGCCGAAGCCGTTCGGCAACCTGACCGGTTCCGGGCTGCACCTGCACTCCAGCCTGTGGGACGCGCAGACCGGCGCCGAACTGTTCGCGGACCCGGCCGACCCCCGCGGGCTCGGCCTCTCCGGGCTCGCCTACCACTACATCGGCGGCCTGATCGAGCACGGGCCGGCCATGGCCGCCGTGACCTGCCCGACCGTCAACTCCTACAAGCGCTTCGGGGTCGGCGCGCCGAACTCCGGCGCCACCTGGGCCCCGGCCTACGCCACCTACGGCGGGAACAACCGGACCCAGATGCTCCGCGTCCCCGACGGCGGCCGGGTGGAGAACCGGGCCTGTGACGGCTCGGCCAACCCGTACCTGGCCATGGCGGTCCAGCTGGCCGCCGGGCTGGACGGCATCGACCGCGGCCTGGAACCCGGCGAGCCCAACCGTGACAACCTGCACGTGCTGCCGGCCGAGGCCGTCGCCGCCCGCGGCATCCGGGCGCTGCCGCCGACCCTGCTGCACGCCGCCGACGAACTGGTCACCGACGACGTGCTCCGCGAGGCGCTGGGCAAGACCCCGGACGGGGACTACATCGACTACTACGCCCAGGTCAAGCGGGACGAGTTCCGCGCCTGGCACTCCGGGGTGAGCGACTGGGAAGTCGAGCGCTACCTCACGCTCTTCTGACCGGCCCGCACCGACGAGAGGAACTGTCCCGCAACAGATGTAGGGAGGGATCGTGGCCTCGATCGACGGCACGCTTCCCGAGACCGGCCTGCACAAGGGCACCAACTGGTGGGGCGCCTTCGTCATCGGCCTGGCCGGGACGATCCTGGTGACCGGCATCGCGCCGTACGTGGTCCAGGGCACCGGCGCACTGGGCATCATCCTCATCGGCGTGATGACGATCGCCGGCTGCTTCCTGTGCCTGTGCCTGGCCGAGCTCGCCACGATGTGGCCCGACCGGACCGGCGGCATCCCGGGTACGCCACCGAGTCGTTCCGGCCGCTGGTCGGCGATACAACGTCCCGGCACATCGGCGGCGTCTCCGGCTGGGCCTACTGGCTCGGCTGGTTCCCGGTCGCGCCGATCAACGTGATCCTGACCGCGTCCTACCTGGCGGTGCTGTTCAACTTCAGCCCGGGGCACACCATCGATCCGGTCGGGACCACCTGGGGCACCCCGATCGGGATCACGATCGTGCTGGTCTGCTTCGCGCTGCTGCTGGCCATCTTCGTCCCGGCCTGGTTCGGCATCAGGCTCGGCGCGGCCTTCGCCACCGTGCTCGGCATCTTGTCCATGCTGCCGCTCACCGCGATGATCTTCTTGCCGTTCTTCAAGCCCGGCTCGATCCACTGGAGCAAGCACCGCCGACCCGCTGACGCTCTACCTCACCTACACCAACCACATCTTCGGGCCCGGCTCGTGGGAGAAGTGGTTCGTCGGGCTGCCGCTGATCGCGGCGCTGGCGGTCTTCGAGCTGCGCATGGCCGGCATCGCGGCCGCCGGAAACGTCCGGCCCGCGATCGTCGACCGGGTCGCCGAGGCGATACTGGCGGAGGCCGAGGCCTTCGGCGCCGACCTCATCGTCCTGGGCAGTCCGCGCCGCGGGGAAGTGGCCACCCGCCTGTTCGGCAGCGTGACCCTCCGGGTCCTGCGCCGGTCGGGCTGCCCGGTGATCGTCGCGCCCCGCCACGGCCCCCGCCGCCAGCCGCCCGTCTCGGCCCAAGCCCGCGGCCAAGGCCAGCTCTAACCCGAACCCCCCGGCACAACGCCCCCCCGCCCCGCAACCCCACCTGCCCCAGCCACCACGTGAGCCCCAACCCCGGAATCAGTGGTTGTGGCGTTCTACCGGATCTAGGTGCATAAAAGGGACATCGACATCGAATGATCCCGGACGGGCGATGCAGGAGTGGCTAAAGACCATTTCCGCGCCCGTATGGCTCGGCCACCCCCCCCGCGTTTTCGCGGAGACGGCTTGTGAAACCCTGCACAAAGCGCTTCCGCGGAAACGCCTCCGCTCCCTGGCGCGGACCCCGGTAGGTCGAGCACGGCAGCGGCCACGGCGTCGGCCCCGTGGCCAGCCTGCGGTGGCGGGGCGGGCGGTACTGTGAGCACCGTGGAGGGGCCGCTGCGGGTGTTCGTGAGCAACACCCCCGAGCTGCGCCAGTACCCGGAAGAGCGGTCGTTCGTCGTCGCGGCCGAGCAGGCCATCACCCGGGCCGGGGGCATCGTCCTGAACATGGCGTATTTCACCGCTCGGGAGGACAAGGCCGCCGAGTACCGCCGCCAGCAGGTGCGGCGGGCCGATGTGTATGTCGGCATCATCGGGTTCCGGTACGGGTCTCCGCTCCGGGATGAGCCGGGGCTTTCCTATACGGAGGTGGAATTCGCCGCCGCCACCGAGCTGGGCCTGCCCCGGCTGGTGTTCCTGCTCGATGAGGACGCGGACCTGCCTCTGCCGCAGAGTTACCTCACTGATCCGGTGTACGCCGAGCGGCAGCAGGCGTTCCGGGCGCAGCTGGTCGATGCCGGGACGACCGTCGCCGGGACGATAGTCCAGCGGGTGGCATCGCCTGGCGATCTTGAGTTGCTGCTGTTCCGGGCGCTGACGGAGCTGCGCCACTAGACCCAAGTTACGTCGGCGTGTCGCATGAAAAGCCGACATGAGCTGCAGAAACGTTGATTTTGACCACGGAAATGTAGCCAGAAGAATCTGGCTATGCCTTCTGGGTGATACCAAGTTGATCATCCACGGACGGCCGGATGCCGCGCCGGACAGCGGCATGTAGCCAGAACGCCGACTGGCCTCACCCATCGTTTGCCCAGGTCACTGCGAGCATACGCATCCGCTGGAGCACGTAACTTCGGACTAGATGACCGGGGCGCGGGAGCTGTGCCACGCAATCACCGGATGCTGTTCCGGCCGGGGCGACGGGAGGGCAGTGCCCGTAAGCCGCTTCCGCCAAGGCGGCGGTGCGTGGTGGATGGCCCGTCCGGCGGGTCCGGGGTGCAGGAGGCGGGCGGGCCGTCTCCCTGGGTTTGCTTCCGTGTCCGGCCCGGTGGCGGGCCGTTCCCCGCGTGGTGGCGGGAGCGGCGCTACTGCTTACCGCCTGTCACAGCGAGTAGGTGGCTTCGATTATGAGCCGACGTGCTGGGCTGACAGGGGTGATGTGGGACTTGGGCAACACCCCTCTACCGGTCTTGTACGCCCAGTGTGCGGGGTACGGCGGGGCGCTGTGTGCCAGGCCGGGTCGGGCAGATGCCTGCCTCGTTACGGGTTGCACGGCTGGTGGCTGGCGGTAGCGTGACGGTTTGTGGAGGGGTCGTTGCGGGTGTTCGTGAGTCATACGTCGGAGTTGCGCGAGTATCCGGAGGGCCGGTCGTTCGTGGCGGCGGCCGAGCGGGCGGTGACCCGGGCCGGGAACGTGGTGGTGGACATGGCGTATTTCACCGCCCGGGAGGACAAACCGGCTAGTTACTGCCGGGAGCAGGTCGGGCGGGCGGATGTGTACGCGGGGATCATCGGGTTCCGGTACGGCTCGCCGGTCCGGGACGAGCCGGGTCTGTCGTATACGGAGCTGGAGTTCGCTGAGGCTGGTGAGCTGGGGTTGCCGCGGCTGGTGTTCGTGCTGGATGAGAATGCGGTGCTGCCGCTGCCGGGGGTGTTCTTGTCTGATCCGGTGCACGGGGAGCGGCAGCGGGCGTTCCGGGACCGGGTGCAGGACGCGGGGATCACCGTACAGCCGGTGGATTCCCCGGACCGGCTGGAGACGCTGCTGTTCCAGGCGCTGACGACCCTGCAGCAGGCTGCGGGAGGCCGCTGGGGCCGGGCGGCGGGGCAGGGCAGCGATGAGGTGGCCGTGCGGCTGGCGCCGCGGCCGGTGTACCTAGCGGGTCGGGAAGAGCTGCTGGCCAGGCTGGATGCCAAGCTGACGGTCGGCCCAGGGCCGAGGGTAGTGGTGCTGTGCGGGTTGGGGGGTACGGGCAAGACCAGCGTTGCGGTGGAGTACGCCTACCGGCAGCTAGACCGGCACACGGTGGCTTGGCAGCTGACGGCCGAGGACCCGGCCGGGCTGGCTGCCGGATTCGCGGAGCTGGCCGCGCACCTGGGCGCCAGCGATGGGGATGCAGTGAGGCGAGTGCACGCGGTGCTGGCCCGGCGGGATGACTGGCTGCTGGTGTTCGATAACGTCCCGGGCCCGGACTCCGTGGCCGGGCTGGTGCCGCCGGCCGGCGGGGGGCGGGTGTTGATCACTAGCCAGTTCGGGTCCTGGCCGGGCCGGCAGGTGCTGGAGGTCCCGGTCCTGGACCAGGCCACCGCGGCGGAGTTCCTGCTGGACCGCACCGGGGCGGCCGACTCCGCAGAGGAGGCAGCGGCCTTGGAACTGGCGGGTGAGCTGGGCGGGCTGCCGCTGGCGCTGGAGCAAGCGGGCGCGTACATGCAGGCCTCGGGCCGCAGCGTCGGGGAGTATCTAGGGTTGTTCCGTTCACGGCGGGCTGAGCTGTTGGGCCGGGGGGATCCGGCCGGGTATGACAAGCGGGTCGCTACCACCTGGGCGCTGGCGCTGGCCCGGCTGGGCGGGGCGGGCCCGGCGGCGGGGCTGTTGCGGCTGGCGGCGTGCTGCGCGGCCGAGGATATCCCGCTGGGCCTGCTGTTGCGCCCGGGCCCGGCGGCGGGGGATTTCGACGCCGTGGTGGGGCCGGTGCTGGTGCCGTTGCTGGACGATGAGCTGGCGCGGGATGAGGCGGTGGCGGGGCTGCGGCGGTTCTCGCTGATCAGCGCGCCGCGGGGCGGCCTGGTGTCGGTGCACCGGCTGGTCCAGGCGATCACCTTGGACCAGCTCCCGCCCGTCGAGGCGGAGGCCTGGCGGCGGGCCGCCGCGGCGGTGATCGGGGCCGCGCTGCCCGGCGACCCGCAGGATCCGGGGTGCTGGCCGGTGTTCGCGGTGCTGCTGCCGCATGCCCAGGCCGTGCTGGACCCGGCCAGTAATGGCATGGACAAGGTGGCCCGGTACCTCGGCGCGAGCGGCAGCTACGCCGCGGCGCTGGCCGTGCAGCGGCAGGTCCTGCGTGCCTGGGAGGAAACCCAGGGTGCCGAGCACCCGGACACGCTGACGGCCCGCGGCAACCTGGCCTATTACACCGGGGAGGCGGGGGATGCGGCCGGGGCCCGGGACCAGTACGCCGCGCTGCTGCCGGTCCGTGAGCGGGTCTCCGGCGCCGAGCACCGCGAGACGCTGATCGCCCGCGGCAACCTGGCCCGCTGGACCGGGGCGGCGGGGGATGCGGCCGGGGCCCGGGACCAGTTCGCCGCGCTGCTGCCGGTCTTTGAGCGGGTCTTCGGCGCCGAGCACCCCCATACACTCACCGCCCGGGCCAACCTGGCCTCCTGGACGGGGGAGGCGGGGGACGCGGCCGGGGCCCGGGACCAGTTCGCCGCGCTGCTGCCGGTCCGCGAGCGGGTCTCCGCCGCCGGGCACCCCGACACGCTGACCGCCCGGGCCAACCTGGCCTACTGGACCGGGGCGGCGGGGGATGCGGCCGGGGCCCGGGACCAGTACGCCGCGCTGCTGCCGGTCCGCGAGCGGGTCTCCGGCGCCGAGCACCCCCACACGCTCACCGCCCGCGCCAACCTGGCCCACTGGACCAGGCTGGCGGCGCAGAATCCTGAGTAATCCGCAGCGGGGATCCGAGCTCGGATCTGGGACCGGTGAAGAGCATGACGTCAGAGTTGGTATGCGGCCTCGATTACGAGACGGCGCGTTGAACTGGCCGGACGGTTGCGGGATTTATCAAAGACGCTTCTTTCGGGTAGAACGCCACGTTCATTGAATCGAGGGGCGATGGTTCGGGGAGCAGCGGCCGGAGCAATGATGTGGTGGTGATTCCCGACCTCATCGCGGAGGAGCAGGCGGATGACAGCGCAGCACGATCCGGCGGCGGGGGCCCGGCCGGTCGGGATGGTGGGCACCGGCAACATGGGCGGCCGGATGACCCGCCGGATGGTCGAGGCCGGGTACGCCGTGCTGGCCGTCGACGCCGACCCGGCCCGGATCCCCGCCTGCGGCGCCACGCCAGCGAACAGCGTGGCCGAGATGGCCGAACGCTGCGACGTGATCATGCTCTCGCTGCCGGACAGCCCGGTGATCGAGTCGGTGATCCAGAACCCCGGCGGCCTGCTCGAGCACGCCCGCGACGGCCAGGTCATCGTGGACCTCAGCACCGCGAACCCGGCCTCCACCCGGGCCCTGCACGACAAGCTCGAGGCACGCGGCGTGCGCTACCTCGACGCCGGGATCTCCGGCGGCGCCGCGGGCGCGGAGAAGGGAACGCTGACCCTGATGGTCGGCGGCGACGAAGCCGCCCTGACCCGGGTAAGACCGCTGCTCGACACGTTCAGCGCGCACGTGCACCACATGGGCGGCAGCGGCGCGGGCCACGTGACCAAGGTGCTCAACAACTTCCTCAACGGCGTCACGCTGGCCGCGACGGCCGAGGTCATGGTGGCGGGCAAGAAGGCCGGGCTCGACCTGGCCCAGCTGCTGGACGTCATCAACACGTCCACGGGTGTCAGCTTCGCCTCCCTCAACCGGTTCCCGCACATCATCAAGGGCGACTACCTCGAGGGCGGGCTGACCGGGCGGCTGATGGCCAAGGACGTGCGGCTCTACCTCGACCTGGCCGAGGACCTCGGCGTCGTCACGCTGGTCGGCCCGGGCACGCTGGCCGCGTTCCAGGTGTCCAACGCGCTCGGCTACGGCACCATGATCAGCAACCGCGTCGTCGACGCCGTCGGCGACCTGGCCGGCGGCATCCGCGTCCCGCAGCAGGAGCAACAGGAGCAGGAGGACTGAAGCCCATGCAGGTCAGCCACGGAAGGTCCGGCCAGCCGTCCGAGCAGCGCACCACCACGTTCACCGGGACGGTGCATATGGACCCGGTTCTGAACGTCCCTGGAATCATGATCAACACGGTGATCTTCACCCCGGGCGCCCGCACCCACTGGCACCGTCACCCCGGCGGACAGCTGCTCGTCGTCACCGCGGGCCGCGGCATCGTGGCCACCCGGCCCGCCGGCGCAGCCGGCACAGCCGACGTACAGGTTGTGACCAGCGGCGACGTCGTCTGGGCCGAGCCGGGGGAGGAGCACTGGCACGGCGCCTGCGCCGACTCGCTGCTGACCCATATGGCCGTCTCGCACGGCACCACCGAATGGGCCGGCGAAGTCACCGAAAGCGACTACACCGCCGCGCAACCGTAGGCCCGCCGTCACGACATGAGCGAACAGTACGAGGTGCTGGCGGTCCGCTACGGGACCCGGCAGGCCAGCGCGGCCGAGGTCTTCCTCAACTACCACGTCTACCACGAGCCGGACCGGCCGCTCGGGATGGACTACTTCTTCTGGGTGGCGCGTAACCCGGCCCGTTCGGTCGTCATCGACACGGGCTTCTCGCCGGCCGCCGGCGCCGCCCGCGGCCGCACCCTGCTCATGGACACGGTGCCCGCGCTGCGCGCGGCCGACCTGAGTCCGGACGGCGTCGCCCAGGTCGTCCTCACCCACGCGCACTACGACCATATCGGCGGGCTGCCAGTCTTCACCGGAACCGCAACCGGCGCCGAGGTCATCATGACCAGGGACGAGTACGACTTCTGGACCGGGCCGATGGGCCGCCGCGGCCAGTTCGCGCACTCCGCCGAGGCCGGCGAGCTGGACCATCTGCGCGAGCTGCGCCAGGCCGGCCGGCTGACCCTGGCCGGCCGGACCCGCCTGGTCGCGCCCGGCATCGAGCTGATCCAGGTCGGCGGGCACACCCCGGGCCAGGCCATCGTGACCGTGGCCACGGCCGGCGGGCCGGTCGTCCTGGCCTCGGACGCGGTGCACTACTTCGAGGAGCTGGAGCGGGACCGGCCGTTCTCCATCGTGGCCAGCCTCGCGGACATGTACGCCGCCTTCGACCAGATCCGCGAGCTCGCCGACGGCGGCGCCCGCGTCGTCGCCGGGCACGATCCGCTGGTCGCCGAGCGGTTCGGCCACCCCGCCGACCCGCCCGGCGTAATCACGATCAGCCAGTCGCGGCCTGGGCGATCGCCTCGGCCAGTTCGGCCGGGCGGGTGAACATGGACTCGTGGCTGCCGGGCACCCGGACCGGGGAGACCTTGATCCGCTCGGCGAAACGGTCCCAGCCGAACTCACCCGGCGGCAGCGCCACGTCTTCGGATGACAGCACGTAGTGCAGCGGAAAGCCCAGGGTGCGGTACGCCTCGTCGGCGGGCGGGTCGGTAAAGGTGCGGAACGGCTGCGGCCGCAGCACCGAGTGCACCGCCTCGGCCGCGGCCGGGTCGGCGTCGCCCATGAAGGCGCCCCGGAACACCTCCAGCGGCATGGCCACGGTGTTGTCCCCCGACGATCCGGCCAGCGAACTGAACAGCTCCTGGTAGCTCGGCGGGATCTCGTCGTACAGCGAAACACCCGACTCCGGCACGAAGGCGCTCCAGAACACCAGGGCCTTCAGCCGGGAGGCCAGCCGCGGTGCTGCGCCCGCGATGACGTAGCCGCCCCAGCTGTGCCCGACCAGCGTGACCTCGACGGCGAAGGATGCCTCGACCTGGCTCACCAGGCTGTCGATGCAGCCGGCCAGCGTGACGCCCCGCGGGTCGTCGTCGATGCCGAGCCCGGGGCAGGTCGGCGCCCACACCCGGTGCCCGGCCGCGCGCAGGCGGCTGGCCACCGGCTGCCACGCCCATCCGCCGTGCCACGCCCCGTGTACCAGCACGAAGTTCTCTGTCATTGTGACCTCTCTCGCCGGAGCCGGGGAATGCCGGGAATCACGAGTTGACGATATCCCGGACGAACGCGTCGGCGGGGCCATGCAGGGCATCGTGGGCCGCGGTGAACAGCTCGTGCGCGCGCCGCCCCGGCCAGCCCTCGGGCAGCAGCGCGGCGGGCAGGTCGGGATCGCGGAACGGGAGCGCCCGGTAGGAGGCCACCAGCTCCACCTGCCGCCGCAGCGCCTCGGCGCCGGGCAGCGCGGCCAGCCCCGCCACGCCGGGGAGCTGTTCGTAGCCGCTGATCAGCTCGACGTAGTCCCGGCCGAGGCCATCCAGGTCCCAGCAGCGGAACGCCATCTCGCGGTCCGCGGCCCGGCTCAGCGCCCGGCTTTCGAGCAGGTCGATCCGGGTCGCCGACAGACCGGCCAGGGCATCCCTGACGATCTCGAGCCGAGGGTGCGGGCTGATCCAGGTGGCCGCGGCCAGCGGGCCGAACCCGTGCCAGGCCAGCGTCCGGCGGACCTGGTCCCGCTCGCCGCGGCTCTCCTCGGGCACGGCGTAAATCACCGTGCGCCAGATGCCGTCCCACGCGTCGCGGCCGCGATCGAAGATCCGGGCCTGGCCCTCGTCGAGCATCCTGACGCTCCGCCCGGTGAGCGCGTAGCTGGTCTGGCGCCCGTCGCGGGAGGTGGTGAACCAGCCCTCCCGCCGCATCCGGGACAGCACCACCCGGGTCGTGCTCTCCCCGACCCCGAACACGTCCAGCAGCCGGTTCAGCGCCTGCATCCGGACGCGGCCACCGTCGATGTAGCGGAGATGGTCGCCGAACAGGTCCCATACGATCGCCCGCGGCTTCATCAGGGGGTTGCCAATCCGCGCATGAGGCTTATCATGTGCTATAGATACAGTGCTCGTCAATAATATGAAACATATTGTGGAGGAGCCCAGGTGCGGATCGCGCTCCCGGCCCGTGAAGTCACCCTATTCGGGCAAGCTGGACAAGAAGGCGCTCCGCGACCGGCTTGGAAGGAGCACACCATGAACGACTTCGACAGCACGGAACACCAGACCCGGCTGAAGGAGCTCTACCGCGACTTCGAGGCCGCCGGGATGACCCCGCTCTGGCTGACCCGCGAGGGCCTGATGCCGTTCCACCCACAGCCCCGGGCGGTGCCGCACCTGTGGCGCTGGGCCGACCTGCTGCCGCTGGCCGCGCGCAGCGCCGACCTGGTCCCGGTCGGCCGCGGCGGCGAGCGCCGCGCGATCAGCCTCGGCAACCCGGGCCTGGCCGGCGACCCGTACACCACCCCCACCCTGTGGGCAGCCATCCAGTACCTGGCCCCGCGCGAGGACGCCCCGGAGCACCGGCACACCCAGTCGGCGTTCCGGTTCGTGCTGGAGGGCGACGGCGTCTGGACCGTGGTGGACGGGGACCCGGTCGCGATGCGCCGGGGCGACCTGCTGCTGACGCCCGGATGGGCGTTTCACGGCCACCAGAACGTCTCCGAAGCCCCGATGGCCTGGCTGGACGGACTCGACATCCCGCTGGTGGCAGGGACCGACCAGGGTTTCTTCGAGTTCGGCCCGGACCGGGTGCGGACCACGGCCACCCCCGACCGTTCGGCCTCCGAACGACTCTGGGGCCAGCCCGGCCTGACCCCGGTCGCGCTGTCCGGCCCCCGCCCGGCCTCCCCGCTGGTTGCCTACCGCTGGGCGCACACCGACGCGGCCCTGGCGGCCCAGCTCGAGCTGGAGGCTGAGGGCCTCCCCGGAGTGGCCGAGCCGGGTCACGCCGCCGTCCGGTACACCAACCCGGCCACCGGCGGGGACGCGCTGACCACCATGCGGACCGAGTTCCACCGGCTGGCCGCGGGCGCGGCCACCCGCCGGTCGCGCACCTCGGCGTCCTCGGTCTGGCAGGTCTTCGACGGGGCCGGCTCGGTCCGGCTGAACGACTCCGAGCATCCGCTGGAGCGCGGCGACATCATCGCCGTCCCGGCCTGGACCGAGTTCTCGCTGACCGCCGCCGGCCAGCTGGACCTGTTCACCTTTTCCGACGCCCCGGTGTTCGAGAAGCTCAGCCTCCTCCGCACCGAATAGGGCGGAACGGGCGGCGGTCCCGCGGCATTTAAGGGACCGTGGCCATCCTGACGAGGTTCGCCCAGGCCTTCCGGACTCCGGACCTTCGCGCGAAGCTGCTGTTCACCCTGGGCATCATCGTCGTGTTCCGGTTCGGCTCGGCACTGCCCGCGCCGGGTATCTCGGCGGCGAGCGTCCGGTACTGCTCCGGGCTGGAGACGAGCCGCGGCGCCGCGATGAACCTCTACGCGGTGCTCAACATCTTCAGCGGCAACTCGCTGCTGCACGTGACGGTCTTCGCGCTGGGCATCATGCCCTACATCACGGCCAGCATCATCGTGCAGCTGCTCACCCAGGTCATCCCGCGGCTGCAGGCCCTGAAGGACCAGGACCGGGCCGGCCAGGCCAAGATAACCCAGTACACCAGGTACCTCACCATGGGGCTGGCCGTGATCATTGCGACCGGTTACGTGCAGCTGGCGCGCTCGGGCACCCTGTTCCCCGGCACGGGCTGCTCGGCGGTGAGCCATCCGCTGATCCCCGGCCCCTCGGTGCTCACCATCGCCATCATGATGATCACGATGGTGGCAGGCACGGCGGTGATCATGTGGATGGCCGAGCTCATCACCGACCGCGGCATCGGCAACGGCATGTCCGTCCTGATCTTCACCAGCGTGATCGCCGTGTTCTTCGCCGAGCTCGAGCAGATCTACCTGACCAGGGGAATCCCGATGACCGTGGAGGTGGTCGCGGTCGTCGTCGCCGTCATCGCCTTCGTGGTCTTCATCGAGCAGGCGCAGCGGCGCATCCCGGTCCAGTACGCCAGGCGGATGACCGGCCGGCGGGTGTACGGCGGGGCCACCACGTACATCCCGGTGAAGGTCAACCAGGCCGGCGTGGTCCCGGTCATCTTCGCCTCGTCGATGCTGGCCATCCCGCAGCTCGCCGCGTCCCTGCTCGGTAACCAGAACAGCCCGCAGGGCTGGGTGGCCTGGGTGGACCGGTACCTGGTCCCGGGCGCGCGCGTCCTCCCGGTCTACTACCTCGCGTTCTTCGCGCTGATCATCGCCTTCGCCTACTTCTACACCTCGATCACGTTCAACCCGGCCGAGGTCGCGGACAACACCAGGAAGTACGGCGGCTTCGTGCCGGGCCTGCGGCCAGGAGCGCCGACTGCCAGCTACCTGGGCTACGTGGTCACCCGGCTGACCGCGCCCGGAGCGGTGTACCTGGCGGTGATCGCGCTGCTCCCGATGGTCGCGCTGGGCATGATCGGCATCGGCAGCCAGGCCCTGTTCAGCGGGGTCAGCCTGCTGATCATGGTCGGGGTCGGGCTGGACACGGTCAAGCAGGTCGAGAGCCAGCTGCAGCAGCACCACTACGAGGGCTTCCTGCGCGGCCCGGCCAGGCCCGCCGGGACGGTTGGAACCCCGGAGGCGCCCGCGGCATTGACTGTGTCGTGAGACGGGTGCTAGGTGCTCCGCCGAGCCGGGAGGCGGAGTTCACCGACTTCGTCGAGGCGGCGTCGGCCCGGCTGCTGCGGGCGGCCCTGGTGCTGCTCGACACCCGGGAGGAGGCGGAAGACGCCCTGCAGCTGGCGTTGCTGCGGACGTACCGGCGCTGGGACCGCGCGCGACAGGCCCCCGAGGCCTACAGCCGGACGGTTCTGGTCAATGTCTGCCGGGAGCGCTGGCGGTACCGGGGGCGCCATCCCGAGGTGAAGGGCGTGGTCACCGACGCCAGCCCGCAGTCGGTGGTCACGTCGTTCACCGAGGCGGTCGACCGCCGTCACGTGCTCGTCCGGGTACTGCGCCGCCTGCCCGCCGTCCAGCGCGAGGTGCTCGTGTTCCGCTACATGCTCGATGCCTCGGTGGCCGACACCGCCGCCGCCCTCGACATCGCCGAGGGCACCGTGAAGTCCGCGGCCAGCCGCGGGCTTGACCAGCTGCGGATACTGCTGTCCGCCGAATACGAAGACAAGAAGGTTCGCCGTGTCCATCCACGCTGATGACGAATTCAACCTCAGGCTGGCCCTCGACAGCGAGCTGGACGACGTGACGCCGCACGCCGGGCTGGCCGATCTGGTCATCGCGCGCTACCGGAAGGGCCGCCGGCGCCGCTTCGCCCGCGTGGTCGGCCTGTTCGTGGTCTTCGTCGGCATCGGCGTGCCGGCCGGGATTGCGAGCACGTCGGGTGGTGCGCCGGACGGGGCCGCGGCCTCGTCCGGTCCGGTCGCGCTCCGCCTCGGCCCGTACACGCTGACGCTGCCCGACCGGTTTCACCTCAGCGACGCCGGAACCGCCCCGTGCGCCACGGGGGCCGGGGCGGCCCGCCAGACGGCGACCCGTGAGACGGCGGCCGTCGCGTCCGGCGTCTGCGTCCTGATGTTCTTCATGCCGCCGGCCAGCCAGGGGCAGGCCGGCGGCATGCCGCGTGGCGCCAGCGAGGTCACCGTCGGCCGCTACCGTGCCTGGTTCGCGCCGCCCGGCTACGTGGTCTCCGGCGACGGGCCGGTCCTGGTCATCGAGGGGGATGGCCGGGATCTCGTGATCGGTGCCTCCGGCTTGTCGCGGCCGGCGCTGACCTCGCTCGTCTCGGCTGGGCTGTCTGCGGCCTGAGCTGCGTTTGTTACCGTCAGGGTGTGCGCCTCGCCTCGATCCACATCTACCCGCTGAAGGCCGCCCGCGCCGTGGACCTCGACGAATCCGTCGTCGAGCCGTGGGGCCTGGCCGGGGACCGCCGGTGGCTCCTGGTCGACGGCAACGGCCGGTTCATCAGCCAGCGGGAGGAGCCCTCGCTGGCCAGGGTGGTGGTCACCTGCCGGCCGGGCGGCATCCACGTGTCGGCAGACGGCCGAACGGCCTTGGCCATCGCCGAACCCCAGGTCGGAGCTGCCGTGGCGAAGGTCACCGTCTGGAGTTCCACGCTGCTGGCCGCCGCGGCGGGGCCAGCGGCCGACGCCTGGTTCTCGGCCTATCTCGGCTGCCCGGTGCGGCTGGTCTACCTGGACGACCCGGCCCGGCGGCCGGTCGACCCGCAGTACGGGCGGGACGGGGACGTCGTCAGCTTCGCCGACGGCTACCCGCTGCTGCTCACCAGCGCAGGCTCGCTCGGGGAACTCGGCGACTGGCTCACCGCCGGCGGCGAGACGCCGGTGCCGATGACCAGGTTCCGGCCCAGCGTGGTGGTGGCCGGAGCCCCGCCGTGGGCCGAAGACGGCTGGCGCCGCATCCGCATCGGCGCGGTACCGTTCCGCGTGGCCAAGCCGTGCGGGCGGTGCGTCGTCACCACCACCGACCAGATCACCGGCCAGCGCGGCAGGCAGCCGCTCACGATGCTCGGCCGGCGCCGCCGCTTCGGAAAGGAGCTCGTCTTCGGCCAGAACCTGATCCCCGACTCCGGCGGCGTGATCCGGGTCGGCGATCCCGTCGAGATCCTGGACGCGTCCTAGCCCTCAGGCCGGCCTGACCCCACCGCGCCCGGCCCTCAGCCGGCCGGCGGTAACCTCAGGCCGGGCGGTAGCGGATGTGGATGTTCTTCTGCTGGGTGAAGTCGAGCAGCTCGTCCAGGCATTCCTCGCGCCCGGTGCCCGACTGCTTGTACCCGCCGAAGGCCGCGCCGGGGAAGTGCCTGGCGACCTCGTTCACCCAGACGTAGCCCGCCTCGGCCGCGGCCGCGGTCTCGTGCGCCACGGCCAGGTCGCTGGTCCAGATCGAGCACGTCAGCCCGAACGGGGTGCTGTTCACGTCGGCCAGCATGGCCTGCGGGTCGTCCCAGCGGAGCACGGAGAGCACCGGGCCGAAGATCTCCTCGCGGGCGATCGTCATGTCCTGGGTCACCCCGGCGAAGACCGTCGGCTCGATGAAGCAGCCGCCGGCCAGCCCGGGCTCGGCCGGCGGTCCGCCGCCGGCCACGAGCCGCGCGCCCTCGGCGTGCCCCCGGGCGATGTAGCCGAGCACCCGGTCGCGGTGGGCCCGGCTGACCAGCGCGCCCATGGTGGTGGCCGGGTCCTCGGGCGGCCCAGGCCTGATCTGCTTCAGCTCGTCGCGGACCCGGTCGAGCACCTCGTCGTGGATGGCGTCGTGCAGGAAGGCCCGGCTGGTCGAGCCGCAGGACTGGCCGCACCAGCCGAAGTTCATGCCGGCCACGACCGCGCGGGCGACCGCGCCGGGATCGGCGTCGGCGAAGGCGATCAGCGCATTCTTGCCACCGAGCTCGAGCAGGACGGGCCTGATGTGGTCGGCCCCGGCCCGCATCACCGCCCGGCCGGCGTTCACGCTGCCGATCAGCGCCACCTTGGCCACCCCGGGGTGGCTGGCCAGCGCCGCCCCGGTCACGCCGTCGCCGGTCACCACCGAGAAGACCCCGGGCGGGAACAGGTCCCCGGCGAGTTCGGCGATCCGCAGCGCGGACAGCGGCGCCTGCTCGGGCGGCTTGACGATGACCGCGTTGCCGGCCGCCAGGGCCGAGGCGGGCTTGCCCGCGCAGAACATGAACGGGTGGTTGAACGGGATGATGCGGACCACGACGCCGAGCGGCTCGCGTACCGAGAAGTTGACCACCCCCGGCCCCATTGGCACCGATGCGCCCTTCATCTCGGTGACCAGGCCGGCGAAGAAGTCAAGTTGCGCGACCGCGGTGTCCACGTCGTTGCGCAGTTCACGCACCGGGCTGCCGCCGTCAACGGCGTCGATCCAGGCCAGCTCGTCGCGGCGGGCGGCCAGGCGCCGGGCCATCTCACGCAGGACGCGGGCGCGCTCGAGCGGGGCGACACGGCGCCACTCGGCGAAGCCGGCCCGCGCCGCGGCCACGGCCCGGCCCACGTCCTCGGCGCCGGCCAGGGCGAAGCTCCCCAGCGCCTGGCCGGAGGACGGGCTGACGGTGGCCGCGGTGCCCCCGCCGGCCTGATGCCACCCGCCGCCGTAGAACAGGTCGCGGTGAGCGGGCAGCTGGAACTGGCTCATGCCTTCCGAACCCTACGCCGCTACCGGCCCGCCCCCAGCGACACCGGAAGCCGGGCGGGTCCGCGCAGGTTGATCCGCCCGTTCCAGCTGACCTCGCCGTCGAGGGCGAGCCCGGGGAACCGGCCGGCCAGCTGCTCGAGGGCGATCGAGGCCTCCATCCGGGCCAGCGACGCCCCCAGGCAGTGGTGCGGCCCGGCGCCGAACGAGACGTGCTGCCTCGCGTTCTCCCGGTCGAGCCTGAGCCCGGCGGCGTCAGGACCCCAGTAGCCCTCGTCCCGGTTGGCCGAACCCAGCAGGGCCATCACGAAGGACCCGGCCGGTATCTGGACACCGGAGAAGGTGATCGGCTCCAGGGTGACCCGCCTGGTCGCCTGCACCGGGCTGTCGTAGCGGAGCAGTTCCTCCACCGCGTTGGCGGTCAGGCCGGGGTTCGCGCGCAGCAGCGCGAGCTGGTCCGGATGGCGCAGCAGGGCGAGGGTCCCGCCCGCGATGAGGTTGACGGTCGTCTCGTGCCCGGCGATGTACAGCAGCAAGGTCTGCGCGATCAGCTCGTCATCGCCGAGCACGTCGCCGTCGTCCTCGGCGTTGATGAGCGCGGTGAGCAGGTCCCCGGCCGGGTTGGCGCGCTTCCACGCGATCATCTCCGCGGCGATCTGCCTCAGCTCGGCGTCGGCGGCCGCGATGGCCGCGGCCGTGTCCGGGTCGTTGACCGGCTCGAGCGAGCGGACCACCGTGCCGCTCAGCTGCCTGATCCGCTCGTGGTCGGCCGGCGGCGTGCCGAGCATCTCCGCGATCACGGCGAACGGGAGCGGGAAGGCCAGGGTGTCGACCAGGTCGACCCGTGGGCCCTGGCGTTCCGCCGCGTCGAGCATCTCGTCGACCAGCCCGGCGATGCGCGGCCGCAGCGCCTCCACGGCCCGTGGCGTGAACGCCTTCGACACCAGCCGGCGCAGCCGGGTGTGGTCCGGCGGGTCGCGGTCGAGCATGGAGATGCCGCGCGGCCGGTAGGCTTCCTCGCCGTACATCTGCTCGCGCAGCTCGATCAGCTGGCGGTCGGTGATGTTGCCGTCCTCGACCGACATGCCCGCCCGGAGCAGCCCGGACACGTCGTCATAGCGGGTGAGCAGGAAGAACCCGAACGGGTGCCGGCCAGCGGGCGCCCCGCTCCGCAGCGCCGCGTACTGCGGGTACGGGTCGTCGGTGAAGCCGGGCGCGAACGGGTCGAACACCGGCGGGGGCATGGTCTGGGACATGGCACTGTCTCCTTGCGGGCTCCGGGCCGGCCTGTCATCCACATACACCGTGATTTTCACATACTCTGCGTATGTTACTACACTCAACGCATGCAACACGTCAGGACCCAGAGCCGGCGGGAGCTGTACTCGGAGGCCACCCGGGCGGCGCTGCTCGACGAGGCCACCCGCTTGTTCGCCACGCGCGGGTACGCCGGGACATCCCTGGAGGACGTAGCGGCCGCCAGCCAGGTGACCCGGGGCGCGGTGTACCACCACTTCGACGGCAAGCAGGCGCTGTTCGAGGCGGTCCTCGACGCGCAGGAAACCCGCGCGATCGCCCGCATCACCGCCGCCGCCACCGCCGGCGACTCCCTGGAGGCGGCGCGCCAGGCCCTCGACGCGTTTCTCGACCAGTGCTGCGACCCGGTCTACGGTCGCCTGGTCTGGCTCGAAGGCCCGACCGCGCTCGGCTGGCACCGCTGGCGGGAGTGCGAGCAGAAGTACGCCTACGGCCTGGTCGACCGCTTCATCACCGCCTTGGTCGAGGCTGGCTACCTAACGGACCGGGCGCGGGGCAGCCTGGTCAGGTTCTCGTTCTGGATGCTCGGCGGCGCCGGGCTCGCGCTCGCCGAGGCGCCCGAAGCCGACCGGCCCCGCCTGCGCGAGGAGTGGCGCTACCTGATCCGCCAGGCCATCTCCGGGCTGCGGGCCGGCTAGGCCGGCGGCGGGCTCACCGGCGGGCGCCGCCGTCGCGGCCGGACGCCGTCGACCCGCCACTTCGAGCCGGGACGCGCGGGGAGCACCAGGACGATCAGCAGCCCTAGCACCGACAACACCAGGCCGCACGTCAGCCCGACCCGCTCGCTGTAGCCCTTGCGCTCCGACACCCACGCCGCGGCCGCGGCCGAGATCAGCCACGCGAACAGGAAGTACAGCGCACTGGCGCCAACCGCGCCGCTCATCTCATCGCTCCGTAACCGGTCATGTGCCCAGGTATGCTTTCTGGACCGCGGGGTTGTCGCGAAGGCTCGCCGAGTCGTCGGCGAGGGCTATCCGTCCGGTCTCGAGCACGTAGCCGCGGGAAGCGGCGTCGAGCGCATAATTGGCATTCTGCTCGACCAGGAGGATCGCGACCCCGGAGCGGTTGATCTCGCCGATGGTCTCATAGATCCGCTGTACCAGGTTCGGTGCGATGCCAAGCGACGGCTCGTCGAGCAGCAGCAGCTTCGGCCGGGCCATCAGCGCGCGCCCGATCGCGAGCATCTGCTGCTCGCCGCCGGACATCGTGCCGGCCTTCTGCCGCTCGCGCTCCTTGAGCCGGGGGAAAAGATCGAAGACGCGATCGTAGTCTTCGGCGATCCCGGGGCCGCGCCGCCGGTGAGCGCCCAGGTCCAGGTTCTCGCGCACGGTCATCCGCGGGAAGCAGTGCCGGCCCTCGGGCGCGAGCGCGATGCCGCGGATGACGATCTCGTGCGCCGGGACGCGGGTGATGTCCTCCCCGGCGAACGTGACCCTCCCCCGGCTGGCCGGGGTGAGCCCCGAGATGGAACGCAAGGTGGTGGACTTGCCCGCGCCGTTCGAGCCGATCAGCGTGACCACCTCGCCCGCGTCGACGGTCAGCGAAACGCCCTTCAACGCCTCGATCGCGCCGTAGTGGGTATGCAGGTCCGAGACCTCGAGCAGGGTCATTTACGCCTGCCTCCCGAGATACGCCTCGATCACCGCGGGGTCGGCCCGGACCTCGGCCGGCACGCCCTCGGCGATCTTCTTGCCGTAGTCGAGCACCGTGACGCGCTCGGAGACGCCCATCACGACCTTCATGTCGTGCTCGATCAGCAGGATCGTCAGCTTCAGGTCGTCCCGCATCGCCCGCATGAACTCCGTCAGCGCCTGGGATTCCTGCGGGTTCATGCCGGCGGTCGGCTCGTCGAGCAGCAGCAAGGCCGGCCGCGATGCCAGGGCCCGGGCGATCTCCACCCGCCGCTGGTCCCCGTACGGCAGATGCGCGGCGAGCCGGTCGAAGACGGGCTCGCGCAGGCCGACGTACGCCAGCAGCTCGCGGGCCCGCTCACGTGTGGCTCGCTCCTCGCGGCGGACCCAGGGCGGGCGGAAGATCGAACCGAAGAGCCCCGCCCGCATCTGCGCATGGTGCCCGACCATCACGTTCTCGACCGCGGTCATAGCGCCGAACAGGCGGATGTTCTGGAAGGTCCGCGCGACACCGTACCTGGTGATCCTGTCCGGCCGCGTGCGCGTGATGTCTCGCTCGCCGAGCAGGAGCCGTCCCTCGGTCGGCCGGTACAGCCCGGTCAGCATGTTGAACAGCGTGGTCTTGCCGGCCCCGTTCGGCCCGATCAGCGACACGATCGCGTGCTGCGGGACGTCGAACGAGACGTCGTTGACCGCCACAAGCCCGCCGAACATCTTCGTGACGTGTTCCGCGCGCAGGACACTGACGGCGGCGGGCGGCGCGGGCGTCTCGGTCGAGCTCACGTCGGACCCCCAGCGGGGCCCTGGGTCTCCACGAGCTGGGCGTCCTCCGCGCCGATCTCGGCCGTGAGCTCGAGCCGGCGCCGCCGCTCCGGGATCAGGCCCTGCGGCCGGAGAATCATCATGATCACCAGCAGGAACCCGAAGATGCCGAATTCCACCTGTGTGAGCTGGAAGTTGAGCCCCAGGTGGGAGGGGAGGTCGTTCAGGACGTCAGGGATCAGGTAGTTGTTGATGTAGCCCAGCGCCAAGCCGCCGACCACCGCTCCCCAGATCGACCCGAGCCCGCCGATGATCACCATGGCGAGGATGAAGATCGAGAACCCGAACGCGAACTGCCCGGCGTTGACTGTGGTGTAGTAGGTACCGAAGAACGCACCCGACATGCCGCCGAACGCGGCGCCGATCGAATACGCGAGTAGCTTCGTCTTCACCAGCGGAATGCCCATCGACACGGCCGCGACCTCGTCCTCGCGCAGCGCGATCCAGGCCCGGCCCAGCCGGGAGTCGCGCAGCCGCAGGTTGACGAACAACACGACGAGCAGGATGGCGAAGATCAGCCAGTACCACGGTCGCAGGTTCAGCAGGTTGAACGACCCGATCCCGGGGAAGTACGGCGAGTCCACCGCGCTGATGCCCAGGTTGCCCGCTGTCAGCGTCATGCCGCCGCCGATGTGGATGCTCTGGCCGTTGACCGCCAGCGTGGCGATGATCTCGCCGAACGCGAGCGTGACGATCGCGATGTAGTCGCCGCGAAGGCGCAGCGTCGGCAGGCCGATCACCGCTCCCGCCGCGGCGCAGATGAGCGCGGCAGCGATCAGGATCAGGATGAAGTTGAGGTGGACGCCGGGCAGCGTGCGCGCGACCGGCGAGACGAGCACGTGGACCTGGGCCTTGAAGAAGAACCCCGAGCCGAGCCACCCGAGCGAGTACGCGCCGAGCGCGTAGAAGGCGACGTAGCCGAGGTCGAGTAGCCCGGCGAACCCCACGACGATATTCAGGCCAAGCGACATCACCGCGTAGGCCACCGCGATGATCGTCGCGTTCATGAACGCGCTGGACGGCGAGAACAGGAACGGCAGGACGATCCCGATCACCAGGAGCGATACGGCCAGCGCCCGGCTCCACCACCGCGGAAGCCGCTTCTGCAGGGCCTCGCGCCACCCCCGCAGCCGTGCGCGCAACTCGCTCATCCCGCCTCCCTCGTCTCCTCACCGAGCAGACCGGTCGGGCGAAGAACCATGATAGCGATGAGGTAGCCGAACACGACCGCCTCGGTCCACTGCGGGCCCAGCCGCGAATCGGATAGCGACTGGATGACGCCGATGATCAGTCCGCCCAGCACCGCGCCGCGGACGTTGCCGATGCCTCCCATGACCGCCGCCGTGAACGCGATCAGCCCGGCCTTGAAGCCCTGGAAGTACCAGACGTTGGTCTCGTAGAGCGCGTACACGAGCCCCGCGGCGCCGGCCAGCATGCCGCCGAGCAGGAAGGTGAGCGAGATCGTGCCGTTGACGTTGATGCCCATCAGGCGAGCCGCCTCGGGGTCCTGGGCGGTGGCGCGCATCGCCCGGCCAGCCCGGGTCCGGCTGATGAACCAGGTCAGCGCGAACACGAGCGGGATCATCACGGCGAAGGCGAGGATGTACCCGCGCAGGATGGGTACCCCGCCGATGGTGAATACCGTTTGCTGCGCGTGGATCAGGTCGGGCACGCTCTGCGGTGAGCCGCCGCGCCAGAGCAGGCCGACGTTCTGCAGGATGAACGAGAAGCCGACCGCGGTGATCAGCGAGGCGAGCTTGGGCGCGCTGCGCAGCGGCCGGTAGGCGACCCGCTCGATCAGGACGTTCAGCGACCCCGTCACGAGCATCGCGACGACCAGCGTCACGAGCAGGCCGCCGGTCAGCCCCAGGGCACTGGTGGTGAGCCCGAGCCCGAGCACGGCCCACAGGCCGACGGCGGTGAAGGAGCCGATCATGAACACGTCGCCGTGGGCGAAGTTGATCAGCTCGATGATCCCGTAGACGAGGGTGTACCCGATCGCGATCAACGCCCAGATGGCCCCGTTGGACAGGCCTTCGGCGAAGTTGAAGCCGAGCTTCGAGAGATCGTGATGGATCACCGGGTGACCTGCTATCAGGCCGGCCTGGTAGCCGTGGGTCAGATCGGTGATGCCGTAGTAGATCGGCAGCGCCGCCAGCGCCGCGATCAGGCCCCAGCGGCCGAGGAAGCGGCGGACCGCCGCGAGCGGGCGTGTCAGCCCTGCGGTCGGCTTCGGCGAAAGCGTTGTGGTGTTCACAGGTTCCCTGCGAAGTACGGCCCATGTGGCGGGCCCATGTGACGGGACGAGTGTCGATGCAGCCTAGTGGACGTGGAGGGGGCGCCGTGCGCCCCCCCACGATTCCCTAGCCCGAGACGGTCTTGGTCGGTGTGATCGTCTTGAGGAAGACCGGCTCGCCGTTGGGCCCGACCTTGTACAGGCCGTAGGACTTCAGCGTCGTGTCGCCGTTCTTGTCGAACCCGTAGGTGCCGAGCACCGAGTTACGATCCTTGATCTTGAACAGGGCCGCCAGCACGGCCGCCTTGCTGTTGCCCTGCGCGCCGAGCTTCGCGACCGTGTCGAGCCCGAGCTTCATCACCTCGTAGCCGTAGATCGCGTACGGGTCGGGATTCGCCGTGCCGTACTTGGCCTTGTAGGCGGCGAGGAAGTCCTTGCCACCGGGATACGCGGCCAGGTCCAGTGTCGCGACCGTGCACTGCATCAGCGGGTCGATCGAGGCCGGGACGCCGCCCTTCGCTGCGCTGGTCCAGGTGTCGGAGCAGACACCGTCACCGCCGAAGATCTTGGCCTTGGGCAGCGCCGAGTTGACGTCCTTGACGATCTGCACGCCGCCATTGGCGGTGATGCCGGCGAAGTAGAAGCAGTCGGCTCCCTGGCCCTGGATCGTCGACGCGTAGGAGCGGAAGTTGGGCGAGGTCGGGTCGATCCCGGTGTTGCTCACGATCGTGACCCCGTAAAAGCCTTTCTCCAGCTCGAGCAGCGTCGCCAGGCCGGCGCCGTACGCCTCCTTGTCGTTGGCGATGGCGACCTTCGTGCAGCCGGCTTGCTTCATCGCGATCAGGCCGGCGGCGGCCTGGATCGAGTCGATCGGCACGATCCGCAGGTAGGTGCGGGTCCCGCTCGGGTAGTACTTCTGCGGCTCACCGGGGGCGCTGCCAGGAAGGTTCGTGGTCAGTCCGACGTACGTGTTCGCCGGGCTGACCTGGGGGATTCCCCCCTGGTTGAGGATCGGGACCGACACCTCGCTGGCGCCCGAGTTGAACTCGCCCATGTAGTAGACGGCCTTGGGATCCGTCGCCACCTTGCGTGCGTTGGCTGTCGTCTGGCCCGGGTCCCACTTGCCCGCCGCCGCGGTCGAGTCGTCGAGCGACTGGTAGTTCACCGTCCACTGCCCGGCCTTGCCGTTTGCCTGAGCGAGCGCGAGCTTGATGCCGTTGACCAGCGGATCGGTCTGGCTGGTCGAGGCTCCCTGCAACGGGAGGCTCGAGTAGAAATCGACCGTGCCGCCGGACGAGCCGCTGGATGAACCGCCGCCGGCGCTGCTGCTGCTGCCGCTGCTGCTGCAGCCGGCTGCCGCGAGGGCCACCGCAGCCAGCGCGGCAGCGATCGCAGGAGTTCGTTTCAGTACCTTCATGATCTTCCTCTCGTTTTATCGGCCCGCCCTGCGACCAGGAGCACACCGACCCACCCGCCCGTACCGGATCTGCCAGCATCAGCCGGCTCCACCACGCGCACGCGGGAGTCCGGAGTACTGGGTCGGTGGCGGATAAGTCGTTCCCCCTATCGTGCGTTCGTCCCCGCCGTGAGGATCTTCGACGTACTCCCTCGTCACCGCCGAATTCGCGGGCGATGGGGATGGGGATCGTCACCGTCGGCCGCGGTTGGCCGCAGGTCGTTCGTCTCGATCCGGCCGTCCTGGCACGGGAGAGCATGCCAGATTCCGGTATCGCGGAGATTAACCGCAAGATTACGAATCGGTCACCACCTGGATGCCGGGATCTCTGTGAGGCCCAGCCAGACTACGCGTACCGGTAATTCACGACATGTCGCCGACGTTCGCGTGCGTGCGACAATGAGGGCGTGCGATGTCCCGTCGTCGCCGGCTCCGATGATCGGCCGGAATGACACGACCCACGAGCCATGCCACTGCCTATCCAGCGCTACCGGCGTTCTCCCCGTAGCGTGCGGGGCTGGTTTGCGCCGCTGATGCTGGCCGCCGCGCGGGGGCGTCGGCGCCCGGCCCGGTGGCTGTTGCCCGTGCTGGGCATTGCGCTCGCGGCGGCGTTCGCCGCGGGCGTGGCGGCTCAATCGCAAGTCGCGGGCGACCAGAGCGCCCGATCGGTACTCGACGGGACATCAGGGCTGGGCAGCGAGGTCCGCGTCACCTGGCAGGGCGCGGTCAGCCCCGGCGTGGCGAACCAGGCGCGGGCCCTGCTGCGCGGGCTCGGCCTGGGGTCGCAGACCGAGGTGGTGCTGATGAACCCGGTGCGGCTCGGGGGGGTGATCGTGCGGCCTGCCGCGATTTCCCCGCTGGACCGGTGGCTCCCCGGCATTCCGCCGGGCCGGCTGGGGCCATGCCGCGCGGAGCGCTGCCCGATGCTGCTCGCCGGGCCCGGCCCGGACCCTTCGGTCCCTTCGACCCTGGCGGCGATCGGCGTCCGCATCCAGGTCGTCGGCTCGGCATCGCTGCGCTCGGCGGTCCCCCTCGGGTTCATGCCGTCGGGTGCGGGTGTCACCGGGTCCGCCGGGTCCGCCGGGTCCGGCGGGTCCGCCGGGTCCATGCCGGTGCTCGTGACCGGGGATGTCGCCGGACTGGAATCGCTGCCGGGGCTGAGCGGCGTGTACCGCGCGCACAGCTGGCTGGCGCCGCTCACGATTACGGGGCTGCGGGGATGGCAACTGGACGGCGCCGAGGCCCGGCTGGCCCGCGCGCAGGCCCGCCTGCTCCTGAACGGAAGCCAGTTCAGCCTGAGCGCGCCGTTCACCACACTCGACGAGGCGCGTGCCCAGGCGAGCGCGGCGCCGCAGCGGCTGCTGCTCGCGGGCGGAGGCGCGGTCGCGGCGCTGGCGCTGTTCATCGTCCTGGCCGGCGGCGGGCTTCGTCGCGATCAGCAGGCCGAGCTTGACCGGCTCCGCCACGCGGGCGCCCGCACGGGCCACTGCGTGATGTTCGTCGCCGTGGAAGCCGGGTGGCTGTGCGCGATCGCGCTGAGCGTGGGCGCGGCCACGGGGGCCGCGGCCGTGGCGCTGCTGGCGAGCGGCGAGGGGGAACCAGCTGGCGCGATCCTGATGCACAGCCTGATCACCCCGGCGGGGGTAATCGCGCTGGCGGCCGGGTGGCTGGCGGCGACCGTGCTGCTGGGCGCGTTGGTGCTGGTACGCAGCGCCAGGCTGACCGACGTGCTGGCGGTCGCGGCGGCGTCGGCCCTGGTAGCGGCGCTGGCCGAGGGCCCGGGTAGCGATCGCGCGCTGGCGCTGCTGCTCGCGCCGCTGTGCTGTGCGGCCGTCGGGGTGCTGACGTTCCGCGCCGCGGGGGTGGTGCTGCGGGGAGCGGAACGCGTAGCCAGGGGCGGCCCGGTGCTCGCCCGCCTCGCGTTCGTCAACCTCGCCCGCTCCCCTGGAGTGCAGGCGCTGGCCATCGCGTTCATCGCCGTCGCCACCGGTCTCGGCGGCTTCGCCCTGGCCTACCGGTCGACGCTGGTCCGCAGCGCGGCCGATCAGGCCGCGGACCGCGTCCCGCTCGACGCGCTTGTCTCGCCGGGGCCGGATTTCAGCACCCCGCTCGAGGTG
>Ga0335081_10002946_pt1 | contig 26762 bp, 20 predicted proteins | sample Lox_Sample_35_FD_206713 | JGI IMG/M metagenome (GOLD analysis project Ga0335081, IMG submission 206713) | Soil microbial communities from Loxahatchee National Wildlife Refuge, Florida, United States - Lox_Sample_3.5 | ecosystem: Environmental > Terrestrial > Soil > Wetlands | place: USA...
AAATCCAAAAGCCGCACTAGAATCAATAAAGTGGCTAGTGTCCTTTCGATTCCGACGTTCGTTCAGAGAGTGCTGCAAAGTGATACGAACGTCGGAATCGGGACACTAGCGGCTTCGCGCGGCGCCCGACCGACCCCCGATCGGCCAACCAGCAGGGCGCCGGATCAATTCGGGGAGGTGTTTCGGCGCGCTTGCGCCGGACTGTGACCTCGTTGCCCCATGGGCAGATTTTTGTTGTGACGAGGCGCGCACGGGGGGTTTCAACCCGCCAGCCGGCCTCGTATGGTCGCCGGGGGCTGTTGCGTGAAGTTCCGCACGGGGTGCTGGGTTGATGCGTCGGGGTAGCGGCTTTGTGAGCGTCAGGGGCGCGGCCTTGCGGTCGGCCGCCGCCGTGGCGCTCGTCGCTGCGGGCTCTTTGCTGCTCGCGCCCGGCAAGGCTTGCGCCGATACGCTCGAATGGGCGCTGGTGCAGGCCTATCAGAACAATCCGCAGCTCAATGCCCAGCGCGCGGCGCTACGCGCGCAGGACGAGGCGGTGCCGCAGGCGCTGTCGGGCTACCGGCCACGCGTGTCGCTGACCGCGACGGTCGGCGCGCAGAACCAGTCGACGCTGTCGAAGTCGATCTCCTCGACCAACACGCCGATCTATACCGGGAGCGAGGCCGAGTTCACGCCGCATTCGGTCGGCATCACGGCGCAGCAGACGCTGTTCAACGGCTACCAGACCGCCAACAAGACCCGGCAAGCGGAGGCGCAGGTGTCGGCCGGCCGCGCCACCCTCGCGGTGACCGAGGAGACGGTGCTCCTCAATGCGGCCACGGCGTACATGAACCTGCTGCGCGACAGCGCGATCCTCGACCTGCAGCGGCGCAACGTCGAGGTGCTGCAGGAGCAGCTGCGCCAGACGCGCGACCGATTCAATGTCGGCGAGGTGACCAAGACCGACGTCGCGCAGGCCGAATCGCGGCTCGCGGCCGGCCGCGCCCAGGTGCTCACGGCCGAATCGAACTACATCTCGTCGCGCGCCGCCTATCGCCAGACCATCGGGGTCGAGGCCGGCAAGCTCATGCCGGCGAGCCCGGTTGACCGCTTCTCGCCGCACACGCTCAAGGCGGCGATCGAGGTCGGGCGCGCCTATAATCCGAGCGTCGCGGCCGCCATGTTCGGCATCGACGTCGCGCTGCTGCAGGTCAAGATCAACGAGGGCGCGCTCGCCCCGACCGTCACGGCGCAGCTGAGCGCGCAGCAGAACTGGGAAACCAACACCTCGACCCAGCTGCAGCAGTGGAACGCCACCGCGCTCGCCACCGTGTCGGTGCCGATCTTTCAGGGCGGGGGGGAATGGTCGCTCATCCGCCAGTCCAAGGAAACGCTCGGCCAGCAGCGCATCAACCTCGACACCGCGCGCGACCAGGTGCAGGCGACGGTGGTGCAGAGCTGGGGCCAGCTCGAGGCCGCCAAGGCGCAGATCCAGGCGACCACCGCGCAGGTCAACTCCGCCGAGATCGCGCTCAACGGCGTGCGCGAGGAGGCGCGCGTCGGCCAGCGCACGACGCTCGACGTGCTCAACGCCCAGCAGGAGCTGGTCAATGCCCGGGTCGCCCTGGTGACCGCCCAGCACGACCGGGTGGTCGCCTCCTATTCGCTGCTCTCGGCGGTCGGCGGGCTGTCGGTGCAGGGCCTCGGGCTCAGGACCTCGGTGTACGACCCGATGACGCACTATCAGCAGGTGCGCGACGTCTGGGGCGGCCTGCGCAACCCGGACGGACGGTAACGGACGGGGGCCGCAGGCTTTTTCGCCGATGATTGGCCTGTGAGTATCTCCCGCGTTGCTTGCCTTCGAACCTTCACATGCCATACTCGGGCAATCCGGGCGCATGGTAGCGTGTGGTTGATTCGCGCGTCGGCGTGAGCAGCAAGCGTTGGCGGTCCGAGGAGGGACGGCCGCAATGAGCCAGGCGGCAAAAGCACAAGAACCGTCGATGGAGGAGATTCTCGCCTCCATCCGCCGCATTATCGCGGACGACGACGCCGCCAAGGCGCCTGCCAAGCCCGCGGAACCAGCCAAGCCCGCGCCGGCACCTGCAACGCCGCCCAAGGCCGCGGCGCCCGCACCGGCGGCGCCTGCCCCGCGCCCGGCCGCCGCCGCGCCGCCCAAGGCCGCGCCGCCGCGCCCGGCTGCGCCGCCGGCGCCAGCACCACCGCCTGCAGTGGTCGCGCAGGACGACATCGACGCGATGTTCGCCGAGCCCGAGCCCAAGGCGAACGGGGCCGCGCCGCCCGCGGCCGATATTCTGGAACTCACCGAGGCGATGGAAGCGGCGCCCGAGCCTGAGCCCGCGCCGGTGCTGCGCCGGATCGAAGCGACGCCCGACGTGGTCGAGGCGCCGCCTGCACCCCGTGCGCCGCTGCCCCCACCGCCCACCCCGATGGTCGAGCAGGCGCGCCGCCAGTTTCAGGAAACGACCGAGCCCGACCGCCAATTGCTGTCGCCGTCGACGACTGCGGCGGTCGATTCGGCATTCAACTCGCTGGCGCAGACCGTGCTGGTGCGCAACGATCTCACGCTCGACGGCCTAGTGCGCGAGATGCTGCGGCCGATGCTCAAGGCCTGGCTCGACGACAACCTGCCCAACATGGTCGAGCGGCTGGTGCGCGCCGAGATCGAGCGCGTCTCGCGCGGGCGCACCGGCGGTTGAGCCGAGGCGTATGGCGGGCAAAATCGCGGGTAAAGCATTCGCAACTTACTGAACGCTCGCGCGCGATTTTGCCCACGCGCCACAGGTTGGCGTGGGCAACCGCGAAGGTGCGGTTGCCCACCCTACGAGCTGGCTGCGCGCCGCCTCAGCCCGCGCGAGAACCACACCGCCAAGAGCGCCAGCAGGATCGCGACCGCCAGAAAGACGCGCGGCGCGCCGGCGCGGTCGATCACCGGGGCGAACAGCGCCACGCCCGCGGTCTGGCCGAGATAGAGCGCGGCAGAAAACAGCCCGACCGCGGTTCCGCGCGCTTGCGGCGACATCTGCGTCGCGTTGGTCTGCAGCGTGTTGTGCAGCATGTAGAAGCCGAGGCCGATCAGCGTGATGGCGAGCGGCGCGATCCACCAGGCGGGCGCGAACGCAAGCGTCAGATAGGCGAGCGCGAGGATCAGGCCGCCGTTGAGCGCGAGCCCGGGCTGGCCGAAGCGGTGGACGAGCTGCTTGACGGTCGCCGCATAGATCAGGCCGCCGAGGCCGAAGAAGCCGACCATCAGGCCGACCAGCGTGAAGCTCAGGCCGAAGCGCAGGTGCAGATCGGCGCCCACATAGGCGAAGCCGCCGAACATGCAGGCGAACTCGACAAAGGCGACCACGATGATGAAGCGCGCGAACGGATTGGCGAGCACCACGCGGTAGTCGGCGGCGAAACCGCGCGGGCGCGCGTCAGGTTCCGCGTTTTGGCGCAGCGAGGGGCGCGTCATCGGGTTGATCCGGATCTCGCGCACCAGCGCGAGCGCCGCGAGCGCGAAGATCGCCGCATGGATGAAGAAGGCGGCGCGCCAGCCGAGCCAGTCGCCGATGACGCCGCCGGCGGCCTGGCCGAACAGCTGCCCGCTGATCTGGCCCGTGAGGTAGCGGCCGAGCACCTGCTGGCGCCGCTCGTAAGGCACGACGTCGCCGATATAGGCCATGCCGAGCGGAATGAGCCAGGACGCGGTCGCGCCGGCGGCGACGCGCGCGAGGGTGAGCGCCGTCAGGCTGTGGGCGAGGCCGCAGGCCGCGACCGTGATGGCGGAGAGCGCGCACATCGTCGCCACCATGGTGTATTTGCCGAACCGGTCGCCGATCGGGCCGATGACGAGCTGCATCGAGCCGTGCATCAGGCTGTAGGCCGAGACCACGATCGAGGCGGCGCCGACCGTCACGGCAAAATCCGCCGCGATCTGCGGCAGGAGCGAATCGGCCGAGCGCACCATCGACTGCCCGGCAAAGCCCGCAACCGCCAACAGGACGATGGCGCGGGTCGGCGACGGCAGCGAGAGCGACGGGGAGGGGGCGAGCACGAGGCGTCCGGTTGCGAGGTCGGGGCGTTCTCTATACCTGAGGCTGTCGCGGCGCGCCCGGGCGTTTCCGCCGTCGGCCCATGTATTTGCACGGCGGCCGCATTCCGGCCGCGCATACTTGCGCGCAAGATTGACAGGCCGCCGGTGGCGGGCTTTCTACCGCGCGAAAAGCGAGACATGACGATGATCGACAACCGCTACCAGCCGGCCGAGATCGAGGCCCGCATCGCGGCCGCCTGGGAGGCCGCGCAGGCGTTCCGCGCCGGCCGCCCGGAGCGGCGCGCCGCCAAGCCCTATTGCATCGTCATCCCGCCGCCCAACGTGACGGGCTCGCTGCACATGGGGCACGCGCTCAACAACACGCTGCAGGACGTGCTGTGCCGCTTCGAGCGCATGCGCGGGCGCGACGTGCTGTGGCAGCCCGGCACCGACCACGCCGGCATCGCGACCCAGATGGTGGTCGAGCGGCAGATGATGGAGCGGCAGGAGCCCGACCGCCGCACCATCGGGCGGGAGAAGTTCCTGGAGAAAGTGTGGGCCTGGAAGGCGGAGTCGGGCGGCACCATCATCAACCAGCTCAAGCGGCTGGGCGCCTCGTGCGACTGGTCGCGCGAGCGCTTCACCATGGACGAGGGGCTCTCGCGCGCGGTGCTCAAGGTCTTCGTCCAGCTCTACAACGAAGGCCTGATCTACAAGGACAAGCGCCTGGTCAACTGGGACCCGAAGCTGTTGACCGCCATCTCCGACCTCGAGGTGCAGCAGGTCGAGGTGAAGGGGCATCTCTGGCACATCAAGTATCCGATCGAGGGCTCGGACGAGTTCATCGTGGTCGCGACGACGCGGCCCGAGACCATGCTGGGTGACACCGCGGTCGCGGTGCACCCCGACAACGCGCGGCTCAAGCACCTCATCGGCAAGCACGCGATCCTGCCATTGGTCGGCCGCCGCATCCCGATCGTCGGCGACGACTATGCGGACCCCGAGAAGGGCACCGGTGCCGTCAAGATCACGCCGGCGCACGACTTCAACGATTTCGAGGTCGGCAAGCGGCATGATCTCCCGCTGGTCAACGTGCTCGACGATGAGGGAAATCTCGATCTCGCGGACAATTCGGCGTTCCTCGAAGGCCTTGCGCCGTCGGCCGAGCTCGACGCCACGCTCGCGTTGCATGGCCGCGATCGCTTCGCGGCGCGCAAGCTCATCGTCGCACGGCTCGAGGCGCTCGGCCTTCTCGTCAAGACCGAGCCGCACACCCACATGGTGCCGCACGGCGATCGCTCCGCCGCCGTGATCGAGCCGATGCTCAAGGACCAGTGGTACGTCAACGCCAAGGCGCTTGCCGTGCGTGCCATCGCGGCGGTGCGCGAGGGCAAGACCGTCTTCGTGCCGAAGAGCTGGGAGAAGACCTATTTCGAGTGGATGGAGAACATCCAGCCGTGGTGCATCTCGCGGCAATTGTGGTGGGGACACCAGATCCCGGCCTGGTACGGCCCGGACGGCAAGGTGTTCGTCGCCGAGAGCGAGGACGAGGCGGTCGCCCGCGCGCTCGGCTATTACGAGGAGACCGGCGCGCTGCGCCATCACCAGGCGCGCGAGATGGCCGAGCATCCGGAAAAGCGCGCGCCGTTCCTGATCCGCGACGAATACGTGCTCGACACCTGGTTCTCCTCGGCGCTGTGGCCGTTCTCCACGCTGGGCTGGCCGGACGCGACGCCGGAGCTTGCGCGCTACTACCCGACCGACGTGCTGGTCACCGGATTCGACATCATCTTCTTCTGGGTCGCCCGCATGATGATGATGGGCCTGCACTTCATGCGGGAGGCGCCGTTCCCGACCGTCTACATCCACGCCCTGGTGCGCGACGAGAAGGGCGCCAAGATGTCGAAGTCGAAGGGCAACGTCATCGACCCGCTCGGCCTGATCGACGAATACGGCGCCGACGCACTGCGCTTCACCTTGGCCGCCATGGCCGCGCAGGGTCGCGACATCAAGCTCTCGACCCAGCGCGTCGAGGGCTATCGCAATTTCGCGACCAAGCTGTGGAACGCGTGCCGCTTCGCCGAGATGAACCAGTGCGTCGCGCCGGCCGGGTTCGATCCGCGCGCTGCCTCGGAGACGCTCAATCGCTGGATCGCGCATGAGGCCGCGCGCGCGGCACGCGAGGTCACGGCGGGCATCGAGGCGTACAAGTTCAACGAGGCGGCCGGCGCGATCTATCGCTTCGTCTGGAACATCTACTGCGACTGGTATCTCGAGCTGGCCAAACCCGTTCTGGCCGGGCCGGACGGCCCGGCAAAAGCCGAGACCCGCGCCATGGTCGCATGGGTGCGCGACCACATCCTCGCGCTGCTGCATCCGTTCATGCCGTTCCTCACCGAGGAATTGTGGGCGGTCACGGCCGAGGGCGGTGCGCCGCGCGCGAGCCTGCTCGCACTTGCGCCATGGCCGCAGCTCGATGGGCTCGACGACGCGAAGGCCGAGGGCGAGATCGGCTGGGTGGTGGATCTCGTCAGCGCCATCCGCTCGGTGCGCGCCGAGATGAACATATCGCCGGCGGCGCCGTTGCCGCTGGTGCTCGCCGGCGTCTCGGCCGACACCAAGGCGCGGGCCGGGCGCTGGAGCGAATTCCTCAAGCGCCTGGCGCGGCTCGGCGACATCGCATTTGCGGATGCGACGCCGCGCGGCGCCGTGCAGTTGCTGGTGCGCGGCGAGACCGCGGCGCTGCCGCTCGCGGGCGTGATCGACCTTGCGGCCGAGCGCGCGCGGCTCGAAAAGGAGATCGCCAAGGTCGAGGCCGACATCAAGCGCGTCGATGCCAAGCTCGGCAATGCGGACTTCATCGCCCGCGCGCCCGAGGAGGTGGTGGAGGGCGAGCGCGAGAAGCGCGAGGAGGCCGAGATGCGCAAGCAGAAGATCATCGAGGCGCTGGAGCGGCTCAAGGGCGCGGCGTGAGCCTTGGAGGTCGGGCAGACGCCGCCCCGTTTCTGCGCCGGGAGACTCCGATGGATCGACGCAGTATCCTGGCGCTCGCCGCAACAACCGCGATCGGACGGATCTTGTCGTCATCACACGCGTTCGCCGACACGGCGCCCGGGCCGCAGATGAGCGCGCTCTCGGCCTACATGGCGGCCGCGCGGGCCCGCGCGCTGCCGGCCGAGGTCGCCGAGCAGGCCAAGCATCACCTCCTCGACACGTTCGCCGCGATGATCTCGGGATCGCGGCTGCCGCCCGGTCTCGCGGCGCAGCGCTACGTGGCGGCGCATGCCGGCAAGGGCACCGCGACGGTCATCGGCTCGGCGCTGACCGCGGCGCCGGTCGAGGCGGCGCTCGCCAACGGCCTTGCGGCGCACGCGGACGAGACCGACGATTCGAACAACGTCGGGCGTTGGCATCCGGGCTGCGCGGTCGTGCCGGCGGCGCTCGCGACGGCCGAGGAGCTCGGCGGCGACGGCGCGACGCTGCTGCGCGCCGTGACGCTCGGCTACGACGTCGGCACCCGCATCATTCTCGCCATGTTCGGCGAAGGCGCGAAGGCGAGCTACGGCGTCAGCCTCGCGACCCACAGCGTCGCGGGCACGTTCGGCGCCGCCGCAGCCGCATGCTGCGTCGCCGGGCTCGACGCGCGGGATATGCGCTTTGCGCTCGGCTACACGGCGCACGCGTCCTCCGGCACCCGCGCCTGGCAGCGCGACACCGACCACATCGAGAAGGGCTTCGTGTTCGCCGGCATGCCGGCGCGCAACGGCGTGACCTCGGCGCTGCTGGTCAAGAGCGGATGGACCGGGGTCGAGGACATCTTCACCGGCGCGGACAATTTCTTCGCGGCCTACGCGCCGAAGGCCGAGCCCGACCGGCTGGTCGAGAAGCTGGGCGAGCGCTACGACATCGCGCTCACCGACATCAAGAAATGGACCGTCGGCTCGCCGATCCAGGCGCCGCTCGACGGCATCGAGGCGATCCGCGGCAAGCGCCCGTTCGCGGTCGATCAGGTCAAGCGCGTGACCGTGCGGCTCGCGCCGCCGGTCGCGGCGGTGGTCGACAATCGCGACATCCCCGACATCTGCCTGCAGCACATGATCGCCGTGATGCTGCTGGACAAGACCGTCTCGTTCCATGCCGCGCACGACACCGCGCGAATGCACGATGCGGCGGCCCTGCGCGAGCGAGCGAAGGTCGATCTCGTGCGCGACGAGGAGCTCGCAAAATATCTGCCGGTGCGCGTCACGCTGGTCGAGGTCGAACTCGCCGACGGCACGCGGCTCGCCGAGCGCGTGACCGCGGTGCGCGGCACGCCGCGCAACCCGATGACGCGCGCCGAGGTGATCGACAAGGCCGGCGATCTCGTCGCGCCGGTGCTCGGGCGCGCGACCGCGGAGCGCCTGATCGAAACCGTCTACGCGATCGAGCAGGTCGCGGACGTGCGCGCCATGCGGCCGCTGCTGCGGGCGGGATGAGCGCTGCGACGTGCGCCTTGCCGGCGCCGCTTTCGGGACGGCGCGCGCCTCTCGACGAGGCGTTGCGAGTGGGCGAGCGCTTGCATTTGGGCCCGCGCTGATGCGTATGCTGGGGCATTCGCCATGAATGCAACCGGACCAAGCATGATCGTGGTCGATGACCGATGGCCCTATCACGCGCGCGGAGGAACGACATGCCGGACGAAGCCCGCAATACCGCCATCCTCGCCGAGGCCTATCGCCGCTGGTCGGAAAGCCGCGGCGCCAGCGCCGACTACTGGATCTCGATTTGCGATCCGAACATCCGCTTCGGCTCGATCGCCGAGCCGTTGAAGAGCGTCGCCTATATGCGCGAGTACCGCAGCCGCGACGAGCTCGGCGCCTATTTTGCCGGGATCACGCAGGACTGGGAGATGGTCGACTACCGGGTCGATCATTTCGTCGCCCAGGGCGACCGCGTGGTGATGCTCGGCCACTGCAGCTGGCGCGCCAAGCAGAGCGGCAAGGTGGTGTCGACGCCGAAATGCGACAGCTGGCGCTTCGCCGACGGCAAGGCGATCGAATTCTACGAATATTTCGACACCGCCCAGGTGATGCAGGCGATGGCGGCAACCGGCTGACGGCCGCCAGGCTTTTGGAGACAGGGGTTGCGAGGACCGCGCCATGCAGGTTGAGCGGCTGGATCACGTGCAACTCGCAATGCCGGCCGGAGGCGAGGATGCGGCCCGCCGCTTCTATGCCGTGACGCTTGGCATTCCCGAGGTTCGCAAGCCGGAGCATCTGGCAAAACGTGGAGGTTGTTGGTTCGAGAACGGGTTGGTGAAGATCCACTTAGGGGTGGATCAGGACTTCAGACCAGCCAGGAAGGCGCATCCGGCTTTGGTCGTTTCCGATCTTTCCGCGTTGATCAAGCGCCTTGCCGACAACGGTTATCGCGTGGTCGAGGACGAGCCCCTCGAGGGCTATGATCGTCGCTATGTCGATGATCCATTCGGCAACCGCGTCGAGCTGATGGAACCGGTGGGGTCTTGACCCCGCCCGGGTGACGCAGGCGATGGCGGGAACCGGCTGACCGTCGCATATTGCGCGACGCAACGGCGGAGGATCCGCATGAAAGTCTTTCTCGCCGGCGCCGCCGGCGCCATCGGGCGGCGGCTGGTTCCGCTCCTGCTCGCGGCGGGCCATGACGTCACGGGCACGACCCGCTCGGGCGAGAAGGCGTCCGAGCTCAAGGCGCGCGGCGTCAGCGCGGTCGTGGTCGACGTCTACGACGCCGCGGCCGTGCGCGACGCGGTCGTGCGGGCGCAGCCCGACGTGGTCATGCATCAGCTGACCGACCTGCCGAAAGCGCTCGGTCCTGATCGACCGGCCGCCTTCGGCGGCAACAGCCGGCTGCGCATCGAGGGAACGCCTAATCTGGTCGCGGCCGCGCAGGCCGCGGGTGCGCGCCGGCTGATCGCCCAGAGCATCGCGTTTTCGTATGCGCCCGGGCCGGAGCCGCACACCGAGGCCGATCCGCTCGCCTCCGCCGAGGGGGACGGGCCTTCCGCCGTCACGGCGCGCGGCGTGCGGGCGCTCGAAAGCGCCGTGCTCGGCGCCGCAGGCCTCGAGGGCATCGTGCTGCGTTACGGCCGGCTCTACGGACCGGGCACCTGGAATCCGGCGCCGAACGGGCGCGGCGTGCTGCATGTCGATGCGGCCGCGCACGCGGCGCTGCTCGCGCTGACCCGCGGCACGCCGGGGGTCTACAACATTGCCGAGCCGGACGGTGCCGTGACCATCGACAAGGCGTCGCGCGATCTCGGGTTCAATCCGACTTTTCGCTGCGCGTTCTAGCGCGTGATGACTGGCCGTCACGCGCTAGCTCTTTGTTAGGTCATGGTCTTTTCTCGAAACCGGCACCCGCCCGATCACGCCGGCGGCAGGCTTTTGCGCGATCATGGGCGAAAAGGTTTGCTCAAGAAGCGCGAACCTTTGAGGCCATAGCGCCACGGGTGGTCCACCGCCTTGGTGATGCCGATGCGCGGACCGACCGCGATCTCGACCTCTTCGCCGCAAGAATGCAGCTCGAACGGCGGGGCATCGAGCGCGAGGCCATTGTGCAGGTGCGAAATGCCGAGCGCCTGGCACAGGCGGCCGGGGCCCGAGCACAAGAGGCGCAAGTCGCTCAAGCCGCGCCGGCGGCGCATCTTTGCAAGGCCCTCGAGCGGCTCGATCGCGCGGATCAGCACCGCGCTGGCGCTGCCTTTCGGCTCGCACACGAAGTTGACGCACCAGTGGATGCCGTAGGAGCGGTAGACATAGGCATAGCCGGGCGGGCCGAACATCACGGCATTGCGCTCGGTCGGCCCGCCGAAACTGTGCGCTGCGGGATCGGTGTGGTGATAGGCCTCGACCTCGACGATGCGGCCGCCGACGCCGTCGAACAGGAAGGTCGCGCCAATCAAATCGGGCGCCACCGCGTGCACGCTGCGTGCAAAGAAACTGCGCCGGATGCGAGCCATTTTGGTTTCGAGATGGTTAAGAAAAACAGCAGGCCATACATCATCTTCGCGGGCGTCGCGTCGATCTCTGTGACTTTGCTGCAACACGTTTACAACATTTGGGTTTCGCCATTGGCGCGACTGAACCACGCCGCTTTTCCGCCACACGCCGCCGTGAAATCGGAAAGGCGCTAGGCCGGTACGTGAGGGGCGCTTTCTCGAACGATCCGGCGAGTCGTGTCAGGGGCGAGACGCGTTCGCAATGGATGCCAAGACCCAGCTGAAAGCCCGGCTACCCAGCCGGCACGTGACGGAAGGGCCGGAGCGGGCGCCGCACCGTGCGTATTACTACGCCATGGGTCTGACCACCGCACAGATCCACCAACCCTTCGTCGGCGTCGCGAGTTGCTGGAACGAGGCGGCGCCCTGCAACATTTCGCTGATGCGCCAGGCCCAGGCGGTCAAGAAAGGCGTCGCGGGCGCCGGCGGCACGCCGCGCGAGTTTTGCACCATCACGGTGACGGACGGCATCGCGATGGGCCATGAGGGCATGAAAAGCTCGCTGCCGTCGCGCGAGGTGATCGCCGACTCGGTCGAGCTGACCATGCGCGGCCACGGCTACGACGCCCTGGTCGGGCTTGCGGGCTGCGACAAGTCTCTGCCCGGAATGATGATGGCGATGTGCCGCCTCAACGTGCCGGCGATCTTCATCTATGGCGGCTCGATCCTGCCCGGCACCTTTCGCGGCAGGCCCGTGACCATCCAGGACGTGTTCGAGGCGGTTGGCCAGCATTCGGTCGGCGACCTGTCCGATGCCGACCTCGATACGCTGGAGCAGGTGGCCTGTCCCTCCGCCGGCGCCTGCGGCGCCCAGTTCACCGCCAACACCATGGCGACCGTGTCGGAGGCGATCGGGCTCGCGCTGCCCTATTCGGCCGGCGCGCCCGCCCCCTACGACATGCGCGACAAGTTCTGCATGACGGCGGGCGAGCAGGTCCTCGACCTGATCAAGCTCGGCATCCGGCCGCGCGACATCGTCACCCGCAAATCCTTGGAGAACGCGGCCGCGGTGGTGGCCGCGTCCGGCGGCTCGACCAATGCTGCGTTGCACTTGCCGGCGATCGCGCATGAGTGCGGAATAAGATTCGACCTGTTCGACGTCGCCGAAGTCTTCAAAAGGACACCGTATATCGCGGATTTGAAGCCGGGCGGCCGTTATGTCGCCAAAGACTTGTTCGAAGCTGGCGGAATTCCGCAGTTGATGAAGTCGCTGCTGGACCACGGGTTCATGCATGGCGACTGCATCACGGTCACCGGCCGCACCATGGCCGAGAACCTCAAGCGGGTGAAATGGAACAGGGAGCAGGACGTCATCCGTCCTGCCGACAAGCCGCTATCGCCAAGCGGCGGCGTCGTAGGCTTGAAGGGAAATCTCGCGCCGGAAGGCGCGATCGTGAAGGTTGCCGGGATGGAGAAGCTCGTCTTCTCCGGTCCGGCCCGGTGTTTCGACGGCGAAGAAGCGTGTTTTGCGGCCGTGAAGACGCGTCAATACAGGGAAGGCGACGTGCTGGTGATCCGCTACGAGGGCCCCAAGGGCGGCCCCGGCATGCGCGAGATGCTGGCCACCACCGCGGCCCTTTATGGCCAGGGCACCGGCGGCAAGGTCGCCCTCATCACCGACGGGCGGTTCTCGGGCGCAACGCGCGGCTTCTGCGTCGGCCATGTCGGCCCGGAGGCGGCGGTCGGCGGCCCGATCGCGCTGGTGCGCGACGGCGACATCATCGCGATCGACGCCCACCGTGGCACGCTCGACGTGAAGGTCGATGCCGCCGAGTTCGAACGGCGCCGCGCCGGCTGGAAGCCGCGCAAGGCGGACTGCACGTCCGGCTATTTGTGGAAATACGCCGAGCAGGTTGGCGCCGCACGGGGCGGCGCCGTCACCCATCCGGGCGCCGCCGCGGAGGTCAGGTCCTATGCGGATATCTGATCGCCTCATCCCGGCCGCGCTGTTCACGGTCGGCCTCGGCCTCGTCTCGGCATTCGGTTTCGAGGGTACCGGCGCGCGCGACGGCATGGCTCCGGGCATGGCGCCGGCCGCTGCCGTCGATACGGTGCCGCGCTCGAGCACGCCGGCGCTCGTCCCGCCGATGGCCATCCCGAACGTGCCGGGCGGCCCGATCGCCGGCAGCGCCAATGCGGCCCTGCCGGCCGCAAAGCCGCTCACCCGCAGCTTGACGCCCACCCATCCGTTGACGCCGGGCGAAGCCTTCTTGAACGGCACCCTGGCGCTGCGCGCGGGCGATACCCAAGCCGGCATCCACGCGCTCGAATACGCCGCCGAGAACGGCCACGCGCTGGCGGAATGGAAGCTCGGGCGGATGTATGCGGACGGCGACCACGTCGGCCGCGACGACCTGCGCGCGTTCGACTATTTCCAGGACATCGTCGACAACCATTCGGACGATACCCTCGGCACGCCGCAGGCGCGCTTCATCGCCAACGCCTACGTGGCGCTCGGCAGCTATTTCCTCAACGGCATCCCCAACTCGCCGGTGAAGGCCAATCCGCTGCGCGCGCGCGATCTCTACGCCTATGCGGCGTCCTATTTCGGCGACGCGGAAGCGCAGTACCGGCTCGGCCGCATGCTGCTCGAAGGGCAGGGCGGGCCGCGCGATCCCTGGCAGGCGGGGCGCTGGCTCAAGCTCTCGGCCGACAAGGGCCACTATCAGGCGCAGGCGCTGCTCGGCATCACCATGTTCCGCGGCGACGGCATCCCGCGCCAGGCGCCGCGCGGCCTGATGTACCTGACGATCGCCCGCGATGCGGCGCCGCTCGACAAGTCGGTGGCCGACCTGCAGGCCTGGGCCTTCGCGCACGCGACCGACGACGAGCGCGCCATGGCGCTGTCGTTCCTCGAGGGTTGGCTCAAGGGCCGGCGGGACTGATGAGGGGGGGCGAATGGCGAATAGCGAATAGCGAATAGCGAATAGAGTAACTCAGCCGCGGTTTTCCCTATTCGCTACTCGGCATTCGCCATTCGCTACCCCATCGCCAGATCGATAAAGACCGGCACGTGGTCCGAGGGCTTTTCCCAGGCGCGGACATGCTTGTCGACGCCGGCGCCGGCGAGCCGGTCGGCCGCCTGCGGCGACAGCAGCAGGTGATCGATGCGGATGCCGTTGTTCTTCTGCCAGGCGCCCGCCTGGTAATCCCAGAACGTGTACACCCCGGAACTGTCGTCGACGGCGCGCAGCGCGTCGGTGAGGCCGAGATTGACGAGCGCGGCGAACTTGTCGCGGGTCTGCGGCAGGAAGAGCGCGTCGCCCGCCCAGGCGGCCGGATCGCGGGCATCGCGCGCGGCCGGAATGACATTGTAGTCGCCAGCAAGCACGAGCGGCTCCTCGTGCTCGAGCCGTTCATGCACGTAGCGAAAGAGCCGGTCCATCCACTTGAGCTTATAGGTGTATTTTTCCGTTCCGGTCGGATTGCCGTTGGGCAGATAGATGGAGGCGACGCGCAAGGCGCCCGACGGGGTCGAGACCTGCGCCTCGATGAAGCGCGCATGGTCGTCGGCGTGGTCGCCGGGCAGCCGCAGCGTCACCTCGTCGAACGGCAGCTTGGAAAGGATCGCGACGCCGTTGAAGGTCTTCTGCCCGTGGATCGCCAGATTGTAGCCGAGCGCCTCGAACGGCTCGCGCGGGAACGCCTCGTCGACGCATTTGGTCTCCTGCAGGCAGACGAGGTCGGGCGCGCGCTCCTTGAGCCAGGCGACGGCCGAATCGATCCGCTGCTTGATCGAGTTGACGTTCCAGGTGGCGATGCGCATGGCACAAGGTCAATGGGTTGAGGGGAGGTTCGCGGCGCACCATGCCCGCTCGCACGCCATTCGCAAGCCTGCGGCGGCCGGCGAAATGCATAAAATTTATATAAAATCACCCCCCACAACCTGGGAAGGGCTGCACCGCCATTGTGAATATGTTAGCTGAAACTGTGTCACAATAACGCATGGCTGCGCGCAAGCGCGCTAAACTGTGTGGCGGAGTGGGAGCGGGGAGTCCGTGGCGCTAGGCCCGGACCACGGTATTTGATGGCCAGAAAATTGGTGCTTGTCGTCACCGCTGCGGCGGTAGCCCTTGCGGGGGTATATGCCGCGCGATGGTACGGCAGGTCCGACACCGCGGTCGCGCAGCAGCCGCAGCGCCCGCGCGCGGTCGCGGTCGAGGTCGCCACCGCGGTCAAGAAGGACATGCCGGTGCTGCTCGAAGGCATCGGCAACGTCACGACGATTGCGAGCGTCGCGGTGAGGAGCCGGCTCGACAACGAGATCGTCGAGGTGCACTTCGCCGACGGCGCCAAGGTCAACAAGGGCGACCTCCTGCTCACCCTCGATCAGCGCGCGCTGCGGGCGCAGCTCGAGCAGGTCGCGGGCAATATCGAGCGGGACCAGGCGCAGCTCGACGGCGCCATGCGCGACGTGCGGCGCTACACCGATCTCGTCGCCAAGGCCGCGACCCCGGTGATAAACCTCGAGAACGCGCAGACGCAGGCCGACACCTTCCGCGGCGCGCTGAAGGCCGACCAGGCGGCGCTCGAGAACCTGAAGGTCCAGCTCAGCTATTGCGTGATCCGCGCGCCGATTTCCGGCCGCATCAGCCAGGCGGCCGTCAAGGTCGGCAATTTCGTGCGCGCCGCCGACGTCGCGCCGATCGCCGTGATCAACCAGATGGCGCCGGTCTACGTGACGTTCACGATCCCGCAAAACAACCTGCCGGACGTGCGCCACGCGCTCGCCGCCGGGGTCGCCGATGTCGAGGTGATCGTTCCGGGCGAGCCGCGGCACGCGAAGGGCGCCGTCACCATGATCGAGAACGCGGTCGACACGACGACCGGGATGGCGACGGTGCGCGCCACCATGCCGAACGAGGACGAGCTGCTGTGGCCCGGCACCCTCGTCACCGCACGCATGACGCTGCGGGTGGAGAATTCGGTCGCGGTGCCGTCGGTGGCCGTGCAGGTCAGCCAGTCCGGGCCCTTCGTCTATGTGGTGCGCGAGCGCCAGGCGGTGGTGCAGCCGATCAAGGTCGGGCGCATCGTCGGCGACGAGACGGTGGTGAGCGAAGGATTGCGCGGCGGCGAGACGGTCGTCACCGACGGCCAGCTGCTGCTGAGCAACGGGGCCGCCGTGACGCCGCGCGAGCGCAAGAGCGGCGTCTGACCCATGCAGATCTCCGAAGCCTGCATTCGCCGCCCCGTGATGACGACGCTGATCACGGCGTCATTGATCGTGTTCGGCGTTTTCGCGGTGCGGCTGCTCCCGGTCGCGGCGCTGCCGGCGGTGGATTTCCCGACCATCCAGATCACCGCCACGCTGCCGGGCGCGAGCCCGGAGACGATGGCGGCCTCGGTCGCCTCGCCGATCGAGCGGCAGCTCTCGACGATCGCGGGCATCTCCGCGATGACCTCGACGTCCTCGCTCGGCACGACGCAGATCACCATCCAGTTCGACCTCGGACGCAACATCGACGGCGCATCGCTCGACGTGCAGACCGCGCTCGCCACGGCGCAACGGCTGCTGCCGGTCGAAATGACGACGCCGCCGTCGTTCCGCAAGGTCAATCCGGGCGACTTCCCGGTGCTCTACATCAGCATGCGCTCCGACACGATCCCGCTGTCGACTATCGACGACTATGCCGAGACCGTCGTGGCGCCGCAGATCTCGCAGCTGCCCGGCATCGCCCAGGTGCTGGTCTACGGGGCGCAGAAGTTCGCCGTGCGGGTGCAGGTCGATCCGATCGCGGCCGCGCAGCGCAACATCTCGCTCGACGACATCCGCAACGTGGTTGCAAAGGCCAATTCATCGACGCCGGTCGGCATCCTGCAGGGCCAGAAACAGGCCGTGACGCTGCTCGCGACGAGCGCGCCGCTGCATGCCGACGGCTACCGCAATGTCGTGGTCGCCTCGCGCAACGGCACGCCGATCAAGCTCAGCGAGGTCGCGCGGGTGATCGACAGCGTCGAGAACGACAAGGTCGCGACCTGGTTCAACGACGATCGCGCGATCGTGCTGGCAATCCAGCGCCAGCCCGACGCCAACACGGTCGAGGTGGTCGACATGGTGCGCGCCGCGCTGCCGCGGATGCGCGCGCAGGTGCCGCCCTCGATCCAGATGCAGCCGCTGTTCGACCGCTCGATCGCGATCCGCGCGGCCGTCTGGGACGTGTTCGTGACGCTGGGGATCGCGTCCTGTCTCGTCATCCTGGTGATCTTCCTGTTCCTGCGCAAGCTTTCGGCCACGTTCATTCCGGCGCTGGCGCTGCCGGTCTCGCTCGTCAGCACGTTCGCGGCGATGTACGCGTTCGGCTTCTCGATCAACAACATGACGCTGCTCGCGCTCACGCTGTCGGTCGGCTTCGTCGTCGACGACGCGATCGTCATGCTGGAAAACATCGTGCGCCACATCGAGGGCGGCATGCGGCCGTTCGAGGCGGCGCTCAAGGGCTCGCGCGAGATCGGCTTCACCATCGTGTCGATCACCTTCTCGCTGATCGCGGTGTTCATCCCGGTGCTGCTGATGGGCGGAATGGTCGGCCGCGTGTTTCGCGAGTTCGCCATCTCGGTATCGTTTGCGATCGTGATCTCGGGCTTCGTCTCGTTGACGCTCACGCCGATGCTGTGCGCGCGCGTGCTCAAGGGCCATCATGCGGAGGGCAGGCAGTTCATCCTGCTGCGGGCGTTCGAGCGCGTGTTCGACGTCTCGCTGCGCGCCTACGAGTGGTCGCTCGAGCGCGTCATCCGCTTCAAGTCGGTGATGCTCGTGATCACGATCGCCACGATAGCCGGCACGATCTGGCTGTTCCTGGTGGTGCCGAAAGGCTTCTTCCCGCAGGAAGACACCGGCTACGTGATCGGCATCACCAGAGGCAACCCCGACATCGCGTTTCCGGCGATGGTGGAGCACCAGCGTAAGATCGCCGCCATCGTGCGCAACGACACCGCGGTCGCCTACGTCAATTCGACGGTCGGCCTCGGCGGCCCCAACACGCTCGCCAACAGCGGGCGCATGCTGGTCGCGCTCAAGCCGCGCGAGGAGCGCGACGCGTTGCCGGTCGTGCTGGCGCGCCTGCGCCGCACCGCCAATGTCGTCACGGGAATGAAGATCGCCTTCCAGCCGATCCAGAACATCAACCTCGGCGGCAAGCTCACCGAGGGCGCATATCAATACACGCTGCAATCGAACGATACCGAGAGCCTCTATCGCGTCGCGCCGCAGATGCGCGACAAGATCGCCAAGATCCCCGGCCTGCTCGATGTCAACACCGACCTCTACGTCACCAACCCGCAAGTGACCGTCGAGGTCGACCGCGAGAAGGCCGCCTTGTACGGCGTCTCGATCGACGCGGTCCGGCAGGAGCTCTACAACGCGTTCGGCTCGCGCCAGGTGGCGACGATCTACACGCCGGTGAACGAGTATCAGGTGATCCTCGAGACCAAGCCGGAATTCCAGTCGAGCCCGGCCGATCTCGACAAGATCTACGTCAAGACGAGCGTCAGCGGCGGCGCCGCGGCCGCGCCCGGCAGCGGCATCAACGGCACCGGCACCGCGACCGGGCCGGTGATTCCATTGAGCGCCGTCACCAAGCGCGTACCTACCGTCGGGCCGTTGCAGATCAGTCACCAGGGGCAGCAGCCGGCCGTGACGATCTCGTTCAATCTCGCTCCCGGCGTCTCGCTGGGCGAGGCGAGAGATGCGATCCTCAAGCTCCAGCAGGAGGAACGGCTGCCGGCTACCATTACGACCGGCTTCGCGGGCACTGTGCAAGTGTTCGAGCAAGCGCTCAAAGGACAGCTCGTTCTCGTGCTGGCGGCGATCTTCGCGGCCTACATCATCCTCGGCATCCTGTATGAAAGCTTCATCCATCCGATCACCATCATCTCGGGCCTCCCGTCCGCCGGCATCGGCGCCATCCTGACGCTGTTGCTCTTCCGCATGGATCTGTCGGTGATCGCCATGATCGGCATCGTCATGCTGGTCGGCATCGTCAAGAAGAACGCCATCATGATGATCGATTTCGCGATCGAGCGCCGCCGCGTCGGGCTCGGCGCCGAAGCGGCGATCCGCGAGGCCGCGGTGCTGCGCTTCCGTCCGATCATGATGACGACGTTTGCGGCGATCTTCGGCACGCTGCCGATCGCGCTCGGCACCGGCGCGGGCGCCGAGCTGCGCCAGCCCCTCGGCATCGCGGTGGTGGGCGGGCTATGCATGTCGCAGCTGCTGACGCTTTACATCACGCCCGTGATCTACCTCTATCTCGACCGCGTCGACCGGCTGCTCAAGCGCCGGCTCGAGCCGCAGCTCGCGGAGGTCGGGCAGGCGCCGGAAGAGGCCGCGGTCGCGGCCGAGTAGGGCCGGTTGCAGCAGGAACATAGATCGTAGGGTGGGCGACCGCGCGCTGGTGCGCGAGACGCGTGGGCAAGATCGCGCGCGCGGTTGCCCACGCGGCTCGCGCAGGAGCACGCGATCTTGCCCACCCTACGATCGGGTCAGATGGAAAAGCTCGTCCCGCAGCCGCAGGACGCGGTGGCGACCGGGTTGTTGACCTTGAACGAGGCGCCGATCAGGTCGTCGACATAGTCGATCTCGGCGCCCGCCATGTATTTCACCGACACCGGATCGATCAGCACGGTCGCGCCGTTGCGCGCCAGCACGAGGTCGTCTTCGGCCTTGGCCTGCTCGAAGCCGAACTTGTATTGAAAGCCCGAGCAGCCGCCGCCCTCGACCGAGACGCGCAGCATGCTGCCGGCGGGCTCGGCCTCGAGGATCTGGCCGATCCGCCGCGCCGCCCGTTCGGTCATGGTCACGGTTTCGCTCATATCTTCGCTCGTTTGCGTTCGCCCGTTGCGATTGTGGCTGACTGATAGTTAAGTGCGCTCCCGGTTCGGGTCAACTCCACCACGAGTCTTGAGGCGGGCGAACATGGCAGTCACCGCGCCCCGTGCGCGCGCGCCCTATGCGGCCGATCCGGCGGCGACCCCCGGGCGCCGCTTTGCCGAGCCGCCGAGCCTGACCCGCAGCGATTTCCGTCGCGATTGCGACCGCATCATCCATTCGACCGCCTTCCGCCGCCTCGCGCACAAGACGCAGGTGTTCATCCCGCACGAGGGCGACCACTACCGCACGCGCCTCACGCACACCCTCGAGGTCACCCAGATCGCCCGCTCGCTCGCGCGCGCGCTCGGCCTCGACGAGGACCTGGCGGAAGCCTCCGCGCTCGCCCACGACCTCGGCCATCCGCCGTTCGGCCACGCCGGCGAGCGCGCGCTCGACCGCTGCCTCGCCGGCTACGGCGGCTTCGACCACAATGCGCAGACGCTTGCCGTGGTGACGCGGCTCGAGCGCCACTACGCCGATTTCGACGGGCTCAATCTCACCTGGGACACGCTCGAAGGCCTGGTCAAGCACAATGGTCCGCTGATCGACGCGAGCGGGCAGGCGATCGGGCGCCACGCCGCGAAGGGCGTCGCGGCCGCGATCATCGACTACTGCGCCGTGCAGGACCTCGCGCTCGGGCGCTACCCCAGCGCCGAGGCGCAGGCCGGCGCGATCGCGGACGACATCGCCTACGACGCGCACGACATCGACGATGGGCTGCGCGCCGGGCTGTTCGCGCTCGACGATCTCGGCGACGTGCCGCTCGCCGGCGACGTCCTGCGCGAGCTCGCGACGCTCTACCCCCACATCGAGCCGGGGCGCCGCGCGCACGAGGTGGTGCGCCGGCTGATCACCCGCATGATCGACGACGTCCTGGCCGAAAGCGCGCGGCGGCTCGCGGCGCTCGGCCCGCGTTCGGTCGAAGACGTGCGCGGCGCCGCCGCCCCGGTCATCGCCTTCTCGCCCGCGATGGCCGCCGCCGACCGCGCCATCAAGGCTTTCCTGCTGCCGCGCATGTATCGCCACGAGCGCGTGATGCGGATCATGCGCGACGCCGAGGGGGTGGTCGCGGACCTGTTCGCAAGCTACGTGCAAGACCCGGACGAACTGCCCGACGAGTGGCGCCAAGGACTCGACGCCGGCGCGGCCGCGCGCCGCATCGCCGATTTCATCGCCGGCATGACCGATCGCTACGCGCTGATCGAGCACGCCCGGCTCTTTGACTCGACCCCGGAATTGCGATAGGCGGCGGCAAAACCTCGAGCTTTCCCGCATGGCCGCCGACAACATCTTCAACGACGTCCTCGCTCGCGTGCGCGCCGTCAACGCGCGGCTGATCGCGTCCGGCGTGCTGCCGGCCGCGATCGACCAGTCGCGCGTCGTCGTCGAGCCCCCGCGCGATCCGAGCCACGGCGACATGGCGACCAACGCCGCGATGGTGCTCGCCAAGGATGCGGGCAAGAAGCCGCGCGAGCTTGCGCAGGCGATCGCCGACGGGCTTGCGGCGGATGATCTCGTGCAGAAGGTCGACGTCGCCGGGCCCGGCTTCATCAACCTGGCGCTCAAGCCCGCCGCCTGGACCGCGGCGCTGCGCGCCGCGATCCGCGCGGGCGAGCACTACGGCAAGAGCGACATCGGGCGGGCCGAACCGGTCAATGTCGAATACGTCTCCGCCAATCCGACCGGGCCGATGCATGTCGGCCATTGCCGCGGCGCCGTGTTCGGCGACGCGCTCGCGAACCTGCTCGCCTTCACGGGCTTTGCGGTGACGCGCGAGTACTACATCAACGACGCCGGCGCCCAGGTCGACGTGCTCGCGCGCTCCGCCTATCTGCGCTACCGCGAGGCGCTGGGCGAGGAGATCGGCGCGATCCCCGAGGGACTTTATCCGGGCGACTACCTCGTGCCGGTCGGGCAGGCGCTCGCCGCCGCGTACGGCCGCGCGCTCAACCAGAAGCCGGAGACCGAATGGCTGCCGATCGCGCGCGCCAAGGCGATCGAGATGATGATGGACATGATCCGCGCGGATCTCGCGGCGCTCAACGTGCGCCACGACGTGTTCTTCTCCGAGCGCTCGCTGATCGAGGGGCCGGCCGACCAGGTCGCACGCACGCTCGAGTGGCTGCGCCAGCGCGACGAGATCTATGAGGGCCGCCTGCCGCCGCCCAAGGGTGCGCCGATCGAGGACTGGGAGGATCGCGAGCAGACGCTGTTTCGCGCCACCGCGTTCGGCGACGACGTCGACCGGCCGCTGAGGAAATCGGACGGCAGCTACACCTATTTCGCCTCCGACATCGCCTACCACAAATCGAAATGGGATCGCGGCTTCCACAACATGATCGACGTGTGGGGCGCCGACCATGGCGGCTATATCAAGCGAATGACCGCGGCGGTGCGCGCGATCAGCGACGACAAGGCCGCGCTCGACGTGAAGGTGGTCCAGCTCGTGCGCCTGCTGCGCGGCGGCGAGCCGGTGAAAATGTCGAAGCGGTCGGGGGAGTTCGTGACGTTGCGTGAGGTCGTGGATGAAGTCGGGCGCGATGCCGTGCGCTTCATGATGCTCTACCGCAAGAACGACGCGACGCTCGATTTCGACCTCGCCAAGGTGATCGAGCACTCGCGCGACAACCCGGTGTTCTATGTCCAGTACGGCCACGCGCGCGGCCAATCGATCTTCCGCAATGCGCGCGCGGCCGTACCTGACCTGCCGGCTGACGCCGCGTTACGCGCTGAACGACTCGCCGGCGCGCCGCTCGAACGCCTCAGCGACCCGGCCGAAATCGCGCTGATCCGCAAGATCGCGCTCTATCCGCGCCTCGTCGAGGCTGCCGCGCTCGCCCATGAGCCGCACCGGATTGCGTTCTATCTCTATGATTTGGCGAGCGAATTTCACGCGCTCTATACCAAGGGAAATGATCTGCCACATTTACGCTTCATTATCCAGAATGATCCGACAATGACCGTCGCCCGCCTCGCCTTGGTTGAGGGGGTTGTGACCGTGCTCGCTTCCGGGCTCAGGTTGCTTGGGGTCGACGCGCCGGATGAGATGCGGTGATCGCATCCCCTGGTCGCGCCGTCGGACGCACGGGGCGGTCGGCGCATACGCACATCGTGGATGGGGAAGACCGTTAGGGTGACAGTTTCGGGTGACGGTATCTGATGGCGGATGACAGCTATCGCGGTTACGGTGGCGGTAACGGTCGCGGCCGGGGTGGGTCCGAGCCGCCGACTGATCCGCTGACCGAGCTTGCGCGTCTGATCGGACAGAGCGATCCGTTCGGCGACCATGGTCGCCGCGCGGATCCGCGCGCCGCGGCCGATTGGCGCAACGCCGCGCCGCAGCCGGCACAGCCCGACGACGGCGCCGGCTATGACGACCGTTACGGCACGCCGCCCGAGCCCGCGCAATACCCACAAGACGGCTACGGCCATGGCGGCGCCGATGGCTATGCGGCCCACCCTGACGACCAAGCCTACGCCGACGACCAGCACCGCGATGGCTATCCCGATCCGCGCGGTTACGCCGGTGCGCCTTATCCGCAGGAGCCGCCGCCTTATCCGGCCCAGCCGAACGGCAGCGCCTACGACCAGGCGCAACCGAATGGTCATCCGAGCTTTGCGCCGCCGCCGTACTACGCCGCCGATCCGCATGCGGCCCGGCCGGACGCGTATTTCGACGATGCGCCGGCGCCGCGCCGGCGCGGCTGGCTGGTGACGGCCGCCGCGCTCGCCGGCCTTGCGGTGATCGGTACGGCCGGCGCCTTTGCGTATCGCGCGGTGTTTGCCGGCGGCCCGCCGCCGCTGATCACCCGCGACGTGCGGCCGGACAAGGTCGTGCCGCCGGCGCAAAACGCCGACAACGGGGCCAACAAGCAGGTCGATCGTCTCGCCCTCGGCGACAACGAGCAGATGGCGCCGCCGCCCGAGCAGCCGATCAATATTCCGACCGCGCCGCAGGCGCCGGCCGGTCCGAGCGCGGTGCCGGCAATGCCGGTCGCGCCGAGCCTCGCGAACCAGGCGAGCGCACCCGTGCAGGCGCCGGCCGCTGCGCCCGCCGCACCGAATAATCCGGGGGCGCCGCGCAAGATTCGCACGGTGAAGATCACGACCGACCAGGAGCCCGCCGCGGCCGCCGTCGCGCCGCCGCGGCCGATCGCGCCGCGCGCCGCGCCGCCCCGCGCGGTCGCGCCGCGCAACGCGGACGCGCCGTTGTCGCTCGCGCCGCAAGGGGTCACGGACGCGCCGCCGCGCGCCATCGCGCCCGGCCCGCCCATGCGCACGACCGCGCTCGCGCCGGCGGAGCGCGGCGGCGGCAGCGGCTATTACGTGCAAGTGAGCGCGCAGAAGACGCAGGAAGAGGCGCGCGCCTCGTTCCGCAGCATCCGGGCCAAGTATGCGAGCGTGCTCGGCGGGCACGAACCGGTCTTCCGCCGCAAGGATCTTGGCAGCAAAGGCGTGTTCTACGGCGCCCAGGTCGGACCGTTCTCGCATGAGGGCGCGATCCATCTGTGCGAGCAGCTCAAGACCGCGGGCGGCTCGTGCATGATCCAAAGGAATTGAGGTCTGCCGCTATTGCGGCCGCACGGCGCGCGGGTTAAGCCGCGCCGATGACGGCACGCGCCTTCATCACCGGATTGTCCGGGCCAAAGGTCACGCCAGACGAGCGTGCGTTCCTTCGCGCCGCCGCGCCGTGGGGCCTGATCCTGTTCAAGCGAAACATTCAATCTGCTTCGCAAATATCGGCTTTGGTTGCCGAATCGAAGGAAATCCTGGATCGGGCCGAGCTGCCCGTGCTGGTCGATCAAGAGGGCGGGCGCGTGCAACGGCTCGGCCCGCCGCACTGGCCCAGCTATCCGCCGGGCGCCGCCTATGGACGGCTCTACGATCATGCGCCGGCGGCCGGTCTTGCGGCGGCCGAGCTGGGCGGACGGCTGATCGCCTCGGACCTCGCGGCTGTCGGCATCACGGTCGATTGTCTGCCAATCGCCGACGTGCCGGTTCGCGGCGCTGACCAGGTGATTGGCGATCGCGCCTACGGCGATGTGCCCGCCAAGGTCGCCGCGATCGCCGCCGCGCTCGCGCGCGGGCTCATGCAAGGCGGCGTTCTGCCCGTGCTCAAGCACCTCCCGGGACACGGGCGCGCGACCACGGACAGCCATTTGCGCCTGCCGGTCGTGACCGCCGAGCGAAATATCCTGGAATCGACGGATTTTGCCGCATTCCGGCCGCTCGCCGCGCTTCCCCTGGGGATGACGGCACATGTGGTGTTCACAGCCATCGATCCCGACCTTCCGGCCACGACTTCGGCCACTATCATCGGTCAAGTGATTCGCGGGTTCATCGGATTCGACGGTTTGCTGATGAGTGACGATCTCTCGATGGGGGCGCTGTCCGGCAGCTTGGCGCAACGCACGCGCGCGGCACTCGCGGCCGGCTGCGATGTGGCGCTGCATTGCAACGGGAACCTGGGCGAGATGGAAGCGGTCGCCGCCGCCGCCCCAGAACTTGCCGGCCCGGCGGCGCGCCGCGCCGAGGCCGCGCTCGCGGCGCGCCAAGCACCCGAGCCGATCGATCTTGCCGCCGCGCGGGCGCAATTCGCGCGCCTGCTGCGGGGTTCAGTGGACGGCGCGGTGGGCGCCGAGGCGGGCGCGCGATGACAGCCGAGATCGTTCAGTTCACGCCCGACGTCACGCCGGAGCTCGCCTCCGGCGAGCGCCCGCTCATCGTCGACGTCGAGGGGTTCGAAGGCCCGCTCGACGTCCTCCTCACGCTGGCGCGTCACCAGAAGGTCGACCTCACCAAGATCTCGATCCTGGCGTTGGCGGATCAGTACCTTGCCTTCATCGAGCAGGTGCGCGCGTTGCGCATCGAGCTCGCGGCCGATTATCTCGTGATGGCGGCGTGGCTCGCCTACCTCAAGTCGCGCATGTTGCTGCCGGACGCGCCCGGCCCCGAGGGCATGAGCGCGGCCGAGATGGCGAATGCGCTGGCGCTGCGGCTGCGCCGGCTCGAGGCGATCCGCGCCACCGCCGAGAAGCTGTTCGGACGGCCGCAGCTCGGCCGCGAGGTGTTCGGCCGCGGCGATCCCGAGCCGATCGCCGAGATCAAGCATCCGAAATGGTCGGCGACGCTCTACGATCTCCTGTCGGCCTACGCGATGGAGCGCCAGCGCCACGTGCTCGCCCGCGTGCGCTTCGTCAAGCGCAGCGTCTGGTCGCTCGCCGAGGCGCGCGATGCGCTCGAACGGATGATCGGCTTGAGCGCCGACTGGAGCTGTCTCGACGAGTTTCTGGTCCGTTACGTGGTCGAGCCGTCGATGCGCGCGACCGTGCTCGCCTCGAGCCTTGCGGCGACGCTCGAGCTCGTGCGCGAGGGCAAGCTCGAGGTCAACCAGCAATCCGCCTTCGCGCCGATCTATCTGCGCAAGCGCGCCGAGGATGCGTCGCCGCCGGGCGAGCCTGCCGCCGACCCTGGCGGACCGACGCAATGAGCGAACGACACGCGACACCTTGAAGGAGTGAGCGCCGCGAATGAGTGAAGGTGGACTGGGAATGAGTGACAGTGCCGGTGACGATGTCATGAGCCGGGAGGGCTTGACGATGGCGGGCTTGGCCGAGAAACGCATGGTCATCGTGGAACGCGAACCGAACAACGAGCGGCCCCAGGGGGTCATTGAAGGCGATGAGGGCGACGAGGTGACGGTTCCGGAGCAACGCCCGGAGGAATTGCGCCTGCTCGAAGCGCTGCTGTTCGCTGCCTCCGAGCCGCTCGACGAGAAGGTGCTGGCCGAGCGCATGCCTGAGGGTGTCGACGTGCGCGCGACGCTGCGCCGGCTGCAGGCCGAGTATGCGCCG
>Ga0335081_10002947_pt1 | contig 26759 bp, 23 predicted proteins | sample Lox_Sample_35_FD_206713 | JGI IMG/M metagenome (GOLD analysis project Ga0335081, IMG submission 206713) | Soil microbial communities from Loxahatchee National Wildlife Refuge, Florida, United States - Lox_Sample_3.5 | ecosystem: Environmental > Terrestrial > Soil > Wetlands | place: USA...
GCCGCGCGCGTATCTGCTGGACTTGCTGCTGCCCGACACGATCGATGAGGCCTGGGTTGCCGGATTTGCGGCGGGCCTCGAGCTTGACCAGGCTGAGTACGACGTGCATCTGATCGGCGGCGATACCAGCTCCACGCCGGGAGTCCTCGCGGTCGCCGTCAGCGCCGTCGGTGAGGTACCGATCGACAGGACGCTGCGTCGTGGCGGTGCGAGGCCCGGCGACCGGCTCTACCTCACCGGCACGATCGGCGATGCCGCGCTCGGCCTTGCCGCAGGCCGCGGCGAGCTGCCGCAGCTTGATCCGCGATCGACCGCCTTTCTCATGGATCGCCTGCGCCTCCCCCGGCCACGCGTGGCGTTGGGCCCGCACCTGATCGGCCTCGCCACGGCGGCGATTGACGTATCCGACGGTCTCGTGGCGGACTTGAGACATCTTTGCACAGTGTCGCGCCTGAGCGCCGTCATTGAGGCGCATGCGGTGCCCCTCTCGCCCGCCGCACTAGCCGTGATCGAGGCTGATCCAGCGTACCTGGCCCGCGCACTCACGGGCGGCGATGACTACGAGATTCTCTTCACGGCGCCTGCGGATGCCGCGCCGCGAATCGCGGAGCTCGCCGTGCAGTGTTGCACCAGCATCGCGGCGATTGGCGTGGTGAGCGCAGGATCCGGCGGCCCCGCGCAGGTGACGGTGCTCGGGCCCGGCGGCCAGCCGATGAGCTTCTCAACCGAGGGTTGGACCCATTTTGGCGGCCGCAGCGCATAGATACGTATTTCATTCCCGTGCCGTTGTGATCAGCATGCTGCCAGTCATGACCCCACAGGAGACCGCCGTGAACAAAGACCGCCGCCACAGTTATCGAAACGCTGCGCTCGCCGCGGCAACGCTGTTGACGCTGCTTGCCGGCTCCGTACTCGCCGAGAACATTCCGGAAGTGACGGTGCAGGCGACCCGCATCGTGAACGCGAAGATTACGGGCCGCTCGGCGAGCGGCATTCCGATCACCGACCTGTCCGTGAGCTACGGCGTGAGTCTGGCCGGATTGAATCTCGCCACGAACTCCGGCGCCGTGGAAGCGCAGCGGCGTGTCAGCGAGGCTGCCATGGCCGCTTGCAAGGAAATCGGGCGCCAGTATCCGGATGCGACTCCGAGCGATGACGAATGCGCGAAGGCCGCGGCGGCGAAATCGGCGCCGACGCTGCATCAGCTGATCGCCGCGGCGGAAAAGGCGGCCCAGAAGTAGAGCGACGATGGTTTCCGGGCGTACGTGTAGATCGCTGCACGCACGCCCGGCAAGTGGTCACGGCATGTCAGCGCGCCGCCGCAGCAGCAGGCAAGCATAGATGAGCGCGTTGACGAGCACGACGATGCCCGCAAGGAGGAGCTGGATGCGCTGCGTGAGCCCCGCCGGGTAGATGATTGGCAGCAGATAGTGTTCGATGAAGCCCTGCGAATACCCGGCATCACCGGCGCGGTTGCGCAGGTAGTTCTCCGCATAGGTGAGTGGGCAGATCCGCCCGGTGAGCTCAACAAAGCAGCCCCAGGCTGCCGCCGGTAGATGCACCGCGACGATCCAGCGCCAGCGCAGCGCGAGCAATCCTCCGAGGAGCACGAATGCGATGAAGGCGAAGTGCAGCAGCAGCACGGCCTCGGCGCACACGCGATACAGCATGGATTGTGGCACCCGTCGTCTCAATCACGCTGCGTCAGCGGTGCTTCGGCCATTCTCGTTTGCACCCACCGCCGGGCTTGGGCGATGCCGATGCGGATGGCCCGGCCCTCTTCGTACCCTTCCGCGAGCAGCGCGTTGGCGATCTGGATCGCCTTGCTGCGCACAATCGGCGACAGATTGCGCATTGCCGCCGGAAAGTAGCTCTCGGTCCAGGGCATTCCGGGCTCCCTTGAGGACTAGTGCCTAGCTTGCGACGACGCGCAGACCCGCTGCGTCGGGAATCAGTTCAGCCTTCAGCCTCGCGAGCTCCCCCTCGCTCAGGCTCTCATGCTCGAGCAGTGCCAGTGCGCCGCGCTCCAGCACCGCGCGGTTACGGCTCAGCACACCCGTCGCACGATCCAGAGCCGCCTTGAGGCTCTCGCGCACGGCACAATCGATCTCGCGCGCGCTCGCCTCGCTGTAGCGCGGCCCTGCGGTCGCATCGAACGCATCCGGCAGGAACGGGTGACGCTCGGTCTCGTAGGCCATCAGGCCGAGCTTGCCATCCATCCCATAGCGGGTGACCATCGCGCGCGCCATCTCCGTCGCCTTCGCCAGGTCGTCAGCCGCGCCCGTGGAGGGAATCCCGAAGATCAGCAGCTCGGCGGCCCGGCCTCCCAAGAGCACGCACATCTTCGCCTGCAGCTCATCCAGTCCCATCAGGAAGCGGTCCTCGGTCGGCCGCTGGATCGTATAGCCGAGCGCGCTGATCCCCCGCGGAATGATCGAGACCTTCTGCACCGGATCGCAGCCCGGCAGCGCCATGGCCACCAGCGCATGCCCCATCTCGTGATGGGCGACGGTCTGCCGCTCGCGCGCATTCAGCACGCGGGTCTTCTTCTCCAGCCCGGCGACGATCCGCTCGATGGCAGCCGTGAGGTCCGCGAGGTCCACGGTAGCTGCGCCGCGTCGCGTCGCCAGCAGCGCTGCCTCGTTGATGAGGTTCGCAAGATCCGCGCCCACGAACCCCGGGGTCATGGCCGCCACCTTCCTCAGGTCGGCATCCGCGCCGAGCTTCACCTTGCGCGCGTGCACCACGAGCACATCGTAGCGCCCCTTGAGATCCGGCCGATCCACCAGTACCTGGCGGTCGAACCGGCCTGCGCGCAGCAACGCCGGATCGAGAATCTCCGGCCGGTTGGTCGCACCGAGGATGACCACCCCGACGGAGGGATCGAATCCGTCCATCTCCGCCAGCAGCTGGTTCAAGGTCTGCTCTTTCTCATCGTGCCCTCCGAGGCCGTAGGCGCCCCGGGCCCGGCCCAGCGCGTCGAGCTCATCGATAAAGATGATGGCCGGCGCGCTCTGACGCGCATGGTCGAAGAGGTCGCGGACGCGCGCGGCACCGACTCCCACGAACAGCTCCACGAACTCCGCGCCGTTGGTCGAGAGGAACGCCACGCCCGCCTCCCCGGCCAGTGCCCGGGCCAGCAGCGTCTTGCCGGTACCTGGCGGCCCCACCAGCAGCACCCCTTTGGGAATGCGCGCGCCCAGTCGCCCATAGCGCTGCGGATCCTTCAGGAAGTCGACGACCTCCTGCAGCTCCTGCTTCGCCTCGTCCACCCCGGCCACATCGGCGAAGGTCACCCCGGTGCTGCGCTCCATCATCACTTTCGCGCGCGTCTTGCCAATGGCCGTGAGCCCGCCCATCGCCTGCTTCGCGCCCGCGCCGCGGATGAGGAAGTACCACAGCCCGAAGAACAGCAACGACGGCACGAGCCACCCGAGCAGCGCCTGCAGCCAACCGCTCGTGAGCTCGCGGCTGTAGGGCACGTTGAACCGCGCCAGCCTTTCCGCGACATCGGGCTCGACTCGATTGGCGGTGATGACCTTACGTCCCTGCGCATCGGGCGCCTTCAGGTACCCGACGACCTCCCGATCGGAAATCACGACGCGCTCGACATTCCCCGACTGCAGCAGATGCTCAAACTCACTGTAGGGAACGACCTTGACCTGCGCGGCTTGCTCCCAATAGCGCTGCAGCACAACGATGAGCGCCACGGCAGCCAGTACGTACAACACGTTCCAAGCGACTTGCTTGCGCTCCATAGCAGCAAGGCTGAACCAAGCTCGCGGCGTGGGAAATACGCGGAACTGCGCATATCGGCGCGGCTCCCGCGGCAATTGCCTATTGACTACCCGACGGATGTCGGCAGGATCTGCCGCTGTGAAGGCCGCATGTCTAGTCTCCCTCAGTGAGAGCATCGATCTCGGGCGTGCCGTGGCCGCCGAGGCCGGGCTCGCCTTGAGCCCGCTCGAGGAGCGCTCGTTCGAGGGTGGCGAGTTCAAGCTGCGCCCCATCGAGTCCGTGCGCGAACAGACCACGTTCATATGGCAGTCGCTGAGCAGCTCAGCGCCGGCGCCCGTGTGCGCGCGGCTGATACGCCTGCTATTCCTGCTGCAGGGCTTACGCGACGCCGGGGCCGCGCGGCGCATCGCCGTGATTCCGTACCTGGCATTCGCACGCAAGGATCGCCGCACGCAGCCGCACGATCCGGTGACCTCCCGCTACGTCGCGGAGCTGCTGGAGGCGACCGGTGTCGACCGCATCCTGACCTTCGATGTGCACAATCCAGCTGCCCTGGACAATGCGTTCCGCATACCGATCGATCACCTCTCCGCTCTGCCTCTGCTGGTGGATCACTTCGCGGAGCGCCTCGGCGAGGCTGCGATCTGCGTGGTCTCCCCGGATGTCGGAGGCGTCAAGCGGGCGCAGCTGTTCCGCGAGCTCCTCGAGTCGCGTCTCGCGCGACCAGTGGAAATGGCGTTCCTCGAGAAGCGGCGGGCGCTGAGCGTCGTCTCCGGCGGACGGCTCGTCGGCGAGGTGGGCCAAGCGCACGTCATCGTGATCGATGACCTCTGCGCGACCGGCGGGACCCTGATCCGTGCGGCGCGCGCCTGTCGCGAGGCCGGCGCCGCCGCAGTTCATGCCGCCTTCACCCACGCGCCTCAGCTCGAGGGAATCGACGCGCTGCTCGCGGCGGAGGCAATCTCGGACATCGTCTGCACGGACAGTGCCATCGAGCGGGCGGCGTGGCAGAGCCGGCTCGAGGGCGGCGGCCGCCTGCGGGTGGTGTCGATCGCGCCCCTCTTCGGGCAGGCCCTGCGCCGGATCGTCGCCGGACGAGCGCTTGATCCGCTCCTGAGCCACTGGCCGGTGGGACCCGAGGAATGAGGCCTAGCTGACCCCGGCCTCCCGCAGCGCCCGACGGATATGACGGCTCGCGGCCGAGAGGTAGCTGCGTGCACGCGCGCTCCACAGTCCTCGCTGGCGATGAAACTTCGGGTCTTTGAGATGCCAGGCGGCGATCTTGGCACGCGTCAGCGCCTGCTGACTCATATAGAAATGAACGATCCCTTCGGGCACCGGATCCGGCCGGCCGCGCCGATAGCACGCGAGCAGCCGCCGGCCCGCCGCGTGGCTGCCGAGGCGCTCGCATTCGAGCATCAGGAAGGCCATCTCCTCGGCCGGGTCGAGGCAACGTAGATCCGCATCGAACTCCAGGCAATCGATCACGCGGCACCGGTGCGCCTCGATGCAGATGTGCTCCGGGCGTAGATCCCCATGCCCTTCGATCACACGGGCGCCCCGGGCTTGCAGGCCGCGACGCTGCCGAGCGATGAAGCCGAGCTGCGCCCGGCGCAGCCGCTGCAGAGCGCCGCGATCCAGCCCGAGACCTGCGGCCGCGAGCGTGCGTGTGTCCCGCACGGCGCATCGGCGCAGCCGGGCGAGGTACTCCCGCGGACGCAACGGTCGCGCCTGCGCGCTGCGGAAGAATGCGATCAGGTGGGCGGCCACCCGATCCAGGTCACGCGGCCGCACGGCGCGAGCGGCGATCAGCCGATCGAGCATCCGCGCCCCGGGCAACCGACGCATCTTGACCAGCCAGTCCACCGTCTCCGAGCCTGCGCGCAGCGACAAGGACCCGCGGCCGCCGCGCCGCAGCGGCAGCACGCCGAGGTACACATCACCGGCCAGGCGACGGTTGAGCCGCACCTCATTGAGACAGCCGGCCTTGCGGCTCGCCACCGAGCGATAGTCCATGCCGGCCTGACGGGTCGGTTTTTTTAACTTGAAGGCGAAGCGTCCGGCGAGGAATACCCAGGCGAAGTGCGTCTCGATACGGCGCACGGATCGCGGATGATGCGCATAGCTCGCCGCACGGCTGAGGAAGGCCACGCGCTCATCGAGGCCGGATGGCGGCGCGCCTCCCACTTCAGTCGCTCTCGCGCTCCAGTTCACAGCAGTGGGCGCGCGGGGCGCTCACGCCCGAGTCCTCGGCATGCGCCGTCTCGGTCAACACACCCGCTCGTGCGCCCTCACGAAACACGGTACAGCCCTTCAGCCCCAGGTCGTAGGCCTCCTCGAGAAGCTGCGCCACCTCGGTGGCCGTGCACTCCTCGGGAAGCGTCACCGTCTTCGAGATCGAACCGTCCACGAAGGGCTGCACGGCCGCCTGCAGATGCAGCTGATCGAGGGGGGAGACCTGCGATTGATCGACGAAGCAACCCGGGAGCGCCACGCCTGGATTGTGCCTGCTCCAGAGCGCACAGGCCCAGTCGGTGACGGGGAAGCGCCGGTAGCCGCCAGCCGGATCGATGATCCGACGCTCGCCGGCGGTGCGAAAGATCGGCTCGATGCCGCTGCTCAGGTTGCCCGCCAGCAGGCTGATGGTGCCGGCCGGGGCGATCGCAAGTAGATGACTGTTGCGTATGCCCTCGCGGCGGATCCTCTGCCGGATGCGATCGGGCAGTCGCTGCATGAAGGGCCGCTCCAGGTAGCGCCCGACCTCGAGGGCGGGAAAGGCACCCCGCTCGCGCGCCAGCTCGAGGGACGCCTGGTACGCCGCGTCCCGCATCACGCGCAGAACCCTCGCGGCGGCCTCGCGCGCGGGCTGCGCATCGTAGCGCAGCCCGAGCATCGCCAGCGCATCGGCGAGTCCCGTGACACCGAGGCCGATGCGGCGCGAGCGCCGCGCCTGCTCGCGCTGCGCCGGCAATGGAAACTGCGAGATCTCGATCACGTCATCCAGGAATCGCACGGCGACCCGCACCGTCTCCTCGATGCCGGCGACATCGAAGCGGGCCCGCTCGCCGAAGGGCTCCGTCACGAACGCGGTAAGATTCAGCGAACCCAGATTGCAGGCGCCGTAGGGCGGCAGCGGCTCCTCCGCACACGGATTGGTGGCGGTGAGGTGCTCGCAGTAGCCGAGGTTGTTCTCGCGATTGATCCGGTCGATGAAGAGCACGCCCGGCTCAGCGCAACGCAGCGCCGCCTCGGTGAGGCGCCGCCACAGGTCGCGGGCTCCCACCGTCCTGGCGATGCAAGGGATGCCCGATTCGACCTGCGCAAACGTGAGCGGCCAAGGGCGATCCTCGCGGACCGCGACCATGAACGCATCGCTCACCAGCACCGACAGATTGAAGTAGCTCAGCGCCTCCGGCGAGCGCTTGGCGTCGATGAACTCCTCGATATCCGGATGATCGCAACGCAGCGTCGCCATCATGGCGCCCCGACGGGCGCCGGTAGAGACGATCGTCGCGCACATCGCATCCCAGACGCGCATGAAGGAGACGGGCCCCGAGGCAATCGCCCCGCTCGCGCGGGCATGGGCACCGCGGGGCCGCAGGCTCGAGAAGTCGTACCCCACGCCCCCGCCCTGCTGCATGGTGACGGCGCCCTCCTTCAGTGCCTCGAAGATTCCCGTGAGGGAGTCCTGGATGGCCCCCATGACGAAGCAGCTGAACAGCGTGACCTGCCGTTCACTGCCGGCGCCGGCGAGGATCCGGCCCGAGGGCAGAAAGCGCTCCTCTGCGAGCTCCTCACGGAAGCGACGCCGCCAGAGCGCCGCATCCTGCTCCACGGCCGCGACGGCGTGGGCGATGCGATCCCAGCTATCGCCGATGCCCCGCTCCGCAGGCCGAGCGCTGGGGTCGCGATAGCGGGTGCGCCATAGATAGTCGGCCAGTGTCTCCTCGGTCACGCGCTTCCTCGAGGCAAACTCAAAACCTCCGCCGGGGATCGGCTAACAAAGCATCCTGCCTCTTCCCAGCACCGACCGGATCCGCAGTTGTTCGTATTTGCAAGCGTCGAGGCCTGGCTCAGCTTCAACAGCATGGCTTCCGGCGGGACGGTTCACAACGAGGACGTCGCGTCGGCGTTCGATGAGATGGGAGATCTGCTCGCCATCCAGGGGCAGAATCCCTTCCGCATTCGCGCCTACCGGCGTGCCGCGCAGGTCGTGCGCGGCCTGGCGCATGAGCTCGCGGACAGGCCGGCGGCTCGTGAGTACCACGAGCTGCCCGGCATCGGTGTCGACCTCGCCGGCAAGATCGGCGAGCTCATCCGCACGGGTGAGCTGCGCGCGCTGCGGAGCCTGCGCCGTCAGGTACCGGCCGGACTGCGTGAGCTGCTGCAGCTCCCGGGGCTCGGACCGGTGCGGGTACGCGCCCTGCGCAAGGGCTTGGGAATCAAAGGTCGCGAGGATCTGCGCCGCGCGCTCGCGGCCGGGCGCCTTACCAGGCTGCGCGGGTTCGGCCCCGGATTGCAGCGGCGTTTGCGCTCCGCGCTCACCGCCACGGGCACGGCCGCGGGCCCACAGCGCATGTTGTGGGCGACGGCCGCGCAGTACGGTGAGCCTCTCAAGGCATTCCTCGAGGCGGTGCCCGGGGTGCTGGGCGTCGAGATCGCTGGCAGCTACCGCCGGGGTCGTGAGACCGTCGGGGACCTCGACATCCTGATCCGTGCGCGCCCTGCAAGCCAGCCCTTCGCCGCGCTCCGGCGCTACCGGGATCTGCAGGGGCTAACCTCGGAGGGAGCGACGAAGGCCTCGGGCGTGCTTCGCAAGCGCCTGCCGGTCGACTTCCGTGTCATCGCCCCGGAGAGCTTCGGGGCAGCGCTGCAATACTTCACCGGCAGTCGCGAGCACAACATCCGCCTGCGGCGCCGGGCGCAGGAGCGGAACCTGAAGCTGAGCGAGTACGGATTGTTTCGTGGTGCGAAACGCATGGCCGGAGCAACGGAGCTCGAGGTGTATGCGGCGCTCGGCCTGCCGTGGATCGCGCCCGAGCTGCGCGAGGACCGTGGCGAGATCGAGGCCGCCGAGCACCAGGCCCTGCCCCACCTCATCGAGCGCACCGAGCTTCAGGGGGATTTGCACGTCCACACCAACGCATCCGACGGACTCGAGTCTCTCGAGCAGATGGCGCAGGCCGCGCGAGGTCACAAGCTGCGCTACTTTGCGGTGACCGACCATGCCAAGTACCTCGGCATCGTTCACGGCCTCGATGCGGAGCGCCTCGCCCGCCAGATCGATGCGATCGATGCGATCAACGCCGCCGCCGAGGACGATCTGGTGCTGCTCAAGGGCGCCGAAGTCGATATCCTCGAGGACGGAAGCCTCGCGCTCCCGGACGCCATGCTGGCACGACTCGAGGTCGTCGTGATCGCGCTTCACAGCCACTTCGATCTGCCGGAAGCGAAACAGACGCGGCGCATCCTGCGCGCCCTCGAGCGCCCTTACGTGTCCGTCCTCGCCCATCCGAGCGCGCGCCTCATCGGCGAGCGCACCGGCTGTGTGTTCGACTTCGAGCAGGTGCTCACCGCCGCACACGAGCGGCGCTGCGCCCTCGAGATCAACGGACAGCCCTCACGCCTGGATCTCGATGACGTGCACGTCAAGGCGGCCCGCGAGCGCGGTGTCCCGCTGAGTATCGCAAGCGATGCTCACTCCGGGGAGCAGTTCGCATTTCTCGATGGCGCCGTACGCCAGGCGCGTCGCGGCTGGGCGGCCCCGGGGGATGTGATCAACACCCGCGCGCTGCGCGAGCTGCGCACGTTCCTCGGCCGCGCGCGACTCAAGTGACTCCCGCGAGCAGCCGAGCCCCGCCCGCGGCCTGCCGACTCAAGGCAGGGGACGCACTGATCGTCATCGACGTGCAGGCGGACTTCTTGCCGGGTGGCGCCCTCGGGATCCGGGAGGCCCATCAGATCGTCGCTCCGCTCAACCGCTGCATCGCGAAGTTCCATCAGCGGGGACTTCCGGTGTTCGCGACCCGCGACTGGCATCCCCCCGATCACTGCTCGTTTCATGCCGCAGGTGGACCCTGGCCCGCGCACTGCGTCGCCGGGACTGCCGGGGCACAATTTGCCCCGGGCCTGCAGCTGCCGCAGGATGCCTGCATCATCTCCAAGGCCATGAGCCGCGAGGCCGATGCCTACTCCGGCTTTCAGGGCACCGATCTGCTCGAGCAGCTGCACCGATGCGGCTGCGCCCGCGCATTCATCGGCGGACTGGCGACGGACTACTGCGTGCGCGCCACGGCGCTCGATGCTGTGAATGCCGGGCTCGCGGTGATCGTGCTCACCGACCTGGTGCGAGCCGTCGATGCGCACCCCGGTGACGGCGAGCGGGCACTCGCCGAGCTCATGTCGCGAGGTGTGCAGCTCAGCACGACGGAGGAGTTGTCTTGAGCCGAGCCTTGCCCTCGATCCTGCTCACTGATCTCTACCAGCTCGTCATGGCCCAGACATACTTCGAGCTCGATATGCACGAGACGGCGGTCTTCGAGCTGTTCACGCGGCGCCTGCCGCCGCAGCGACGCTTTCTCATAGCTGCAGGACTCGAGCAGGCCCTCGAATACCTCGAGCGGCTGCGTTTCACGACCGAGGACATCGCCTATCTGTCCGGCCTCGGGACCTTCACACCGCGATTCCTCGATCACTTGCTCACGGTGCGGTTCACCGGAGCGGTGCACGCCATGCCGGAGGGCACACCCTGCTTCGCCGACGAGCCGATCCTGCGCATCACGGCGCCGATCCTCGAATCGCAGCTGATCGAGAGCCGCATCCTCAACATCTGTCACTTTCAGACGCTGATCGCGAGCAAGGCGGCCCGAGTGCTGCTCGCCGCGCAGGGGCGGCGGCTGGTGGACTTCGGCATGCGGCGCGCCCACGAGGCGGATGCCGCGCTGTTCGCGGCGCGGGCCGCCTATCTGGCGGGCTTCGATGCGACGGCCACGGTGGAGGCCGGGCGGACCTTTGGCATTCCGCTCGCCGGGACCCTCGCGCACTCGTTCATCGAGGCACATGACCTGGAGATCGACGCGTTTCGCAACTTCGTTCGCTCGAGTGCCTCGGCCACCACGCTGCTGCTGGACACCTATGACACTGAGCGTGCCACACGGCGTCTGCTCAGGCTGCTCGAGGAGCTGCGCGGCACGCCCCAGCGGGTGCAGGGAGTGCGTATCGACAGCGGCGACCTCGGCGCCGAGGCAAGCCGGGTCCGCTCGCTGCTCGATGCAGCCGGGCATGGCGAAATTCAGATCATCGCAAGCGGCGGCCTGGACGAGCATGCCATCGAGCAGCTGGTGGCTGCAGGCGCCCCGATCGATGCGTTCGGCGTCGGCACGGCACTGGATGCCGCAACGGACGCGCCCGCCCTCGACATGGCCTACAAGCTCGAGTGGTACGCCGGCAAGGCGCGGCGCAAGCGCTCGAGCGGCAAGGCGACCTGGCCGGGCGCCAAACAGGTGCATCGCGTGCGCGATGCGCAGGGCGTGCTCCTCCGGGACCGGATCGTCCTCGCCGAGGAACAGGATCCCGGTGAGGCGCTCCTGCAGCCGGTGCTCAGGCAGGGCCGGCGGCTCACGCCTGCTGCGTCGCTCCCCGCGATGCGCGAGTACGCGCGCCGCGAGATCCTCACGCTTCCGATGCAGCTGCGGCAGCTGGCACCGGGCGGCGAGCCGCACCCGGTCAGCGTATCCTCGGCGCTGCAGGCGCTGGCTGTCAGCCTCGATCGCAATGACGCCTGATGTGGCTAATCACCCTGCTGCACGGGAACATTGCGGCGCAGCTCCTGCAGCCACACCTCCGCCGACACATCGCTCGGTGCCCGCCAATCCGCCCGCGGCGACAGCGAGCCGCCCGATCCGACCTTCGGGCCGTTTGGCAGCGCCGAGCGCTTGAACTGACTTGACTGGAAGAAGCGCTCGAGAAACGTCTCAAGCCAGTGCTTGATGGTGGCCAGATCGTATTCGTGGCGCGCCGCGGGGGGAATGGCGTGCGGCCAGGCGCCGGCGTCGCGGTGCGACCAGGCGTGGCAGGCCAGAAAGGCGACTTTGCTCGGCCGGAAGCCAAAGCGGCTGAGATAGTAGAGATTGAAGTCCTGCAGCTCGTAGGGTCCGACGGCTGCCTCCGCGGAGGCGGGCTCGGCGGCTCCGGGGACGAGCTCGGGGCTGATGCGCGTTGCAAGGACGTCGTCGAGGACCTCTGCGAGACCGGCCGCGAGAGCGCTGCGGCCGGCTGCCCAGCGAATGAGGTGCTGGATCAGCGTCTTCGGCACCGAGGCGTTCACTGCATAGTGAGACATCTGGTCGCCGATGCCATACGTCGTATAGCCGAGCGCCAGCTCGGACAGGTCGCTGGTGCCGACGACGAGCGCGCCGTGCAGGTTGGCGAGCCGGAACAGGTGAGCCGCGCGCACGCCGGCCTGGACATTCTCGAACGTCGTGTCGAGGACCGGCGCACCGCGCGCGTAGGGGTGACCGATATCCTTGAGCTGCTGCAGCGCCGCCGGTCGGATATCGATCTCCTCGCAGGTCACCTCGAGCAGCCGCATCAGCGCCTGTGCATTTGCGTGGGTGCGCGCGCTGGTCGCAAAGCCCGGCAGTGTGTACGCGAGCACGTTGGCACGCGGCAGGCCGAGCATGTCCATCGCCGCCACGGCGACCAAGAGCGCATGGGTCGAGTCGAGCCCTCCCGAGACCCCTAGCACGAGCCTCTCGAGGCCGCAGGCCTGCAGGCGTCTCACCAGGCCCTGGACCTGAATGCTGTAGATTTCCGCGCAGCGCTCATCCAGACGCACCGGATCACTCGGCACGTAGGGAAAGCGGGCCACCGGGCGTCGCAGTGCTCCGGCGCAGGTGGCAGGTGCAATCGGCACCGCGATCCGCCGCAGCCGCAGCAGCTGCTCGCGGTGCAAGCGGCTGCAGTCGTTGAAGCTCGTGAGGCGCATCCGCTCCTGACGCAGCCGCTCGAGATCCACGTCGGCGGTGATCAGCCCGTCGTGCAGCGCGAAGCGCGGCGACTCGGCGAGCAGCTCGCCGTTCTCGCACACCATCGCATGCCCGTCCCAGGCGAGATCGGTCGTTGACTCGCCGTAGCCGGCGCCCGAGTAGGCGTAGGCACTCACGCACTTGGCCGACTGTGCCGTACATAACAGCCGCCGGAAGTCCGCCTTGGCGATCGTGGCGTTGCTCGCCGAGAGGTTGAGCAGCACCGTCGCTCCGGCGAGCGCGGCGTAGGCGCTCGGTGGCAGCGGCACCCACAGGTCCTCGCAGATCTCGACGTGCACGGCGAGATCGGCGATCTCCGTCGAGTGAAAGACGAGGTCGCCACCGAAGGGGGCCAACTGGCCGGCGATCCGCACGTGGTCCTCGAGCGCCTCGCTCGCGGAGCTGTACTGGCGCTTCTCGTAGAACTCGCGATAGTTGGGCAGATAGGTCTTGGGGACGACGCCGAGCAGGACCCCGCGATGCATGGCAAGTGCGCAGTTGAACAGCTTGCCTTGCGCGCGCAGCGGCGCGCCGGCGATCAGCAGGGCCGGCAGCCTCTCGCTCGCCTCGAGCAGCTCCGCGACGGCGCGCTCCACCTCATCGAGCAGCGCATCCTGAGGCGCCAAATCCTCCAGGGAATAGCCCGACAGACTCAGCTCCGGGAACAGCACCAGCACCGCGCCTTCGGCGACGGCGCGCCGCGACAGCCCGATGAGGCGCTCGAGGTTGACGCGAGGATCTGCCAGTGCAACTCGCGGCGTCGCCACGGCGAGACGCACGAAACCGTGACGGTAGATCGATTCGAACGGCAACTGGCCACTCATGGCACCCTCAACTCCAACGACGGCTGACGCGCAGCCAGGCAACATCGAAGACCGCGAGGCCGAGGCCCACCGTCATGCTCGCACCTACGGACCTGGGCCTGGGCCTGGGCCGTGGCGATCGCATCGCCTTGCCCTCGCGTGCGGCGAAGCATGAGCATGCGCTGCTGCAGATTCGGCGGTCCACGCAAGCGCGACCAGTGTGGCTAGTGCCTAGTTCCGCGCCCGCCGCCGATCTACCCAGTAGGTAGATTCGCGAATGGTACGCCGCGCCCGCTCGGCTGAAACTGCACAGGTGGGAGAAGGATGCGCCATTCGGCTGCAAATGATTTGGAGGTAGCACACATGAGTTTGATTCGCTGGGATCCCTTTGCCGACGTCGACACGCTCTTCGATCGTGCGATGCCACGCCTGCTGGGGCGCTGGTCTCGCGTGGCGCGCGGGGCAGACGCCGACGGGTTCGAATGGTCTCCCTCGGCTGACGTGAGTGAGACCGAGAAGGAATACCTGATCCGGGCCGAGCTCCCGGCGGTAAAGAAGGAGGACGTCAAAGTCACCGTCGACGGCGACATGATCTCCATCCAGGGCGAGCGCAAGCAGCAACTGGAGGACAAGACCGAGAAGTACCATCGGGTCGAGAGTTTCCACGGCACTTTCACGCGGCGCTTCACGCTGCCGAACGATGCCGATGCGAAGGCGATCCGCTGCGACAACAAGGATGGGATTCTGACCATCCACATCCCGAAGACTCAGAGCAGCACGAGCAAGCCGATCCAGATCAAAGTGGAATAGTTTGGCTCAAGGCGTCGTCGAGGGCGGCTCTGCACCGCCCTCGACGCACGCAGCGGCCCACCACCCATGGAACTCAAGGATGCCCTCTACTCGCGGCGCTCGGTGCGCGAATACGCGTCAACGCCCGTGGCCGAGAGCCTGGTGCGCGGGCTGATCGATGCGGCGATCCAGGCGCCGAGCGCCGTCAACAGCCAGCCCTGGTCTTTCACCGTCGTGCAGGACCGCAGCCTCCTTGCCCGTATCTGCACGGCCAGCAAGGCCTACGTACTGGAGAGGCCACCAGGCGGCCTCTCGGCCGAGCATCTGCGACGGTTGCAGGATCCGGCGTTCGACATCTTCTACGGTGCGCCGGCGCTGATCGTCGTCTCCAGCGTGGCGGAGGATCGCTGGGCCGTGGAGAACTGCACTCTCGCCGCGCAGAACCTCATGTTGGCCGCCTGCGCGACCGGACTTGGCAGCTGCTGGATCGGATTTGCACAAGGGTGGCTTGCGAGCGAGCCGGGCAAGGCGGCGCTTGAGCTGCCTGCCGGGCGCGTTCCCGTAGCCCCACTGATCGTCGGCTACCCGCGCTCGCCTGCTGCTGCGGTTCCCCGCCGGGCGCCGGCAATCCGTTGGCTTGGGCCCTGAAGCAAGCACGATGGGCCATCAGGGCTGGTGCGGAGCGCACTGCCGCTCGGACTTCAGGAGATCCCCTGCTCCACGATGGGCCCAGGGACACCGTGCAGGTGCGGCACGGTGCTCGAGTCGGAGCTCGCATGCACCGTCAGGTGAATTGCCGCCAGACGCGTGTACAGACGGCGCTTGCGATAGAGCGGCACCCATTCGTACACGAGCTCCTCGAGCGGACGCCACAGCGCGATCCACGCCAGCACGATCAGACCTTCATCGAGCATCTGCGGCACGCGCGCGAACAGCGCGTGGAGCGCGCCGCGCGCGCCCATGCTCAGCGCGAAGATGCCGAGGCCCCCGAGCAGCGCGAGCCGCCCGATGCGCATCTGGTCGCGCAGCCGCCGGCGCGCGGAACTCGCGAGGCGCTCGTAGAAGTGCTGCAGCGCGGCCTGCAGGTCGGCCGCGAGCTCGAGACCTTCGTGCGTATACACCTGCAGATTCCAGGGCTGCAGCGCCAGACGCTCGCTGAACTCCTCCTCGATGAAATCGGCCGCGGCGCGGTCCAGGTCGCGATCCCAGAATGGCGAGGGATCGAGCGAGTTGAACATCTGCGTAAGATTGCGCACATGGATCCGCACCGTGGCAGCGGCGGCGCGCCGTGGCCCATGATGATGTCCATGCCTCATTCGCTCAGTTGCTCAGGCGGCACGTGTGGGCGCGTGGCGGCGAAAGCGACAGTGCAGATATTGCTGATGCTGACCCGAGGTTGAGTGATGCACCGACAGCGAGTGCTCCGCGAGCTCGAAGTGGCTCCCCAGCTCCAGTGCCAGGCTCGCGCTGCTGTAGCGGCACACCAGCCGGCCTCCGAGCTCCTCCGGGCCTTCCGGACCGAAGGTTCCGATCACCAGGTAGCCCTCCGGGCGCAGCGCCTCCTCCAGCGCCTCGAGGTACTGACGGCGCTCCTCCGGGTAGATGAGCGTGTGGAACATGCCCGCGTCATGCCAGAGGGCGTAGCGCCGCGTCGCATGAAATCCAGCGAGGTCCGCTTTCACGATGTTCACGCGGTCGAGGTGCCCGGCACAGCGTCGCAGCAGATCCGCATAGCCACTCTCGGAGCTCTCCACCACGGTCAGGTCACGGTAGCCCTCGCCGAGCAGGACCTCCATGAGGTCGCTGTCGACACCGGTCACATCGATGATCGGATCGTCCAGGCTCAGGTGACACGCCCGAACCAGGTGTGTCGCGCGCACGACTCGCGAGGCGGCCGGCGCGCCCAATACGCTGCCGCAGGCGGTCGCGCGCGCGGGCTCGGATCGATCAGCGTCCACTCTCATACACCCCGATGAGCTGAGACTCCGCGAGCACATGACCCTTCATGGCGCGAAGCAACTGCGCCTTGGTGGGATGGGCGAGATCGGGCAACACCACGTCCAGCGCGTAGAGCTTGTGGAAGTAGCGATGCCGTCCCGTGGGCGGCGCCGGGCCGTCGTATGCGGCTCGTTGCCAGTCATTCAGCCCCGCGTGCATGCCGGCGGGGAAATCGCGCTCGCGGAGCGCGGCGGGCAGCGCGCACGTATCAGCCGGAATGTCGTAGACGACCCAGTGCACCCACGTTCTCGCGGGAGCGCGCGGATCCGGGGCGTCTGGATCATCGACGATCAGCGCAAAGCTGCGGGTTGCCGGCGGCGTACCCGCCCATTGCAGCGGCGGCGAGCGATTCGCGCCGTCCGCCGTGTACTCGCGCGGAATCGACTGGTTGTCCTGGAAAGCCGGCGAGCTGATCCTGAGCATCGCAGCCTGCCTTGGCTAAGCGCCCACGTGGACGGTGCTCGCCTGCGGTCCGAGGTCGCCGGCCTCCTCCGCAAAGTGCACGGCGAGCCCCGTCTGCAGCTCATCGAAGCGTCCGCCCAGCACACTGTTGCGATGAAAATAGACCAGACGTCCGTCATCGGTCTCGATCCGGCCGAAGCCGCCGGCGGCGTCGAGCTCGCAAATCCGTCCCCGCGGCAGCCCGGTATGTGTCTTCACATCGCGACGGCGCCGCCGCTCGTAGTCCTGCAGCCTGCGCCGCGCCGCCCGAAACGCATCGCGCAGCGCCACGTAGGGGTCCTCGTGCGCATGATCATGCGGGCGGGCCCCGCCTCGGATCGCGAACTCCCGTCCGGGGATGGTGATGTCGATGTGGAAGTCGAACAGCGCGCCCTGCTGCTGGTGATGGGCGAGAGGCTCCACGATTACGTGGCAGCGCGTGATCTGCGCACTGAAGGTCTCAAGCTTCGCAGCGAGCTCACGGATGCGCGCCTCGATCGCCGGCGAAGGCTCCATCTGGCGGAAGGTGATCTGTAGCGGCAGTTTCATCGTGAGTACTCCACAAGCAACCCTCTGCCGCAAGACTGCCCAGCGCGCCGGCGCGCAACAATACGCGGATCTACATAGCAGAGGCCGCCAGCGGCTCGGCACGCTGCGCCGTCGCCGGGCCCAGTGCCGCCTGCAGGGCCTCCTCCACGTGCTCCACCCACACGAACTCCAGCAGCGAGCGGGTGCTTGCGGGAATGTCCTCGAGATCGCGGCGGTTGCGCGCGGGGAGAATGACACGCCGGATTCCGGCTCGCGCCGCGGCGATCGTCTTCTCCTTGATGCCGCCCACTGGCAGCACCAGCCCCCGCAGGCTGATCTCGCCCGTCATCGCCACATCGGGGCGCACGGCGGCGCGCGTCAACAGCGAAGCGAGTGAGACGAACATTGCAACGCCCGCGCTCGGACCATCCTTCGGGATGGCACCAGCCGGCACGTGCACGTGAATGTCACTGCTCGCGAACACCCGTGCATCGATCGTGAGCTGCGAGGCGAGCGATTTGACCAAGCTGAACGCCGTCTCCGCGCTTTCCTTCATGACCTCGCCCAGCTGACCGGTGAGGATCAGCCTACCGCTGCCCGGCAAGCGCGCGGACTCGATGAACAGGATGTCTCCGCCCACCGGGGTCCAGGCGAGACCCGTGGCCACGCCCGGTACGCTGGTGCGGCTCGCCACCTCGCTCTCGAAGCGCGCCGGGCCGAGGACTTCCTCGAGGTCCTTGGCATCGAAGGCGACGCTCCGCCGGCTGCCTTCGGCGATCTGTACGGCCGCGGCGCGCACCAGTGCGCCGATCTGCCGTTCGAGGCCGCGGCAGCCCGCCTCACGCGTGTACTCGCGGATCAGACGCAACAGCGTTGCATCGCTGATGCCGACCTGGCCCGCGTCGACACCATTCGCCCGCAACTGGCGCCCCACCAGGTAGCGCTTGGCGATCTCGAGCTTCTCCTCCTCCGTGTACCCGGTGAGCTCGATGAGCTCCATGCGATCGCGCAGTGGCAGGGGAATCGTGTCGAGCATGTTCGCGGTCGCGATGAACAGCACCCGGCTCAAGTCGAATGGATGATCGACGTAGTTGTCGTGAAAGGTCGAGTTCTGCTCCGGATCGAGCACCTCGAGCAACGCCGCGCTCGGGTCACCGCGATGGCTCGCCCCGAGCTTGTCGATCTCATCCAGCATGCACACCGGATTGCGCGTCCCGGCCTTGCGCAGCGACTGAATGATGTTCCCGGGCAGGGCACCCACGTAGGTGCGCCGGTGACCGCGAATCTCCGCCTCATCGTGCAGGCCACCCAGGCTTACGCGCACGAACTTGAGCCCGAGCGCTCGCGCGATGCTCTGCCCGAGGGACGTCTTGCCCACTCCCGGGGGTCCCACCAGGCAGAGAATCGGGCTCCGGCCCTGCGGATTCAGCTTGCGTACCGCCAGATACTCGAGGATGCGGCGCTTGACCTTGGTGAGCCCGAAGTGATCCTCATCCAGCACCCGACGTGCGCGCTCGATGTCGATGTCCTCGGCATCCAGCCGACTCCATGGCAGCGCGACCAGAGTCTCCAAGTAGGTGCGGGTGACTGCCGACTCCGGGCTCGCCTCGGACAGGCGTCGCAGGCGTCTGAGCTCCTTGCGCGCGTGCTCCTCGACCGGAGCGGGCAGGCCCGAGGAGGTGATGGCCTTGTCGAGCTCGTCCAGCTCCCCTTCTCCGACCCCCTCGCCTTCGCCCAGCTCCTTCTGCAGCTGGCGCAACTGCTCGCGAAGCACTGCCTCGCGCTGCCGCTCGGCCAGCGCGACCTGGGTCTGCTCGCCTACGTCTTTGGTGATCTTGAGCACCTCGACACGGTGCGCGAGAAGTCTCAGCACCAGATCGAGCCGTTCCTTGAGATCGATCGTCTCCAGCTCCAGCTGCTTCTGCTCGGGCGGTGCGTCCAGAAAGCTCATCAGGACATCGGCAAGCCTCGAAGCCGACTCGATGCTCGCGATCATCGCCTTGAGCTCCGGCGGGGCCTGCGGCAGCAGCTCCAGCGCCTGGATGGCGCGCTCTTTGAGCAACGTGACCCGCGCCTCGATTTCGGGTCCCGTCGCGGTGGGCTCGGAGATCTGCTCGATACGCGCGGCGAGGAACGGCGCCTCGAGCAGCATCTCGGTCAGCCGAAAGCGGCCCTCTCCCTGACACACGAGATGGTGCGATCCGTCCGGAACCGTCACGTAGCGGATGATGGTCGCGAGCACTCCGATGCGATAGAGATCCGCGCCCGTTGGGGCATCAGCCTTAGGATCGCGCTGCGCGAGAATAGCGATCTTGTGTCCCGTGCGCATTGCCTCCTGGGCCGCGGCGATGCTGGCCTCGCGACCGATCGACAACGGTACGACGGCGCCGGGGAATACTGCCACGGTGCGCACGGGCACGATGGGCACCGCATCCGCGGGCAGGCCGGCTGCATCTCGTGGTGTCGACTGGGAAGGACTTGCCATTGGGGTCACTTGCTCAGCGTGAGGCGGCCGAACCGCACTTCGAGGCAACCGTTGTCATAGCGCGCCGATAGCAGCGCGAGATCCGGTGTCGATAGGGCCACCTGCCGAAAGAAGCGGCCATAGGGGATTTCGAGGCGCCGAATCATCGCCCCAGGCTCGGCCGGTGCCGAAGGACGCACGGCACTCACCGTGAGCTCGCCGCGATCGAAGTGCAGCTCGATGTCCTTCTCGGCCACGCCGGGTAGCGCGACCAGCACCACGCAGCCGTCGCGGGTCTCTTGGATGTCGACCGGCGCCTCCCAGGCGAGATCGCCCGACCGTGGTCCGAGGTATCGCAGGAAGCGCCGGTGCAACCGCTCGGCGCGCTCGCACAGCTCCAGCGCCTGGTCCCACATCAGTCCGTAGTATCGATCACTGGCCATGTCAGGGTGTGAACGTCGCGGGCTTCATCGTGGCAAGGTATCCGGCCCCTACCTCGCTCGTCAGTACGCATAAACCACAGGCATGCCCTGGCGCGAATCCGACATCGGATTGACCGTCGCCGCTCACGCAACGCCTAGGGCCATGCTGGTCGCACCGGGCCTCTGCGTAGAGAATCGATCGGCTCCGAGAGCCACGGGCTTTGGCTACCGTTGCGCACGGGGTACGCGCCGCAGGATGGCGAGCTGGGCCAGCACCGCGAGCGCACCGTTGACGAGCAGCGCCTTGCGGACTCCCACGCTGCTCACCAACGCGCCGGTCAACAGGCCTCCAACCGCGGTTCCGCCCCGCATGGCGAGCATGTACAGGCCGACACTCTGGCCTTGCATGCGCGTTGGTGCGTGTACTTGCAGGACGGCATTCGCCGTCGCATTGCCGACCGTCATCGCGATCCCCGCGACGGCGAGCAACGCCGGGAGGGCCCACAGCCAGGGGTTGACGGCGGTCAGCAGCACGATCGCACCATAGGCGGCCGCAGACCACGAGGCGAGCGGCCGACGATCGCGATCCTCCCCGACACCCAGCAGGGCCGTCGCGCCGATCAAGCCGCCCACTCCGAAGGCGCCGACCGCGACGCTGAAGTGAGTGACATCGCCTCTCAAGACGCTCTTGACCAGTACCGGGGCAAAGGTGATGAGCGGTGCGCACAGGAGACTCGTCGCCAGTACGCTCAGCAGCGCACCCCGCAGTGTCGGCTCGCGCCCGATGGTGCGCACGTCTGCCAGGAGCTGCCCGGCGCGGATGCCCGCTCGAATGGCGCCCGGGTGCTGGGTGCGCGGCAGGATCCACAGCGCCACCAGAATGAATGGCAGGTAGGAGGCGGCACTGACCGCAAAGGCCCCAGTCGCACCGACACTGGACATGAGCACGCCCGCGACCGCGGGACCCAGAATGCGGGAGAGATTGAACTGCGTGGAGTTCAGTGCGATTCCGGCGGGGATCTGCTCGCGCTCGACGATGCTGGACACGATCGTCTGAAACGACGGCATGGACAGCGCATCGGTGATCCCGATGACCAGGGACAGCGCGATGATGATCCAGGGACGTGCGCCGCCCCCAATGAGCAGCACGACGACCGCAACCGGACACAGCATCTGAATGGATTGGAAGATGCCGATCACACGGCGCCGATCGGCACGATCGGCGAGCGCACCCCCGAGGAGCGTCAGCGCAAACACCGGCGCACCCATGGCAAAGGTATCGAGTCCCAAGAGGAACGAGGAGGCGCCGAGGCTGAGCAGGAGCCATGGTTGCGCGACGAGCTGTGCCCACGTACCGATGCTCGAGAGCAGGCTCGCGAACCAGAAGGTGCCGAAGCGCCGGGTCCACAGCAGCTGCAACGACTTGTGGAACGCGGTCGTAGGCGGGCTGTTCAACGGATCGATCGGCGACCTCGGTGCGCTGGGCGTCCTCGAGCGTGCCCAACCGTCTGGGCAAACAGCACGTGCTGCTCATTGCGCAGCGGTAGTCTTCTCGCGAGGGCGCGCCGGTCGCAGTTGTGGAACCAAGTGGCGAGACCCCGGGAGGATGCAAAGAGATACACGTTGGCCGCAACGAGTCCCGTATCCACATAGTAATAGGAGCGTTGCACCTCGGCATCGTGCAATCCCGGCTCCTCGAACCCCGAGGTATGCTCCAAACGATCGAGGTCGGCGACGTAGATCAGTCGAACGGGAGCGCTCGCGCCGCGATCCTCCTGCGACTGGCCGCGGCTGATGGCGAAGATTCTGAGATCCTCCGGCGTGACCTGCCGCAACCCATGGCTTCGCGGCTCGTAGAGGTAGGTGCCATGCGCCGTGGTGACATACACATCGATCTCCTGGGAGTTGCTGGCCGACGCCGACGTCCTGCCCGGCATGCCGAAGGGACCGCGGGCGCGATTGACACCGCAGGCGCACCACAGCAGATCGGACAGTGTGCGACGGCTCAACGCTCGGGCCGAGATCGCTCGAGTCGTCTGCCGCCGAAGCAGCGCGCGCATCAACGGATCCTTCCCGTCAGCTGTCGGCCGCGGCAGCAGTAGCAAATCCCTTATCGAGGAAGCCCTCCGCCGTGACATCGACAGCCCTCCGCAGCCCGCGCCTCGCGATGCTGGCAGCACCGGCTCACACGTACCATAGGAGCAACTGCGTAGAAGAAGCCCTCTCATACGTATAACTCACGGTGACTCTCACGGACGATGGGACTGGAATAGTCTCACATGGATGCACAAACTATTCCGGTTGAACGCCAACGGGTGCCGTATCGGCTGCGGCTCGCGGCAGCCGCTGGGGCAGCCGCCGCACTGATTGCGGCGCTCGCGTGGTGGCTGCTGCGTCCGAGCGGCACGGTCAGCTACACGACCGCGAAAGTCACCCGCGGCAGCATCGCCTCGTCAGTAACCGCAAGCGGCAGCGTCAACCCGGTCATCGTGGTGCAGGTCGGCAGCTACGTGTCGGGTGTGATCGAAAAGCTCTACTGCGACTTCAACACCCGCGTGCACAAGAGCCAGCTGTGCGCCAAGATCGATCCGCGCCCGTACCAAGTGATCGTCGATCAGGACAAGGCCAACCTCGCCAGCGCACGTGCTCAGCTCACCAAGGACCAGGCGAGCCTCGATTACGCCCGCGTCACCGACGAGCGCGATCGGGGTCTGCTCGAGCTCGATTCCACCTCGAAGGACGCCGCCGACGCGGCCCACAGCGCCTACGGCCAGGCCAAGGCGCAAATTGCGCTCGATGCGGCGACGATCCAGCAACGGCAGGCCGAGCTCGAGCAGGCCCAGGTCAATCTCGAATACACGAACATCGTCTCGCCGGTCGACGGTACGGTTGTCTCCCGCAACGTCACCCAGGGGCAGACCGTGGCGGCGAGCTTCCAGACACCGACGCTATTTCTGATCGCAACCGATCTCACCCGGATGCAGGTCGACACTAACGTCAGCGAATCCGACATCGGCGGGCTGCGCGTGGGCAACACGGCAACGTTCACAGTGGAGGCGTTCCCCGAGCGCCTCTTCAGCGGTCGCGTCTCGCAGGTGCGGCAGGCACCCCAGACCGTGCAGAACGTCGTCACCTACGATGTCATCGTCGATGCCGACAATTCGCAGCTGCTGCTCATGCCGGGGATGACCGCCGCCGTGCGGGTCGTGACCCAGCAACGCGACGGAGTGCTGCGGATACCCGCGCCGGCACTGCGCTACTGGCCGGCGGCCGTCCACGAGCTTGCGGAACCGGCTACGCGCGGGGCCGCCTCGGGCGAGGCCTCCCCCGCCGGCGGCGCCGCAGGCGTCTGGGTGCTGCGGGACGGCCGACCCGTACGCCTGAGCGTCGTGATCGGTCTGAGCGACGATGCCTTCGCCGAAGTTCTGCAGGGCCCCCTGCAGGCCGGAGATGAGGTCATCACGGCCGAGCGGCAGAGCGGTGAGCCCGCGCCGGCTCGCCCGCCCGGCGCGCAGGCCGTCCCACGCGCGCCGCGACTGTAGCGGCGTTCGATCGCCAGCGTCCGTGTCGCAGCCCATCATCAGCGTCCGTGGTCTGGCACGCACCTATCGCGTCGGTGATGTCGATGTGCAGGCATTGCGTGAGGTGAGCCTGGACATCGACCGCGGCGAGCTGCTCGCGATCATGGGCGCATCGGGCTCCGGGAAATCCACGCTGATGGCGATTCTCGGCTGCCTCGATCGCCCGAGCCGCGGCGAGTATCGCCTCGAGGGACACAATGTCGCGGCACTCGCCGAGCCCGAGCTCGCCCGGCTGCGCAGCGAGCGCCTCGGATTCGTCTTTCAGAGCTTCAATCTGCTTGCGCGGACCAGCGCGCTCGACAACGTGGCGCTGCCACTCGTCTACAGCTTCTCCGGTGCGCTGACCACGGCGGAGCGGCGCGAGCGGGCGCGAGCGGCCCTGCGCCTGCTCGGACTCTCCGACCGCGAGCGCAACACTCCGGCCCAGCTCTCCGGTGGCCAGCAGCAGCGCGTCGCCATTGCCCGGGCGCTCATCAACGATCCGGCCGTTCTGCTCGCGGACGAGCCGACCGGCAACCTCGACACGCGCAACTCGCACGAGATCATGCAGGCGCTGGTCGATCTCAATCGCCGTCGCGGCGTGACTATCGTCGTCGTGACGCATGAGCCGGACATCGCCGCCTACGCCGACCGCGTGGTGACGATGCGCGATGGCACCATCATCACCGACGAGCGCAAGCCTGCGGTCGGGGCCGGAGCACGGACGATCCCCGAGGCTGCGGCGCCACCCGCGCCGCGCGCGGCTCCGGCCGCGCACGGCGTGCACTGGCCATTCGCAGGCATGGTATTTGCGACCGCCGCCCAGGCGCTCGGTCGCAACAAGCTGCGCGCCGGGCTCACGATTCTCGGCGTGTTCATCGGCGTGGCAGCGCTCATCGCCATGGTGGCCGTCGGACAGGGCGCCAATGCGGCCGTGCGCCAGCAGATCCAAAGCCTCGGAACCAACATGCTCGTGGTGCTGCCCGGCGCGACTACCACCAGTGGCGTGCGCTCCGGCTTCGGCAGCGCCTCCAGCCTCACTGTCGCGGACGCGGAGGCGCTGCGGCGCGAAGCACCGGCAATCTCGCAGGTGGGTTATCTCATTCGCCAGAGTGGCCAAGTGCAATACGCCGACCAGAACTGGACCACCAATGTTCAGGGCGTCACTCCCAGCTACACGGCCATCACCAACTGGCACATCGCGCGCGGCCGGGCTCTGGATTCCGACGACCTCGCCCGCGCAGCGCTCGTGACCGTGATCGGTGAGACGGTCTATCGGGAGCTCTTCGGGCCCGCGGAGAATCCGATCGGCTCGACACTGCTGGTGAAGGGAATCCCGCTCCGGGTGGTAGGGCTGTATCAAGCCAAGGGCCAGTCCTCGACCGGCCAGGACCAGGATGATCTGGTCACGATCCCGTTCACGACCGCCGAGCGCAAGGTGCTGGGCGTCGCCGCACCGACACAATCACAGGCAGCGAACGCACTGTATCCACCGGTGCAGAATCCGTTCGGCGTGACACCGAGGCTCACCGGATATGTGAACCTCATCTATGCCCAGGCCGCGAACGCCGCGGCCGTGGATCAGGGGATCGAACAGGTGACCGCTACGCTGCGCCGCCGCCACCATATTGCCGCCACCGATACCCCAGATTTCAACGTCCGCAACCTGAGCCAGATCGCAAGCGCCGCCGAGGGCAGCAGCCGTGTGATGGCGCTGCTCCTGGCGACCGTGGCCTCCATCTCGCTGCTGGTCGGTGGCATCGGCATCATGAACATCCTGCTCGTCTCCGTCACGGAGCGGACACGGGAGATTGGACTGCGCATGGCACTCGGTGCGCGACGGCTGCACGTGCTGCTGCAGTTTCTCACGGAGGCGGTGTTGCTCAGCGTCGCGGGAGGCGCCGCCGGAATACTCATCGGCGTCACGGCCTCCGAGCTCGTCTCGAGTATCGCGAACTGGCCGATCGTGATCTCCCCGGCTGCCATGGCCGGAGGATTCCTGTTCTCCGCCACGATCGGCATCTTCTTCGGCTACTACCCGGCTCGCAAGGCGGCCGCACTGGATCCGATCGAGGCCCTGCGCTACGAGTGACCCGAGATCCCTGGTCGTCAGCGCACGCTCGGCGGCTTGCCTGGAACGACGCTTCCGTGACTGCGCGGCCTCACTGTTCGCTCAAGGCCTGACTCACGCGCATGCGCCCTGCGCGGATCGCCGGCAACAGCCCGCCGAGCACACCGATTGCGAGTGCCCCCGACACGGCCTGCAGCATCAACGAGGCCGGAACCGCGAACTGGAACGCGAACTGGTTGCCGCCCAGGAAGTTTGTGTTGGCCGGCAGGTCATTCAGCGCCAGATAGATGATCCCGGCGCCCAATACGCCCCCGGCGAGCGCCAACAGCAGAGACTCGGCAACGACTGCTGCCCCCACCGCGAAGGCTCCGAAGCCGATCGCTCTGGCGGTGCCGATCTCGCGCACCCGCGAAGCGACCGCACCGTACATGGTGTTGAGAGCACCGAAGGTTGCGCCGATACCCATGATGATGAGCAGCGGCACGCTGAAGAACTTAACGGTGCCGAGCAGGTCACGCGCCATCCTTTGGTAGTACTGCGCCTCCGAGAGAGCGTACACACCGAGGTTAGCGGCCGCCTTGAGGCTGGCTTGAAAGCGGGCGGCGGCGGCGGCAGAGGATAGCTTGACTCGAACGGAATGCACGTCGGGCCCCAGATGAAACGCGGATTGCAGCACCGGCAGATCCGCCCACAACTCCGACTCGATGCCGCCCCCTGCGTCTTCGAAGACACCCACCACCCTCCAGTCCGCATCCGCAAGACGCAGCTGGCTGCCGAGGGTGAGGCCGGCAAACTGCCGCTGGCTGCTGCGACCCACCAGCAACTCGTACTGTCCCGATGCGATCGCTCTGCCGGCGGTCACCTTGAGTGCGCTGCGCGCGCGGAAGGCCGCGGGTGTGACGCCTCGAACCGACAGATC
>Ga0335081_10002948_pt1 | contig 26758 bp, 25 predicted proteins | sample Lox_Sample_35_FD_206713 | JGI IMG/M metagenome (GOLD analysis project Ga0335081, IMG submission 206713) | Soil microbial communities from Loxahatchee National Wildlife Refuge, Florida, United States - Lox_Sample_3.5 | ecosystem: Environmental > Terrestrial > Soil > Wetlands | place: USA...
CGCCTTGCGGTCGTAGCCGACCACCTTGCCCTGGGCGTTCTTCTCGAGGTTGAAGTTCGACATCGCCCACGACGTCTGCTTCTCGAAGTCCGCCATCTTCGACGGATCCATGCCCTTGGGCGGGATCGGCTTGCCGTCGGGGCCGATCTGCACGTTGCCGAAGCCGGGCACGTAGACGCCCTTGCCGCCCTCGCTGAGCTTGATGTCGCCCTCGCGCGCGACCAGCTCGCCGCCGAAGTACGCGGTGCCCGCGATCGTTCCGCCGATCACGCCGCACAGCAGCGCGCCGGCGATCGGACCGCCGAGGCCACCGGTCGCGACCGTGATCGCGACCGCCGCGACGGTCGCCAGGCCGATGATGATCACGGTGCGCCACGGTCCGTTCCAGAAGTCGACGAACGCCTTGGTCCACGACGCCGGGATCATGTCGACCACGGCCTGCGCGATCTTGTCGACCGCGGTGAGGACCTTGTCGGCCACCGAGATCGCGAACTGCGCGACCGCGTGCACGCCCTTCTGGATCAGATCGAGCTGCGCGATCTGCAGCGCGACGTAGGCCTTGACCGCGTCCTCGGCGAGATCGAACGCCTTGTTGACGACGAACTCGGCGGCATCGAACGCCGCGTTGATCGCCTTGGCGCCGAGCTGGTAGGCGAGCTCGACCGCGTTGTTGAGCGTGGTCTCGATGACCGTGACCGCCTCGTTGAGCACCTTCTCGGCGGCGTCGACCACGGTGATCGCGGCGTCGGCGGCCTTCTGGATCCCGGCCTCGAGGGTGTGACCGGCGGCCTGGATGTCGCTCTGCAGCCGGTTCATCGCGTTGTTGAACGCGGTGCGGAAGCCCTGCGTCGCCTGGCGCAGCTTGTCGCCGAGGTTCTTGTCGACCAGGCTGACCGCGGCGATCAACCCGTCGAGCAGCGCGTTGACCGCGGCCTGGAACACCTTGACCAGCGTGGTGAGCAGCGTGGTCAGCGCGGCGACCAGGCCCTTGAGGATGTCGGCCAGGCCCTGGATCAGCGCGCGGATCGCCGAGGCCGCGGCGCTGATCACCGCGCGGATCGCGCTGGCGCACGCCGAGATGATGCCCTGGATCGCGCTCTTGACCGCCGACAGCGCGGCGAGCGCGGCCTGGCGCGCGGCGTTGAGCGCGGCGACCGCGGCGTTGCGCGCGGCCTCCATGATCGAGCACACCGCGTCGCACGCCGCCTTGAGGATCGACTTGACCGCGTCGAGCAGCGCGTTGACCGCGTCCTCGACCCAGCCGCAGATCGTCCCGAAGATGCCGCCGCCGTGATGCTCGCTCTTCTTCTTGTCGGCCTCGGCCTTCTTCTGCGCGGCCTCCTGCTCGGCCTGCTGCTTCTTCGCGTTGGCCTGCGCGATGCCGGACTGGATGTGCTGCTGGTACTGCTGCTCGCCGTCGCTGAGGTGCTGGCTCACCTGCGCGTTGCCCTGCGCCTGCTGCGCCGAGACCTGCGACGACATCTGCGCCTGGTGCTGCTGGACCTGCGCGTCCATCTGCGACTGGGTCTGCTGCATCTGCGCCTGGTGCTGCGCCGATGCCGCCTGGACCTGCTGCTGATGGCTCGCGTACGCCGCGGCCTGCTGCGACTGGAGCTGGGACTGGTGCGACGCGAGGTCGGCGTCGGCCTTGGCCTTGGCCTGCGCGGTCTGCGCGGTGGCCTCGGTCTGCGCCGCCTGCTGCTGGCTGGTCATCGTCGCCAGCGCCTGCTGGTTGGCGGCGGTGAACTGGCCGTGCGCCGCGGTCTGCGCCGCCGCGTACTGCGGCATGACCTGGCCCTGCACCGTGCTCGTGTACGTGCCGTGCGCGGTCGCGACCTTGGCGTCGCGCTCGCCGCGCGCGGTGACGACCTGACCCTGCGCGCTGCTCTGCGCCCCGGCGATCGACGAGGTCATCTGCTGGTGCGCGGTGGTCGCGGCCTGCTGGTGTGACAGGTACTCGGGCTGGGCCTGCGCCGCGGCCTGCGCGCCGGTGATCGGCGGCGGGCGGTTCTGGACCTCCTGCGCCTGGGTCTGGCCCGACGACACCGCGGCCTGGGTCGCGGCCTGCGCGCCCTGCTGCTGGCCCTGGACGTGGGTGTTCAGCTGGTTCTGTACGGTCGCCGCCGCCTGCTGGAACTGCGCGGGCGCCTGCGCCTGGCCCTGCGCCGTGACCTGCTGCTCGATGTTGGCGATCGCGGCCTCGCGCGACGGCGCACCGCTCGGACCGGCGGGCCCGGTCGCCAGCGCCGGCGCGGCCTGCGGTGCCTGCAGCACCGGCGGCGGGATGTTCGACAGCTGCTGGATCTGCTGGCCGGCCTGCTGGTAGGTCTGCTCGGCGGCCTGGTTGCCCATGTCGACCGCGCTGGTGTCGAGCGGCGGCAGCTGCTGGTGCGCCGCCTGATCGATCGCGCCGAACCGCTGCGCGTCGAACGGCGGCAGCTGATCGTGGAGCTGCGCCGCGGCGGCGTGGCCGCGCGCGATCACGCCGGGGCTGATCGACGCGCCGGTCGCCGCGACCGCCGCGGCCGCCGACTGCACCGCCGCGCCCGCGACGTTGGCGGCCGGCTGCATCATGCCCGGCGCGGTCTGCGCGAGGATCGCCGGCGGCGGCAGGCCGGCGTAGTGCGCGCGCTCGCCCGCCGCGCCCGCCATCTCGCCCGCGATCTCGGAGTGCGCGGTCGCGTCCTCGCTCGCCTCGCGCGAGCGGCCGCTCGCGGCCTCGGCCGCACCCTGCGACGTCGCCGACGAGTTCGCCGCGGCCATCGGGGCATCCGCGCTGTGCGCGGTGGTCTGCATCTGCGGCCCGAGCGGCGTGACCTCGGAGGCCTTCTGCGCCTGCGCGGCCGGCGCGACGCGCGACTGGGTCGCCGCCTCGGCCGAGATCGCCGAGGACGCGGCCGAGCGATCGCCCGAAAGCGACACGCTCTGCTGGACCAGGCTCGCCGGATCGGGCGGCGTGTCACCGCCGGAGCCCTGGACCTCCGGGACGTTCGGCGCCGGCGGCATCGTCGCGGACGTCGAGGGCGGCGCCGGCGTCGACGACGCGCCGCCGGTCGGCGCGGCCGGGATCTGCGACTGCGGCGGTGCCGGCGTCGCGGGCGCGGAGGTCGGCACCGCACCCGCCCCCGCCGGAGCGGCCGGGGCAGACGCCGGACCCGCCGCCGGGCCTGCGGGCCCGCTCGCCGCGGGCAGCGGCGTGATCGATCCCTTCGGCACCGAGATCCCGCCGGCCGCGGCACGACCGGCCGCCAGCGCCGGGTTCTCGCCGGCCGGCGCCGACGCGGCCGCGCCCGGCAGCGGCGCGACCTGGCGATTCGACGCGGTCGGCTGCGCGACCGTCGCGGGCGGCGCGGGCTGCGACGCGGGCGGCGCGTTGATCTGCGGCGCCTGGGGTTGATCGCCCGGCAGCGCGGGGATCGGGCCGGCATTGCCGGTCGCGGAGATCTCGAAGCTCGGCTGCGTGATCGGGTTGGCGTTCGGATCGACCTTGGGGGCCGGCGTCGGCACCGGCTGGAGTTGCACCGTCGCGGGCTGCCCGGTCGCCACGGTCGTGCTGGCGCGGCTGGTCGACGGCTGCAGCTGCGGCGGCTGCAGCGCGCTCAGCCGCTCGGCGTTCGCCGTCGTCGAGTGGACCGGCGCGCGCGGCGCGGGCGCCGGTCCGCGCGGCATCGGCTCGGCGCCGGTCGGATTGGCGTGCGCGTGCGTCGTCGCGGCGGTGTGAGGCGTCGGCGCGTGGGTGACCGAGCCCGACGCGGCGTGATGCGGCTGCACGGCGAGCGGCTCGTGGACCGGCGGGCGCTGCGGATCGCGATGCCCGGCCGCGGCCGCCCCGGTCGCCGCGGTGGTCGCGGTGGTCGCTGGCTTCGCGGCGGTCGTGGCCGCGGTCGACGGCGTAGCCGTCGCGTGCGCGCTCGCGCTCGGCGCCGAGCTGCCGGTCGCGGTCTGCGCGGCGAGGCGCAGCGCGCCGCTCGCGGTCTGCGCGCCGAGGCCGAGCACGCCGCCCGCGGTCCGGGACGCGAGGTCGAGCTCGCCGCCGGCCGTCTTCGCGGCGAGGTCGAGCCCGCCGCCGGCCGTCTTCGCGGCGAGGTCGAGCCCGCCGGACGCCGTCTTCCCCGCGAGGTCGAGCCCGCCGCCGGCCGTCTTCCCCGCGAGGTCGAGCACGCCGCCCGCGGTCTTGCTCGACAGGCCGAACGCGTCGCTCGCGGTCTTGCCCGCCAGATCGAGCGCCCCGCCCGCCGCCGACCTCGGGTCGATCTCGCCGCGCGCGGCCTTGCTCGCCAGATCGAACGCGCCACCGGCGGTCCGGCTCGCCAGATCGAACCCGCCGCCCGCTGCCTTGGCCGCGAGATCGAACGCGCCACCCGCGGTCTGGCTCGCCAGATCGAACCCGCCGCCCGCGGTGTGGGTCGCGAGGTCGAGCTCGCCGCGCGCGGTCTTGCCCGCGAGGTCGAACGCACCGCCCGCCGACCTCGCCGCGAGATCGAGCTCGCCGCTCGCGCCCTTCGTGCCGAGATCGCGCGCGCCGCTCGCGGTTCGCGTCGCGAGCTGGAACGCGCCGGAGGCGCCGCCGGTCGCGCGATCCACGATCGTGCGCGCGTCGCTCTCGAGCTCGGCGCCGACCCGGCGCGGATCGAGCCGGTCGACCACGCCCGCGACCGCGCCGCCGATCGGTCCGGCCGCGCGCTCGGCTTGGCCGGGCAGGCTCGGGAGCCCGAGGTCGGCGTGAATGCCTCCGAGGTCGAGCTGCGCGCCGCCGTTGGCGTCGAGGTCCGCGTGCACCTGCTTGTGCTCGGTCTCGCCCTCGTCGCGCTCGGCCTGCATGAGGTCGGCGAGCGGATTGCTCGCGACCGCCGCGTGCTGGCGGACGTCCCCGCCGGCCACCGACGATACGCGCTGCACGGCATCGGTCACCGTGCGCGCGGCGTTCTCGAGCCCGCCTTGCAGCCCGGAGCGCGTGGTGTCGACCACCGCGCCCTGGATGGTGCGCATCGCGTCGTGGATCTGCCCGATCGCGCGCTGCCCCTCGGCCTGCATCAGCTGGCGGCGCGCCCGCCGGCTCATCCCACGCAGGTCCGGCGCGTTGGTCGCGGTCTCGAACAGCACGCGCGACAGCCCGCCGACGCGCCGCCCCGCGGCTCCCGCCGCGTCCTCGGTCGCTTGCTGCGCGGTCCCGGCCGGATCGCGCACCATCTGCTGGGTCTGCTTGCCGACCTCCTCGAGCCGGCGCACCGCCTCGTCGGCGCGTTGCTGGCGCCGCCTGGCGCGCTCCTCGTCGAGGCGAGCCAGCTTGTCCTTACCCAGGAATTCCATGGGAAGCCGTCGCCCATTCTACGCGTGGCGTCCCCCTTTTCTCCCGCAAGGGGCTAGGATCCGGGGTGGTGGGTTCCGACCGTCGACGTCGCATCTTGCGATTCTTTGGCCCACGCGGAGATCTGCTCGTCGCCGAAGCCCCTGCAATCACGGTGTATGACGGGTCGGGCCAGGCCCGGTTTCGTACCGAACTAGATGATTTTGTTGATGTGGCGGCGGTCGGCGACGAGCTGTGGGCGATCGGGTCGGGCCGGCTCACTCGGCTCTCGGCGCGGGACGGGAGCTCCATCGGAATCGAGGCCTTCGATTATCTCGACCCGGCCGGGCGGTTCCTGATCTCGGCGACCGCGCCGCAACTCCCGGTGTGGCATGGCGCCCAGCCGATGGCGCTGCGCGTCCAGCCGGCGCGCAGCGAGGTCCCGGGCAGCGGCGGCGACATCGTGCTGCCGATCGCCGATGGCCGGTGGCTGCTCTGGCAGGGCGGCCAGCTCCGGCTGTGGCGCAGCATCGGCGAGGCGTGGCGCAAGCCGGTCGGCGAGCCGGGCACCCGGCCGGCCGACGCGCAGATCGTGCTCGATGGCCGGCTGTTCGTGCTCGCCCAGCAGCGCGCGCCGCGCATCGGCGAGGACGCGGGCGAGCTCCGGCTGTCGGTCGCCGCGGTGACCGATGGAACCCAGCACGCGCAGCTGCGCATCCCGCGCGCGACCGCGGTCGCGATCGCCGCGCGGCGCGGCGTCGCGCTGGTCCGCGTCGACGACCGGCTCGGCGTGTTCGACCTCCGGTTCGGCCGCTGGCTGCGCGATCTCGTGCTGCCGCCGGGCGTGACCGAGCTCGCGGTCGACGACGGCCTCCAGCGCATCGCGCTCGGCAGCGACGCCGGGATCGAGCTGGTGCGGCCCGACGCGCTGTCGGCGCCGCCCGCGACCGACGAGGTCGAGGAGTCCGCGGAGCCGGAGGTCGCGGCCGAGCCGCCGAGCAACGGCGCCGCGGTCGAGGTGCTCGAGGACGAGCCCGAGCCCGAGCCGGAGGTGGCCGAGCCGCCGGCCGCGCCGCGCGAGGACGACGAGCCGCTGCCCGACGCGCCGCTGCTCCGCCTCGATCCGGTCGCGGTGACCCCCAACGCGACCGCCGCCGAGGTCGCGCAGTCGATCGATCTCCGGCTGCAGCTGGTCGGCGCGCGCACGAGCTTCGCGATCGCCGAGGCGTGGGACAGCGGGCGGATCAGCAAGCCCGACGCGCTCAAGCCGCCGTTCGCCGACGAGGTCGCCGGGCTGCAGCGCCTGGTCGCCGGCCGCGCGCCGGCCGAGCTCACCGCCGCGGTCAGCCGCCACCGCGGGCTCGAGGACATGGTGATCGCGGCCGAGCGCGCGCGCGGCGGCCGGCTCACCCCGCTCGACGTGCTCGCGCGCGACTTCAAGCTCACGCCGCTCGCGGTGTCGATCCTGTTCGCGATCGCGGCGCCGCGCATGCGCGGCGAGCTCGCGCGGCTCTACGGCATCCTCGCCAACGATCCCGGCCGGCCGCTGGTCGACGAGTTCCTGGTCTCGCAGATCCTCGGACCGGCCTACCAGGCGCAGATCGCGCGCGAGCTCGACGGCGATCGCCCGCTGCGCCGCTATGGCCTGGTCGCGGTCGGCGCCGGCGAGCGGCCGTTCGCGGCGCTGTCGGTCGATCCGCTGGTCGTGCGCTACCTCGCGAACCAGCCCGCCGAGGGCGAGCCCGATCAGTACCTGTTGCCGCGCACGGTCGACCGCGATCTCGAGGAGCTCCAGCTGCCGCGCCCGCTGATCGTCAAGGCGCTGCGCGCGCTCGCGCTGCCGCGCGACGACCAGCCGGTGCGGATCGTCGTGCGCGGCCGCACCGGCTCGGGCCGGCACACGCTGCTCGCGTCGCTCGCGTCGCGCGCGGGGCGCGGGCTCGGCGTGATCGATCTGTCGACCGTGCCGCGCGAGGGCGCGCGGCTCGGCCACATCCTCGAGGGCGTGCTGCGCCGCGCGATGCTGCGCGGCCTGGTGCCGTGCGTCGACGGCCTCGAGCTGATCGGCAGCGACGACCCCGACACCAAGCTGCAGGTCCAGGCCGCGCTGCGCAACCACCCCGGGCCGCTCGCCGTGCGCATGCCGACCGAGGGCGCGGTGCCGCTCGATCCCGGCTATCTCGCGCTCGACATCCCGTCGCGCAACGAGCTCAAGCGGATCGAGTCGTGGGAGATCGCGCTCGAGCGCCACCAGATCGATCTGCCCGACGCGAGCGAGCTCGCCGCGCGCTACCGGATCGGCCCGGGCGTGATCGAGCGGGTGTGCGCCGAGGTGGTGCGCCGGCCCGATCCGCCGACCGACGCGTCGGCCTGGGTGCGCGAGCTCGACGAGGCGGTGCGGCAGCACCTGGAGAACCGGCTCGGCCAGACCGCGACGCGCGTGACCCGGCTCGCGACCTGGGCCGACGTCGTCCTGCCCGAGGACATCATCGACTCGCTGCTCGAGCTGACCGCGCGCGTGCGCCACCGCAAGCAGGTGTTCGAGCAATGGGGCTTCGATCGATCGATCACGAGCGCGCGCGGGATCACCGCGCTGTTCCAGGGCAGCCCCGGCACCGGCAAGACGATGGTCGCCGGCGTGATCGCGCGCGACCTCGGGCTCGACCTCTACCGGGTCGACGTCTCGCGCATCACCTCGAAGTGGATCGGCGAGACCGAGAAGAACCTCGGCGCGCTGTTCGACGCCGCCGAGGATGGCCAGGTCATGCTGCTGTTCGACGAGGCCGACTCGCTGTTCGCCAAGCGCACCGAGGTCCGCACCTCGGTCGATCGCTACTCGAACATGGAGGTCAACTACCTGCTGCAGCGGCTCGACAGCTTCGAGGGCATCGCGGTCTTGACCACCAACTTCGGCAACGCGATCGATCCGGCGTTCAAGCGCCGCCTCACCTACCGCGTCACGTTCCCGTTCCCCGACGAGGAGATGCGCGAGCAGCTGTGGAAGTCGCTGATCCCGCCGCAGGTGCCGGTGCAGGGCACGCTCGACTTCGCGGCGCTGTCGCAGCGCTTCCGGCTGTCGGGCGGCTACATCCGCAACGCGGCGCTGCGCGCGGCGTTCCTCGCCGCCGAGGAAGGCACCGCGCTCAGTCACGAGCACCTCGAGCGCGCGATCCGCATGGAGTTCCGCGAGATCGGCAAGCTCGCCGAGAGCGGCACGCTGGAATAGTCAGCGCTGCGCGCGGAGCAGCTCGGCGATGTCCTTCTGCCCGGCCGGATCCTCGAGGATCGCGAGCGGCTGATCGGCGAGCGCGCGATCCTCGAGCACGATCTCGATCGCGCGGCGCGCGCCGATCAGACCCGACGCGCGCCCCGGCATCTGCACCGCCCAGTCCTTGACGCCGGCCCGCGTGACCACGCCGAGGATCCACGCCAGGTCCTTGCGGAAGCGCTCCTCGGTGTAGCCCCTGGACTCGCCGAGCCCGAACCACAGGATGCGTGCGAAGCGCAGGCGCCGGCCGGGCGGCAGCATCAGGGTCTCGCCGGCCTCCGCGGTGGCGCGGCTGTGCTTGAGCAGGCGGGACAGCCGGCCGCACAGCCGCCAGTCGGCGAGCCCGGCCGCGCCGCGCAGCGGCCGGTCGTCGCGGAACACCGGCAGCACGAGGCAGTCGCGCGCGGCCTCGTCCCAGCGCGCCAGATCGAGCGGCAGGACCGACAGCGCCATCAATCCTCCGGCGTGCGGCCGACCGCGGTCGCGATGCGATCGAGCACGCCGTTGACGAACGCCGAGGACTCCGCGGTGCCGAACCGCTTCGCGAGCTCGACCGCCTCGTTGATCACGACCTTGACCGGCACGTCGCGAAACGCGACCAGCTCGCACGCGCCGAGCCGCAGGATGTTGCGATCGACCCGCGACATGCGATCGATCCGCCAGTTCTTCGAGGCTGCCGCGATCAGCTCGTCGAGCTGCGCGGCGCGCTCGCTCGCGGCCGCGCACAGCTCGCGCGCGAACGCCTGCGCCGCGCCGTCGATGTCGAGCTCGAGCTCGCCCGCCCAGCGCGGCGCGAGCTCGGCCACGTCGATCGAGCCGTCGCCGTCGCGCGCGTACAGCAGCTGGAGCGCGAACGCGCGGCCGGCGCGGCGAGTCCCTGCGGTCATTTCCGCTGCTTCGCGCGGCCGGCCAGCGCGCGGTAGAGGTTGGCGAGCTCGATCGCGGCGAGCGTCGCGTCGAAGCCCTTGTTGCCGGCCTTGCTGCCGGCCCGCTCGAGCGCCTGCTCGATCGTGTCGGTCGTGAGCACGCCGAAGCTGATCGCGACGTCGGCGGTCGCCGCCGCGCCCGCGATGCCGCGCGCCGCCTCGCCCGCCACGTAGTCGAAGTGCGGCGTCTGGCCGCGGATCACCGCGCCGAGCGCGACGATCGCGTCGATCCCGCCGCGCGCGGCGACCCGGCGCACGACCTGCGGCAGCTCCCACGCGCCCGGGCAGCGCACGATCGTGATCGCGTCGGCATCGCCGCCCGAGCGCACGAACGCGTCGATCGCGCCGGCCACCAGCGGCTCCACGACGAGCCCGTTGAACCGGCTCGCGACGATCGCGAGGCGGAGGCCGGCGGCGGACAGGGTGCCTTCGATGGTGGTCGGCATGCCGTCCGGATATACACCTAGCCCGCGTCCTTGCGCGCGGCGGCGCGCCGGCCGGGAATCGGCACGCGCTCGACCACGTCGATCCCGAAGCCCTCGAGCCCGGGAATCTTGCGATCGCTCCACATCATCAGGCGGATCTTGTGGCAGCCGAGGTCGGCGAGCACCTGCGCGCCGAGCCCGAAATCGCGCAGCGCCTCGCTGGTCGGGCCCGAGAAGCTCGGACGCGCGACCTCGCGCTGCAGGACGAGCCGCTCGAACGAGCTGCCGAGCCGCAGCCGGCTGCGGTTGACGACGTAGAGCAGCACGCCCACGCCGGCCTGATCGATCGCGTCGAGCGCGGCGCGCAGGTCGGGCCGCAGCTCGAACGGATCGGCGAGCGGATCGATCGCGGCGACGCGCACCAGCACGGTGCCGCCCGCCGCCGACACGCCCGCGACGTCGCCGCGGACCAGCGCGAGGTACTCGGTGTCCTCGACCTCGGTGTCGTAGTAGTGCGCGGTGAACGCTTCGCCCGGGCCGAGCACGCCGGGCCGGAGCACGCCGCTGCCGCGGCAGCGCACGATGTGCTCGCGCTGCAGGCGGTACGCGATCAGATCGGCCACGCTGAGCAGGAGCAGGCCGTGGCGCGCGGCGAACTGCTCGAGCTCGGGCCGGCGCGCCATCTCGCCGTCCTCGCGCATGATCTCGCAGATCACGCCGGCCGGCTTGAGACCGGCGAGCCGCGCGAGGTCGACCGAGCCCTCGGTCTGGCCGGTGCGTACCAGCACGCCGCCCTTGCGCGCGCGCAGCGGGAACACGTGGCCGGGCGACACGACGTTCGCCGGGCCGGCGTCGTCGGCGATCGCGGCGCGGATCGTGGTCGCGCGATCGCGCGCCGAGATCCCGGTCGAGACGCCGTGGCGCGCCTCGATCGACACGGTGAACGCGGTGCCGAGCGATGCCTGGTTGTCGCGCACCATCATCGGCAGCTCGAGCCGGTCGATCAGCCGGTCGTCCATCGCGAGGCAGACCAGGCCGCGCGCGTGGGTCGCCATGAAGTTGATGTGGTCGGGCGTGACCAGCTCGGCCGCGAACACCAGATCGCCCTCGTTCTCGCGATCTTCGTCGTCGACCAGGATCACCATCTTGCCGGCGCGGATCTCGTCCAGCGCGTGCGCGACGCGTTCGAGTTGGCTCATGGCTGCCTCCCGGATACCAGCTTCTCGACGTGCTTGGCGAGGATATCGCTCTCGAGGTTCACGCGATCGCCGACCGCGAGCTCGCCGAGCGTGGTGTGCTCGCGGGTGTGCGGGATGATCGCGACCGAGAGCGTCTCGGCGTCGACCGCGTTGACCGTGAGCGACACGCCCGCGATCGCGATCGAGCCCTTCTCGACGACGTGGCGGAGCAGCGCGGCCGGCGCGCGCACGACCAGCACGAGGTTGGCGCCGAGGTCGCGCCGCGCGGCGAGCTCGCCGGTGCCGTCGACGTGGCCGGTCACCCAGTGCCCGCCGAGCCGGTCGCCGACCCGCAGCGCGCGCTCGAGGTTCAGCCGCGCGCCGACCCGCGCCGCGCCGAGCGTGGTGCGCGCGAGGGTCTCGCCGCCGGCGAGCACGACGTAGCCGTCGCGCTCGACCGCGGTGACGGTCAGGCACGCGCCGTCGTGGCAGATCGATTCGCCGACCGCGAGCTCGCCGAGCGCGATCGCACGCGGCCGGATCGCGAGGACCAGCGCGTCGCTGCGCCGGTCCGCGCGCGCGACCTGGCCGACATCCTCGACGAGCCCGGTGAACATCTCACCGGCGGTGTACCACGGTCGCGGTGATCCGGAGGTCGTCGCCCAGCCGCACCACCTCGCCGAGCTCGCAGCGATAGGCCGCGCGGAGGCTCGCCAGGCCCGGCCCGCCGACCCAGCTCGGCGCCGGCCCGCCGACCAGCTTCGGCGCGAGGTAGAGCACCAGCTGGTCGGCCAGCCGCGCCGTCAGGAACGCCGCGTGGACCTCGCCGCCGCCCTCGACCAGCACCGAAGTCAGGCCCGCGTCGCCGAGGCGGCGGGCGAGCGCGTCGAGCGCGATCCGGCCGCGCCGCACCGGCAGCCGCCACACCTCCGCGCCGGCGCGGACGAGCGCGCGCTCGGCCGCCGCAGGCGCGCGCGGCCCGGCCGCGATGATCGTGCGCGGACCGCGCCGGCGCGGCAACAGGCGCGCGTCCGGCGGCGTGCGCAGCCGGCTGTCGAGCACGATCCGGATCGGATCGCGCGCGCGCGGCAGGCGCGCGCCGAGCCGCGGGTCGTCGGCGAGCACCGTGCCGATGCCGACCAGCACGCCGTCGTGGCGGTCGCGCAGGCGGTGGACGTCGTCGCGCGCGTCCTCGCCGGTGATCCACTTCGACTGGCCGGCGACCGTCGCGATCTTGCCGTCGAGCGTGATCGCCGCCTTGAGCGTGAACGCCGGGCGCTGGTACATCGCCCACGTGAAGAACGGCCGGTTCGCCGCGTCGCACGCCGCGATCAGCGCGCGATCGACCCGGATGCCGGCGCGCCGCAGCGCTGCGGCGCCGCCGCCGTGACCGGGTACCGGATCGAGCGAGCCGATCACGACGCGCGCCACGCCGGATCCGACCACCACCGGCGCGCACGGCGGCGTGCGACCGTGGTGGGTGCACGGCTCGAGCGTGACGTACATCGTCGCGCCGCGCGCGCGGCCGCCCAGCCGATCGAGCGCGACGATCTCGGCGTGGCGCTGGCCGGGCCCGGCGTGCGCGCCCTCGGCGAGCACGTCGCCGCGCGCGCCGGCGATCACGCAGCCGACGATCGGGTTGGGCGCGGTCCGCCCGCGATGGCGCTCGGCCAGCGCGAGCGCGCGCGCCATCAGCTCGTCGTCGCGCGTCATCGCCGCCGGCGCTTGGGCGCGTCGAGCCGAGCCTCGATCGCGGTCACGCGCGCCGGCACGTCGAAGTGGCTCGCCATCCGCGCTCCGAGCCGCTCGCCAAGCTCCGGCTCGGTCGCTGCCGGCTCCTCGCGCGGCTCGCCACGGGTCACGGGATGCATGTCGTCGTCCGGCGCCACACTCTAGCCCGGTTTCACCCTGCGCGGCGCGAGGCGCCGCGACGAAGGACTACCGGGCGTGCGTGCGCGCTAACGGCTCGAATCGACGCGCCGCACCGGCGCCGGCGCGGCCGCATCCCGGACGCCGGCGTTCGGGTCCGCCAGGTGGCGGTCGGCGCCCGGGTCCGCCAGGTGGCGGCCGGTGTCCTCGCGGAGCGCGTCGAGCTCCTTGGTGAACGAGTCGAGATCGCCGAAGTCGCGATAGATCGATGCGAACCGGACGTACGCCACCGGATCGAGCAGGCGCAGCCGCGGCAGCACGCGCTCGCCGATCTCGCGCGACGCGATCTCGGACAGCGCGAGCTCGCCGATCTCGCGCTCGACATCGAGTGCGAGCTGCTTGACCTGATCCTGCGAGACCGGGCGCTTGGCGACCGCCGCGTGGATGCCGTGCTCGATCTTGTTGCGATCGAACGGCTCGCGCCGGCCGTCCGCCTTGATCACCAGCGGCATCGACTCCTCGATCCGCTCGTAGGTCGTGAACCGCCGGGTGCACGCCTCGCACTCGCGCCGCCGCCGGATCTCGCGGCCGTCCTTCGAGACCCGCGTCTCGATCACCTTGTCTCGCTCGTCGACGGCGCAGAACGGGCAGCGCATCAGCCCTGCTTCTCGTGCTCCAGCGCCGCGAGCTGATCGACCCGGCGCTGGTGGCGCCCGCCGACGAACTGCGTCGTGCGGAACACGTTGACCGCGGATTCGGCCACGCCCGGCCCGATCACGCGCGCGCCGAGCGCGATCACGTTCGCGTTGTTGTGCGCGCGCGCCGCCGCCGCCGTGAAGTCGTCGTGCACCACCGCGGCGCGCACGCCCGGGATCTTGTTCGCCGCGATGCTGATCCCGATCCCGGTCCCGCACACGACCAGGCCGAGGCTGTCGGGCTCGGCCGCGACCCGCCGGCCGACCGCCGCGCCGAACTCGGGATAGTCGACCGAGTCCTCGGCGTCGGTCCCGAGATCGGTGACCTCGTCGCCGAGCTCGCGCAGCGCCTCGACCAGCAGCTTCTTGAGCCGCACGCCGGCGTGGTCCGAGCCCGCGTACCAGCGCATCAGTCGCCCCTGTAGCGGCTGAAGATCAGCGCCGCGTTGGTCCCGCCGAACCCGAAGCTGTTCGACATCGCGTGCTCGACCCGCAGCTCGCGCGCGTGGTTGGGCACGTAGTCGAGGTCGCAGTCCGGATCCGGCGTCTCGTAGTTGGTGGTCGGCGGCAGGACGCCGCGCGCGACCGCGAGCGCGGTGATCGCGGCCTCGATGCCGCCCGCCGCGCCGAGCGTGTGACCGGTCATCGACTTGGTCGACGAGATCGCGAGCTTCTTCGCGTGAGCGCCGAACACCGCCTTGACCGCGATCGTCTCGTTCTTGTCGTTGAGCTCGGTCGACGTGCCGTGCGCGTTGATGTAGCCGATCGCGGACGGATCGAGCCGAGCGTCGTCGAGCGCGATCCGGAAGCACGCCTGCGCGCCCTTGTGCTCGGGCGCCGGCGCGGCGACGTGGTGCGCGTCGCTGTTGGCGCCGTAGCCGACCAGCTCGGCGTAGATCCGCGCGCCGCGTTGCTTGGCCGCGTCGAGCTCCTCGAGCACGACGATGCCGGCGCCCTCGCCGATCACGAAGCCGTCGCGGTCCTTGTCGAACGGCCGGCTCGCCTTCTCCGGCGCGTCGTTGCGGGTCGACATCGCGCGCATCGCGTTGAACCCGCCGACCCCGAGGATCGTGATCGTCGCCTCGGCGCCGCCGCAGATCATGCCGTCGGCGTAGCCGTGGCGGATCGTGCGGAACGCCTCGCCGATCGAGTGCGCGCCGGTCGAGCACGCCGACACGTGCGAGATGTTCGGCCCGGTCGCGCCGGTGCGGATCGACACCATGCCGGGGAGCTCGTTGACGATGATGTCGGTGATGAAGTACGGCGAGAACCCGTGGCGCGGCCCCTTGGCCTTGCTCGCCGCGTAGGTGTCCTCGATCGTGCGCACGCCGCCGAGCCCCGCGCCGATGTAGCTGCCCCAGCGGTGCTCGCGGCCGGCCGGCACCCGGGTGCCGAACCCGGCGTCGTCGACCGCCATCATCGCGGCCGCGACGCCGAACTGCAGGAACCGATCGAGGTGGCGCAGCTCGCGCTTGTCGAACCACTTGCTCGCGTCCCAGCCCTTCACCTCGCAGGCGAACTTGGTCGCGAACTCGGTGGTGTCGAACTGCGTGGTCGGCGCCGCGCCGTTCTTGCCGGCGAGCAGCGCGGACCAGGTCGACTCGAGATCGTTACCGATCGGCGTGACGAGCCCGATGCCGGTGAGGACGACGCGACGCATGTCACTCCTTAGCGCGTCGGTGAGCGCCTGTCACTTCGCGTGGGACTTGATGTAGTTCGTCGCGTCCTTGACCGTCTTGATCTGCTCGGTGTCTTCCTCGGGGATCGTGATCTTGAACTCCTGCTCGAACGCGAGCACGAGCTCCACGACGGCGAGCGAGTCCGCCTTCAGATCGTCGATGAACGACGCCTCGGGACGCAACTGCTCGGGGGACACCTCGAGCTGGTTGCAGATGATTTCCTTGACCTTGCTCTCGATCTCTTCAGGGGACATAAAAGCCTCGCGGCGTTGATAGTCCAGAACGCTCGCTACATCAACATCCCGCCGTTGACGCGAAGCACCTGGCCGGTGATGTAGGCCGCTTCAGGCCCGGCCAGGAACGCGACCGCATCCGCCACGTCCTCGGCCTTGCCGATCCGGCCCAGCGGGATCTGTTCCATGAGCTTGGCGCGCGCCGCCTCGGGGAGGTGCTCGGCGGTCATCGCGGTGTCGATGTAGCCGGGAGCGACCGCGTTGCAGGTGACGCCGCGCGACGCGAGCTCGCGCGCGGTCGACATGGTCAGGCCGAGGATGCCGGCCTTGGACGCGCTGTACGCGGCCTGGCCGCCGTTGCCCATCTCGCCGACCACCGACGACAGGTTGACGATCCGCCCGGCCTGCTTGGCGCGCAGCAGCAGGGGCGCCGCGGCGCGCGTGGTGAGGAACGCGCCGGTGAGGTTCACCTGCAGCGTCCTGGCCCACTGCTCGTCGGTGAACCGCATGACCAGGCCGTTGATCGCGATGCCCGCGTTGTTGACCAGGATGTCGAGCTGCTTGTGGGTCTCGCCGATCGCCTTGATCGCGTCGGCGACCTGCGCGGCGCTGGCGACGTCGAACCCGCTGATCGCGGCCTGGCCGCCCGCGGCCTCGACCGCCGCGGCGACCTCGCGCGCGTCCTTCTCGCGCGACGCCGGCTGGCCCGGCGCGTCGGGCAGGAAGCTCACGATCACCTTCGCGCCGCGCGCGCCGAGCGCGATCGCGATCGCGCGGCCGATGCCCTGCGACGCGCCGGTGACCAGCGCGACCCTTCCCGACAGTGCGTTGTCCTTGATCGACATGGTGGCTCCTACGCGGAAAACGCGGCGACCTCGTGCGGCTCGCCGATCGTCGTGATCTCGATCGCCGGGGCGATCCGCTTGACCAGGCCCTTGAGCACCGCGCCCGAGCCGAGCTCGTAGGCGCGGGTCACGCCTTGCTTCGCGATCGCCTGGATCGACTCCTCCCAGCGCACCGGCGCGGTCACCTGGCGGATCAGCAGCTGCCGGATCTGCGCCGGATCGCGGGTCGGCTCGGCGGTGACGTTGGCGACGACCGGCACGCGCGGCGCCGCGATCGCCAGGCCCGCCATCGCCGCCGCCAGGCGGTCCTGCGCCGGCTTCATCAGCGAGCAGTGGAACGGCGCGCTCACCGCGAGCTTCTTCGCGATCTTCGCGCCGGCCGACTTCGCCGCGGCGATCGCGCGGTCGATCGCGTCGGTGTGGCCCGACAGCACGATCTGGCCGCCGCCGTTCAGGTTCGCGCACTCGACCGGCTCGCCGGGCGCGCTCGCCGCCTCGCAGATCGCGCGCAGCGGGGCGAGCTCGAGCCCCATGATCGCGGCCATCGCGCCCTGCCCGACCGGTACCGCCTCCTGCATGAACTGGCCGCGCAGGTGGGTGAGCCGCACGGCATCGCCGAGCTCGATCGCCCCCGCCGCGACCAGCGCGCTCCACTCGCCGAGCGAGTGACCGGCGACCACGTCGAACAGAAGCCCGCGCTCGAGCAGCACGCGAAAGACCGCGATCGAGGTCGCGAGGATCGCCGGCTGGGTGTTCCGGGTGAGCACGAGCTCGCTCTCGGGGCCCTCGAAGCACAGCTTCGACAGCGCGAAGCCGAGCACCGCGTCGGCCTCCTCGTAGGTGCGCCGCGCCGCCGGGTGCTCGCGCGCGAGATCGCGACCCATGCCGACGCGCTGGCTGCCTTGGCCGGGGAACAGGAGGGCGGTCGACATCGCGGGGCGGGTTTCGCACGGGGGTGGTTTTGCCGCAAGGCCGTGTCGGGTAGGCTTTGCGCGATGACCCGCGCGGCGCTCGCGCTGCTCCTTGTCGCGATCTCGGCGTGCTCGCACGAGGACGAATGCGATAGCTACGCCTATGCCGAGTACACCTGCGGCCAGATCGCGGGGAACGAGCGCGAGGTGGTGCGCGTCATCGCGACCGGCATGTGCCGCGCGGCCAGGAGCAAGGATCCGAAGGTCGCGGCGGTCGGCGAGGTGTTCGCGAAGGAAGCGCAGTGCGCGATGGACACCGTGCGCTGCTCGGACTACACGCGCTGCGTGTCGAAGGTCGAGAGCGAGCCGATCGCCTCGCCGCCCCAGCTCGCGACGCCCTAGGCGCGGGACCGCCGCGCAGGCCTCGGCCTGGCGCGGCGCGCCGGCTTGGGATGGATCTGGACGAGCGTGCACGGCAGCGCCGCCGCGCGCAGCTTCGCCATGACCTGGCCGGCGGTGAGCGCGCGGCCGACCGCGAGGTAGGCCCGCCCGGGCTCGCGGCGGCTCGGGCCCCACGCGCCCTCGCACACGATGTCGGCCGCCTTGCACGCCTTGACCAGCGCGCGAAACGCGGCGTCGCCGCTGCCCGAGCCCACCGCGTAGTCGAGGATCATCGCCCACCGCCCGCCGTCCTCCGCGATCCGCTTGCCGATCTGGGCCCACGCCACGCCGCCGCGATCCCACGTGAGCAGGCCGTCCTCGACCGGCGACACCACGATCACGTCGCCCCAGGTCGGCTTGGCGTGCAGGAACGGCACGTTGACCAGGCGCACCTTGCGGCTGCCCTTGGGCCCGCCGGCCGGGCCGAGATCGTGCGCCCACGGGCTCTCGGCGTCGTCGCCGTTGTTGGTCAGGCACACCTTGATCGTCCTGGGGGTCCGCGTCGCCATGACCGCATCCTAGTACCGTGCCTCTGAAGTTCGCGCTCAGCAAATCGCGATCAAATTCGAGTGCGTTCGATCGCTTGCGCCGCGGCTGGCGGTGCGGGACTTCAGATCCAGGGCACTAGCCGAGCGCGCCGAGCGCGGTCGCGAGCTGGTCGGGTAACGCGCGGGCAGCGAACGAGGCCGCCGCGCGGATCGCGCTCGCGATCGCGGTGGCGTCGCTGCGACCGTGTGCGATCACGACCGGCTTCTGCACACCTGCGAGCAGCGCGCCGCCGATCTCGGTGTAGTCGATCCGCTTGGCGAGCCCGCGCAGGGCCGGTGCGACCAGCGCCGAGCCGAGGCGCGCCAGCGGCGTGCGCTCGAGCTCCTGGCGGACCAGGCCGAACAGCCCCTCGGCGATGCCCTCGCAGGTCTTGAGCACGATGTTGCCGGTGAAGCCGTCGGTCGCGATCACGTCGACCACGCCGCGAAACAGCTCGCTTCCCTCGACGTACCCGACGAACTGGAAGCCGCCGTGCGCGTCGGCCGCCGCGGCGAGCAGCGCGTGCGCCTCGCGGGTGAGCGGCGTGCCCTTGCCCGGCTCGCCGCCGTTGGACAGCAGGCCCAGCCGCGGTACGGCGCGGCCGTGTACCACGCGATCGTAGGCCGCGCCGATCACGCCGAACTGCGCGAGCTGGCGCGGGCGCGGCTCGACGTTGGCGCCAGCGTCGCACAACACGAGCGGCCCCGACGGCGTGGGCAGCACGGTCACGATCGCCGGGCGCTCGACGCCCGGCACGCGGCCGAGCACGAACAGCGCGGCGGCGAGCATGGCGCCGCTGTTGCCGGCCGACACCACGGCGTCACCGCGGCCGTCGGCCACCCGGCCCACCGCGATCGCGAGCGACGAGTCCTTCTTGGTACGAAACGCCTGCCCGGGATGGTCGTGCATCGTGACCACCTCGGACGCGTGCACGATCTCGACGCGATCGCTGCTCGTGCGACCGGCCGCGACGAGCTCGAGCTCGAGCCGCGCGGCATCGCCGACCAGCACGACCTCCAGCGCCTCGGCGCGCGCCGCCCGCAGCGCGCCGACCACCTCGGGGCCGGGCGCGCGATCGCTGCCCATCGCATCGACGACGACGCGCGTGCGCTACTCTTCGGCGGCCTGCTTGGTCGCGACGATGGTCTCGCCGCGGTACTGGCCGCAGCTCATGCACACGCGATGCGGGATGCGCGGCGCGCCGCAGTTGGGGCAAGCCTGGACCGCGATGTGGTTCGCGCCCGACTTCTTCATCCACGCCGAGCGTTGCTGGCGGGTGCGGGCGGGTCCGCGACGTCGTTTTTGCAGTGCCATGAGGAGACTCCGAGCTGCTGCTTTTGCCAGCTCACGACGGGAATTTCAAGCCTTTGAGTGCGGCCAGACGCGGATCGACCGGCTTCTCGCAGGCGCAGGTACCTGTATTCAGGTCGGTCCCGCACTGCGGGCACAGCCCCTTGCAGTCCTCGCGGCACAGCGGGGCAAACGGCACCGCCAGCACGAACTGCTCGCGAAACACCGGCTCGAGGTCGATCCGCTCGCCATCGAACGCGAACGTGTCGAGATCCTCCTCGCGGACCTCGGCGCCCTCCGCGTCGGGCTCGGCGTCGGCCTCGTCGGGCATCTCGCCCGGCGGCATGAACGTGACCCGCAGCTTCTCGTCGATCGCGAGCCGCACCGGCCCGACGCACCGGCTGCATGCCACGGTCAGCTCGCCGGTGAACGTGCCGGCGGCGAACGCGTGCGCGCCGTCGGCGTAGAGGTCGAGCTCGGCGTGGCCGTACCCGGCATCCGGATCACCCTCGGGCGCGCCCAGCGCGTCGCGCATCGGCAGCCCGCGCAGCCAGTCGGCGACCTGGCCCGGCGCGATGTCGAAGCGGCGGTGAGTCGGCAGCTCGCGCACGAGCACGACATAGGGCGCGTCTTTGATCACGGCGGGGCGCAACTATAGGGTCGCGATCTCGACTGTCAAGCCGCGCCGTGGTTCGGCTAGAGTCCGCGGATGCGCTGGCTCGTCGTCGTCGCACTCGCCGCGTGCGGATCGAGCTCGCCCTCCGAGATCGCGTTCGGCGACCTCGGCCCGCTCGCCGGTGACGCCGGCAAGGGCAGCTTCCGGTTCGGCGTCGCGACCGCGGCCACCCAGATCGAGGACATGAACACCTCGACCGACTGGTACGTGTGGACCGAGCCGACGCCGGCCGGGCTCGGCAAGGACACGTTCGTCGGCGACGCGACGATGGGCTACACGATGGACCTCGGCGACGTCCAGCTCGTCCACCAGCTCGGCGTCGACAGCTACCGGTTCTCGATCGAGTGGGCGCGGATCGAGCCGGTGCGCGGCCAGATCGACGAGACCGCGATCCAGCACTACCGCGACGAGCTCACCGCGCTCAAGAACCTCGGGATCCGCCCGCTCGTCACGATCCACCACTTCTCGAACCCGGTGTGGGTCGCCGATCCGCGCGCCAACACCTGCCCGGATGGCCCGAGCGACACCAACCTGTGCGGGCTGGGCAGCGCGGGCGGTCCGCAGATCATCCAGGCGATGGCGGCGCACGCCGCGCTGTGCGCGCAGCGGTTCGGCGATCTGGTCGACGAGTGGGGCACGCTCAACGAGCCGGTGAACTACCTGGTCGCCGCGTACGGCGTCGGCCAGTTCCCGCCCGGGCGCTCGCTCGCGCTGTCCGATCTCACCGACTTCATCCCGGTGGTGCGCGACTACATCGCCGCGCACGCCGCGATGTACGACGCGATCAAGGCCAACGACACGGTCGACGCCGACGGCGACGGCGTGGCGGCGGTGGTCGGGCTGTCGCTGTCGGTCGCCGACTGGGAGCCGGCGCGCGGCCACCTCAAGTCGAACAACCCCGACGACGTCGCCGCGCGCGACCGTCTGGTCTACATCTTTCACTACCTGTTCGTCGACTCGATCGTGAACGGCACGTTCGACTCTGACCTCGACGGCAACCCGGACGAGAGCCACCCCGAGTGGCAGGGCAAGATCGACTGGCTGGGCCTGCAGTACTACATGCGCGCCGGCGTGACCGCGCAGCCCGCGCTGTTCCCGCCGCCGGTGTCGCTCACGCCGTGCTTCACCGGCGTCGACCTCGGCGCGTGCCTGCCCGCGGCGCAGCCGACCTACTGCGTCGGCCAGATGGGCTACGAGTTCTGGTCCGACGGCCTCCACGACATCCTCGTGGCGTTCGGCAAGCGCTATCCCGATCTGCCGCTGGTGGTCTCGGAGTCCGGGCTCGCGACCGACGTCGGCGAGCGCCGCGGCGAGGCGATCGTGCGCGTGCTGGAGTCGATCGCGCGCGCCCGCGACGACGGCGTGGACGTGCGCGGCTACTACCACTGGAGCCTCACCGACAACTTCGAGTGGGCCAGCGGGTTCAAGCCGCACTTCGGGCTGTACTCGGTCGACTACACGAGCTACGCGCGCACGCCGACCGAGGGCGCCGACGTGCTCACCGCGATCACCGGCACGCGGTCGATCACCACCGCGCAGCGCGAGAAGTACGGCGGCACCGGCAAGATGACGCCGGACTCGCTCGCGACCGACGAGTTCTGTCAGCCCGCCCAGTAGCTATCGCCGCAGCGCGGCCGCGAGCGATCCGACCAGCGCGCCGATCGCGGCCGGCCCCTCGGCGGCGCGATCGACCAGCGCCGAGCCGACCACCACGCCGTCGGCGATCGCCGCGAACCGCGCGGCGTCGGCGGGCGTGCGGATGCCGAAGCCGACCGCGACCGGCGCGCGCGAGGCGGTGCGGACGTCGCGCAGCCGCTCGGGGTCGACCGGCGCCGCGGCCTTGGCCCCGGTGACCCCGGCGACCGAGATGTAGTAGACGAACGGCGGCGCGAATTCGCCGAGCCGCGCGATCCGCTCGGGCGTGGAGGTCGGCGCGACCAGCGGGATGACCGCCACGCCTCGGGCCGCGAGCGGCGCCGCGAGCTCGGCGAGCTCGTCGATCGGTAGATCGACCGTGAGCACGGCGTCGACCCCGACCTCGGCGGCGCGCGCCGCGAACGCCTCGCCGCCCATCACGAAGATCGGGTTGTAGTAGCCGAACAGCACGACCGGCGTGGCCACGCCGCGGCCGCGCAGCACGGCGACCGCGTCGAGCGCGCCGGCGAGCGAGCCGCCCGCGTCGAGCGCGCGCTCCATCGCGCGCTGGATCGACGGGCCATCGGCCGACGGATCGGAGAACGGCACGCCGAGCTCGATCACGTCGGCGCCGGCGCGCGCCGCGGCCTCGACGATCGCGATCGAGCGCGCCGGATCCGGATCGCCGAACGTCAGGTACGCGACCAGCGCGGCGCGGCGCTCGGCGGCCGCGCGATCGAACGCGGCGCGCAGCGTCATCGCACGCCTCGCTGCGCGACCGTCACCATGTCCTTGTCACCGCGGCCCGACAGGCCCACCACGATCAGCCGCGCCTCGCGCGCGACCTCGTCGAGCGCCGCGATCGCGTGCGCGGTCTCGAGCGCGCACAGGATGCCCTCGCTGCGGGCCAGCCGCGCCAGCGCGGCCAGCGCCTCGAGGTCGGTCCGCGACACGTAGCGCACCCGCCCGGTGTCCTTCCAGTACGCGTGCTCCGGCCCGACGCCGGGGTAGTCGAGCCCCGCGCTGATCGAGTGCGCGTGCGCGATCTGGCCGGCGTCGGTCGCGAGGACGTAGCTCTTGCTGCCGTGCAGCACGCCGACCCGGCCGGCGCCGAGCGTCGCGGCGTGGCGGCCGGTCGCGATGCCGTCGCCCGCCGCCTCGACCCCGATGCAGCGCACGCGCGAGCCCTCGGCGTAGATCATCGGCGCGAACAGCCCGGCCGCGTTCGAGCCGCCGCCGACGCACGCGACCAGCGCGTCGGGCAGCTGGCCGGCCTGCTCGACGATCTGCGCCTGTACCTCGCGGCCGATCACGGACTGGAGATCGCGCACCATCCACGGATACGGGTGCGGGCCGGCGACCGAGCCGATCAGGTAGAACGTGCCCTCGACGTTGCTCACCCAGTCGCGCAGCGCCTCGTTCATCGCGTCCTTGAGCGTGCGCGTGCCGCTGTCGACCGCGTGGACCTCGGCGCCGAGCAGCTTCATGCGCTCGACGTTGAGCGCCTGGCGCACCACGTCCTCGGCGCCCATGTAGATCTCGCAGGGCAAGCCGAACAGCGCGGCGACGGTCGCGGTCGCGACGCCGTGCTGGCCGGCGCCGGTCTCGGCGATCAGCCGGCGCTTGCCCATCCGGCGCGCGAGCACGGCCTGGCCGACGCAGTTGTTGATCTTGTGCGCGCCGGTGTGATTGAGGTCCTCGCGCTTGAGGTAGACGTCGGCGCCGAGCTCGTCGGACAGGCGCAGCGCGTGATAGAGCCGCGACGGCCGGCCGACGTAGTCGGCGTAGAGCGCGTCGACCTCGACCCAGTAGCCGTGATCGGCGCGCGCGGCGCGCCACGCGGCGTCGAGCTCCTCGAGCGCCGGCATCAGCGTCTCGGCGACGTAGCGGCCGCCGTACGGGCCGAACCGGCCGTCGACCGGCGCGGGCAGCCGCGCGATGTCGTCGACCGTGGCCATCACGCGCCTCGCACCGCCGCGACGAACGCCGCGAGCTTCCGCGCGTCCGTGATTCCGGGCGCGGCCTCGACGCCGGTCGCGACGTCGACCGCCCACGGCTGGACCGCCGCGATCGCCGCGGCGACGTTGTGCGGGTCGAGCCCGCCGGCGAGCACGAGCTGGCGCGCCGGATGGCGGCGCCGGGCCTCGCGCGCGATCGCGTGATCGAAGCCCTGCCCGGCCCCGCCGCGGCCCGCCGCCGGCGCGTCGAGCAGGATCGCGTCGGCCGGCCACACCTCGAGGCGCTCGACGTCGCGCACCGAGCCGCACGCGATCGCCTTCCAGATCGGGCGCCCGGTCGCCGCGGCGATCGCGCGGCAGGTGTCGGGGTCCTCGTCGCCGTGCAGCTGCACGATGTCGAGCCGCGCCTGGTCGTGAACCGCGACGACGTCGTCGACCTCGGGATCCACGAACACGCCCACCACCTGGACCGCGCCGGTCGCGCGCGCCACGCCGGCGAGCAGCGCGGCGCGCTCGGGCGCGACGTAGCGCTTCGACCGCGGCCAGAAGTTGAGGCCGATGAAGTCGACGCCGGCCGACGCGACGCGCGCCGCGTCGTCGGGCAAGGTCACGCCGCAGATCTTGATGCGGGTCACGCGACGAGCTCCCGCAGCGCCGCGCCGGGCGAGGCCGCGCGCATCAGGTGCTCGCCCACCAGCACGGCGTGCGCGCCGGCGTCGCCGAGCCGGCGCACGTCGTCGCGGGTGTGGATGCCGCTCTCGGCGACCAGCACGATCTCGCGCGGCACGCGGCGCGCGATCGTCTCGGTCAGCGTCATGTCGATCGCGAACGTGCGCAGGTCGCGGTGATTGACCCCGACGATCCGCGCGCCGGCGACGAGCGCGACCTCGGCCTCGCGCTCGTCGTGGACCTCGACCAGGGCGTCGAGCGCCCAGCGCCGGGCCTCGCCGAGCATGACCGCGAGCTGGCCCGGCGACAGCGCCGCGACGATCAGCAGCACGGCGTCGGCGGCGGCGAAGTACGCCTCGTAGACCTGGTACGGATCGATCAGGAAGTCCTTGCGCAGCGCGGGCAGCGCGACCGCGCGCCGCACCGCCGCGACGAACGCGAGCTCGCCGTCGAAGAACTGCCGGTCGGTCAGCACCGAGATCGCGGCCGCACCGGCGTCGGCGTACTCGCGCGCGATCGCCGCCGGATCGGCGCCCGGCCGGATCGCCCCGGCCGACGGCGACGCGCGCTTGATCTCGGCGAGCACGCGCACCGGCCCGGCCTCGCGACGGAGCGCGCGCTCGAGCGAGAGCACCGGCAGCTCGCGCTCGCGCTCGATCTCGGGGCACGCCCGCTTGCGGGCCTCGACCTCGATCCGCTTGGTCGCGAGGATGTCGTCGAGGATGCTCACTCGACCCCCGCGAAGTCGCGCGCGGCGAGCGCCGTCAGGTGCGCGAGATCGTCGCCGGGCGCGGCGTGGCTGGCGAGCGCCCACTTGTGGAGCACGAGGCGCGCCGCGCCCGAGCGCACCGCGCCCTCCGCGCGGCGGTAGTGCGCCGGCAGCCGCGCGAGGTCCAGGCGGCCGGGCTCGAGCAGCTCGAGCCCGAGCGCGGCCGCCATCGCACCGGCGACCAGCACCGCCTCGAGCCGCTCGCCGTGATCGATCAGGTGGCCGGCGAGCACCTTGCGCAGGATGGCGGCGTTGTGCGCGGCATCGCCGCCGGCCAGCCCGGCCGGATCGAGCTCGGCGACGCCGAAGCTGGCCGGCGACAGCGCGATCGTCCGCGTCACCTCGTCGTCGTACAGCGCGACGTGGCTCTCGCCGCGCACCGCGAGCTCGTCGAGCCCGCTCGCCCCGTCCGGTCCACCCGCGCCGTGCACGACCGCGGCGCGCCGCACGCCGAGCGCGCCGAGCGCGGCCGCCATCGGCTCGCACCACCGCGCGTCGTAGACGCCGACGACCTGGTGACGCACGCGCGCCGGGTTGGTGAGCGGCCCGAGCAGGTTGAAGATCGTGCGCGTGCCGAGCTCGCGGCGCGGGCCAGCGACGTGGCGGGTCGCCGAGTGAAACCGCGGCGCGAACAAGAAGCCGATGCTCGCGACGTGCAGCGACTGCTCGACCTGCGGCGGCGGGACGTCGACCGCCACGCCGAGGGTCTCGAGCACGTCGGCCGAGCCGCACCGGCTCGACTGCGCGCGATTGCCGTGCTTGGCGACCACCGCGCCACACGCCGCGAGCAGGATCGCGGCGAGCGTCGACACGTTGATCGTGCCGGCGCCGTCGCCGCCGGTGCCGCAGGTGTCGATGCTGCGCGCCGCGTCCGGGCACGCGAGCGGGAGCGCGCGGCCGCGCATCGCGGTCGCCGCGCCGACCAGCTCGTCGACCGCCTCGCCCTTGGCGCGCAGCGCGACCAGCAGGCCGCCGATCTGCGCCGGCGTGGCGTGGCCGTCCATGATCTGATCGATCACGCGCGCCATCTCGTCACGCGACAGGTCCTGGCGGTCGAGCGCGCGGCCGATCGCGCCGACGATCGCGCTCATCGCGCCGCCATCTCCAGGAAGCGCGCGAGCAGCTGCTTGCCGACCGCGGTCATGATCGACTCGGGATGGAACTGCACGCCCTCGACCAGGTGCTGCTTGTGCCGCACGCCCATGATCTCGTCCTCCCAGGTCTTGGCGGTGACCTCGAGCGTGGCGGGCAGCGACTCGGGATCGATGACGAGCGAGTGATAGCGGGTCGCGACGAACGGGTTCGGCACGCCGGCGAACAGACCGCGCTCGTCGTGGAAGATCTTCGAGGTCTTGCCGTGCATCACGCGCGGCGCGCGCACGATCCGGCCGCCGAACACCTGGCCGATGCACTGGTGGCCGAGGCACACGCCGAGCAGCGGGATCGTGCCGGCGAACCGCCGCACCACGTCCATCG
>Ga0335081_10002949_pt1 | contig 26747 bp, 17 predicted proteins | sample Lox_Sample_35_FD_206713 | JGI IMG/M metagenome (GOLD analysis project Ga0335081, IMG submission 206713) | Soil microbial communities from Loxahatchee National Wildlife Refuge, Florida, United States - Lox_Sample_3.5 | ecosystem: Environmental > Terrestrial > Soil > Wetlands | place: USA...
TACGCCTCAGCGCCCGCCGCATCTGCCTGCGTTATCCTCGTGCCTATCCCTGGAAAGCGCTGTTCGCCACCGTCTGGTCCGCTTTGCGCTGCTGAGACGGCAGCTCGAACCCGCTGAAACATACCCTTCCCACGTCGTTGGCAGCCCACGCACGCTCCAAAATCGCGCCCGCAGACCGCAGCCTTGGCCAACTCCCGGGAATCCCGGCTCCCGCACTCTTCAAAACGTTCTGTAAGCCCGAATTCCAACCCGCTGGCTGAGTTGTCGGCTATGTCGTGAGAAATTCGGGCTAACCACGGCTGTGTCGTGTGCAGTGAAAAACAAAAAAAGGCCAGCGGCTCGACCAGTTTTTTGGCGTCGAAGACCTGATGACCTCTTCACCTCGTCCATGTACTGGGTCCACACCACCCTGAGATGCTAGGGTCCGAGCTGCACGCACCCGTTCGTGTGGTTGTCGAATTCCATCTGCAGCTCGAAAATGTGGCCGGCCCAGTCCTGGTTCGCCTTGCTCGCATCCCATGAATTCAGCCCGTATTTATAAATACACAGGTCTCCGATTTCATTACCCTGAGCGGTATACCACGCGTTCAACATGGGGTCCGTAATCGCTTCTGAGATCTCGTGGCTGGCAGCGGTTGCTGCGGTATCGGCAGCCGAATCATTGTTGGGCGAAGGCACTCCCTGGATTTGACAATAACCAACCTCTCCGTACGGCTCATTGGTGTAGAAAATGGGCGTCGTGCCAGGGATAAAGCTGTGGTACGCGCAATAATTGACATAGGCGCATGCGGTCCCCATGCAAGAGCCCTCGCCGCTCGAGGTGAAGAGCACGAATATCTTGTTGATTCCTCCGGTCCATCCCTTCAGGGTCATTACCCTCTGGATTTCCGCCTGGATTTGGGTATCGCTGATGCAGTTGCCGGGAGTGAGGAGATCGTTGCAACCCGAAGCGGGATATGGATTTGTGTCGACGTAAAACCCGGCAAGCCCACCCGTGTTGGTGATGTACGTCGTGCTTCCATTGACGGTCTGGTAATACTGGGTGTTGTTGTTGTCGAGCCCATGAGCAGGATAGTAACCGAGCAGGTTCGCCTGCACACTTTGATAACGAGTCGACAAACTCGTCGCACCGCCATTCTGCAGATGCGCTGGGACCCAATAGATCGCGTACAGCGCGACTGGACCGGTCATCACTGGACCGCCGGCGTGGTAGATCAACGGACCGTTGTCAGGAGAAAGCTCAAGGGCCTGGGTGACAGTGGGAAGGATGTGGGCCTGGTACACTCCATCCGTAACCATTAAGGGTGACTGCTCCTGGGCCCAGGAGTTGCTTTGTAATACCAACAGGCATGCTATGGCCACGGCAACAACAGCGTAGTGGGTGAAACTTTGACACACTCTGCTCATTTCCTAATCTCCTTCAGGTATTGTTCGGTGGATGCGCAGGCGGTTCGCTGCAGATTGAAGCGACCGCCTCGCACGTCGTCAGAACCGCCAGCCCACAGAGAGAGAGAGCCGCACCCAACCTGCAGAATCGGCGCCGATGGATCACAGCGTGAAGCCAAAGGCAAATCAACGAATCCTACAACCGGGGCCCATATAGCCCGTGTCCTGCCGCTAGCTAACCGTCGGTTCTTGAAATCGGGGCAGTCAAAGCATCTTGATTGCCTTATCAGATATTGTCAAGTATTTTCAGTGGTTCTAGGCCAGCATGGCTCGAAAAGACGCGAGGCTACATGCAGGGGCTGGGGGAGGTGGGCGAACAGTACCGTTGCTCCTGCTCAGGATTGACCAACGACCGCGTTCTACGACGTCAGTGGTTAAGTCCTGGCAGCTCCACCCACCTCGCGATGTGGTCCTTGATCCAGTGCGGGTCCCACCACTCTTTAGGGTCGATCTGCACGCCATCCAGTTGCATGGCGAAGTGGATGTGGTCGCCTCCCGCCATGCCCGTCATGCCGCTTAGCCCCATCACCTGACCTTGCTTCACCATGTCGCCACTATGGACATCAATCCGGCTAAGGTGGCCATAGATCGTCTGCAAACCGTACCCGTGATCGACCACGATGCAGTTGCCGTAAATGCCCAAGGGAGCTGCGTACACGACCTTCCCGTCATTCGACGCTTCCACGCCAACATGCTGCGTAACCGCCAGGTCGTACCCGAGATGCACCTGTTGATCGATCTTCTTGCCGTGGTAGATGTAGTTCCGTACGTCGGCAAAATGTGATTCCGCCTGTGAGTGCGGCTGCCGAATGAAAGGTTTTGACCACAGAAAGTGGTCTGCCGTCTTAAAACGCAGTTCGGAGAGTGTCTGGTTATTGGCCCGGCGCATTTCGCTGTTGATTTTCACGAATCGTGTGACCGGATCGCCCGTGCCGTTCGCGTCAAGTTCGTTGATCACCTTGTTCAGGAACGCGTCGCTCACCTGCAGGTCGTGCGTTGTGTACTTGGGCTGCTCCTTCTTGGGAAACACAACGACCAGGGCGCTGCCCACATCGTTTCCCGCGCCGTCGTCGGCATAGACCACCGGCACAGTATCGCTCGGCATGTTCCACGCGAACGCGTAGAGGGAAAACAGGCCGGGCTTGCCGCGCGGCATCGGCCAGGCACGGAAGGTTTCATCGCCGACGCGCACTCCGGCCTTCGCCCAGTTCCCCGAAACATTGAACGTCGCCAGGTCAGCCATCCCCAGATACAAATAATGCTGCTCTGAATCGACATTCAGCATCGGAGGCTGCGTCACCACCATTACGTCGCGTTCCACGCGAGCCGTCTTCCTGAGCAGATCGTCCGAGCTGGCCTCGACGATCAGTTTGGCCTTACCCGCCTGCAGCTGCGGAGTGGTCCTTACGCCCGCCGTGAAGGCCACCGTCGAATCGGGGGATTTCGACGCTTGAGCACTCTCGAAAACCTGATAGCGCTTCCCGTTCTGCTCGACGAAAGCTTGCACGCTGCGAACGCCACGCGGGTCGGCTAGGTGAACTGAGACGGGAGTGGCTTGACCCAGCGCCGTAAGTGACGACGGAAGCTCAACAACCGGAGTTGCTGATCGGGCTGCGAAAACGGCAAGCGGTACAACCACCAGGAGAGCGAGAACCAGAACAACGACTTTTTTCACGGCTGTTCAGTGTAACTCGTCATCGGCGGTTTGGTTTCCACAGGTGGAGTGCCGGTTTGGGTTCCTCAAATTTCTTTCAGCTTGGTTCCGGAAGTGAGCACGTGCACAGCGGCGAAGACGTGATTCCAAGTGTGCTGTCACACTCGCAACAGCGGTATGTTCCCTGACGTGAACAACGTTGAATCGCGGAGTATCTAGCAAACAAAATCGCCACGCCCCAATGGGTGCTTCCAGGTTCCCAGCTCCTGCTGGTCAACCTGAATCGCCGCCGGCACCGCCGCCGTCCCGCTGGGTCAGGGCGCTTTTGACGTAACGACAGGAGTCCTTAGCAAAGCTAGTCCCGCAGCCCACACCCAAGCAGAACCAAGTCTGGAAGCTCGAACTCACGAGCTTCGTGCCTGCCAAAGTCGAGCATCGCCTGCTCACGATCGGAGGACATTTCAGGCCGATGATAGCTGGCCAAGAGGTCCGCAATGCGCTGGCGGGCGCGGGTGAGGATATTTGGTCCGGCCTCACCCACACTGTGAGCTTCCCGATCGACCACTGCGGATGGGAAGTGCTGTTCGGTGCGAAAAAAAGCGCGTGTCTCTTTCAGCTTCAGAAAGTCTCCATGCAGGCCGGTTTGTGCAAACATGGAAACTGCTAGTGATTCACTTCTTTGTTCAATGCCCTGAATCAGGCGTTGAGCCGAGGCGATGGCTTCCGCATCAATCACCAATTTTTCGATGCTCTGACAACCCGTAAATTCCAACATACCGGCGCCGGATATCATGTTGATTCCGGCCAGCGCGCCGAGCACTGCCGAGATGCCGCTCTCTGCGGCCGCCTGAGCATCAACACATATTCCATCGCCCGCGACAAGGTACCCGTGCGTCGGCAAACCGAGGTACTTGCCGACTTGCGCGCAGCCCAGATCAAGCATGGTCGTCTCAATTGCACCCATGGGGCATGTGCCTGTCCGCATGTCGAAGATCGCCGGCGCGCCACCCCACACAACGGGAGCGCCGGGAAATGCCAACTGATGGATGGTGATTCCGCTGATGCATTCTGCCGCGTGTTGCACGATCGCCCCGGCAAGCGTGACCGGTGCCGTGGCGCCAGCTTGCGGCATACTGACGATCTCCGCCGGCACGCCTGCGCGGGCCAGATCCATCATGTTTTGCGACGCGAACTCCGACCAGTTAAGAGGCGGCGATGGACAGACGTCGAAAACGGCCCGGGGCTTCTGCCGCAACGCCTCACTGCCTCCGCTCTCGATGGCCAGCAACTCGAGCAGCGAGTGCAAACTCGAGCCGGAAAATGCGCCGGTGACAACTGGCTTTGCCGAATACAACAGCACCAGCAGCAGGCGATACCAGTCGGCGATCTCGGCTGGTACGTCGTCGCATACTACCGCCGTGGACTGGGCGGCGTACTGTGGCAGCATCTCGGTTACTTGTACTAGTTGTACGAGGTCAGCGGATTGCGCCGGGCGGGTCCGTTGCGTTTCCGAATCCAGAATGTTCAAACATGACGAGCCTGGATCATAGTGGACGTCGTCGCCGCCATAATGCACAACCGGGTTGCCGCTGCGGTCGTACAGGAAAAACTCGTGCGGAGCCGTATCCAACGCGTGGCGCGCCAGCGCCTCGGGAATCTGGACCACGCCGCCGACGATGTGCGCCCCTGCCGAATGCAACAACTCGATGGCATAAGGAGCAACGCGAATACCGGGTTCGCGGATGAGCTGGAAGGCCTCATCGAGAATTCGTTCGACCAGCGATCCATCGAGCAGTTCAAGCTTTGGTCTCACAGCAACACCGTAGTGGAATTCGGTTGAGCTTTGGCGCTCATGAGGCTGCGCGCCAAAGCGACGGCGCCCATGGCGTCCTTGGCGTAGCCGTCGGCCCCAATCTCTTCGGCCCAGCGCCGTGTGACCGGGGCGCCTCCAACCATGACTTTGACCTGCGCTCGGAGGCCCGTCTTTTCAAGCTCCTCGATTACCGTCTTCTGATTGCGCATGGTGGTTGTCAGCAACGCGGAGACCCCTACAATGTCGGCCCCGAACTCGAGCGCCTTGGCAGCAAACGCTTGGCCAGGAACATCGGGTCCCAGGTCATGCACCCGAAACCCGTTGGCCGCAAGCAGCGTTCCGACCAACTGCTTTCCGATCTCGTGAATGTCGCCCTTAGTCGTGCCCAGGACTACAACTCCTGCCGTCGGCCTGTTTATCCCCTCTTTCCGTAATTCCAGATCCAGAACAGCCATGGCGGCCTGCATTGCTTCGGCCGAGGCCATTAGGTCAGGAAGAAAAATCTGCCGTTTCGCGAACTGCTCACCGACCGCCTCGATCCCGGGAACGAAGCCATCGCTGATGGCAGCGAGTGGCGAGATGCCCTGGGCGAGAGCCTGCCTGGCCAGCTTTCTGGCGGTATCGGGCAGTCCATCGACAACGCTGTGCTTCATTGCGGAAAGTGTCTCAAGTCGCATACGTTGACCGCTGAGTTAGATTTAGCGAAATCGGCAACGCACTTGTCTGTGATAGCTGTCACCTCGGCTTGGCAGCGAAGCTCCCTTTGACTTCGATGGGTTGCCTAACGCGGCCAATGTGCCATTGTCAGATGCCTAATCTGCCCACCACGTGCTGCGACCGCCAAATCTGCAGCCATTCAAGACTGCCATTGGATGTGCGGCGTTTATGTTCCTGCTCATCCTGCTCTTCGCCGGCGGCGAGGATGTTCTCGCGGTAACCACGGGAAGTCTGTGTCTCCTTCCGCCGACGGCCCCTCTTATCACGGACCTTGTAATGCAATCCAACCTGCCTGTTGCCGAACCCTTCCAATTAAGGGAACCCAAAAGGGGAACGCGCGTGAGCTCTACTTCAATTCCATCGCGTATTCGGTTGCGCCCTCGTCACGATGCCGTACACATCAGTCGCGGACGAACGGCGTTAGCCATCAGCCATGGCGGAACGATCGAGCCAGATAATCCGCAACTGGGACTTTTTGTGTACCAGACCCGCGTGTTGTCTAAGTACCGCTGGACCTTTGAAGGAAAGGAACCGACGCTCAGTACCCAATCGCCGGTCGAGCAGCATAGCTGGTTGGCTTACTATTACGAAGCGCCTCCCAATTGCAAAGAGACGCCGACCGGCGACTGCAACCCTCTTCAGCAGACGATCGAAATGAAGATCTCGCGCGTCGTGGGCGAGGCGATGCACGAAGACATTGAGGTCACAAACCACACGCAGATTGCAACCTCCGTGAGGCTGGCGTTGGAAGCCGATGCCGATTTCACCTCCCGCGAAGAGGTGCAGAACAAACGCAAGCAGAAAGGTGAGCTAAAGAAAAAATGGGAGGCGTTAGGATCGGGCGAGTGGCGTTGGAGCTTTGACTACCGCGTTGAACATCGTTACGACGAGCAGGGCAACAAAGGGGTCGCCAGCATGCACCGTGGAATTGCGCTGCGGCTGCGCTGCGCTACGGAGCCGGAGCATTCCGAGAACAAGATCACGTTCCGCCTCGATCTGAAGCCACATGAAACATGGAAAGCGTGCCTGATCTGGCAGGCGCAGGTGGATGACAATCTGCTGCCCGTGGAACCGGAGTGCAATGCTCTGCTGTGTGGTGACAGCTTGTGGTGCCGCAAGACGAAAACATTCTTGAGGAAAGCAACGCAGATTCGCACGCCCGCGAGTCGCGATCTCAGCTCCGATGTGCAGCGCGTGCTGGACCGCTCGCGGCTCGACCTCGCCGCCCTGCGCCTGTTCGATCTCGACGAAGGCGCGCACAACTGGAAGCTTGCCGCCGGTATACCGACATATCTTGCTTTATTTGGACGCGACATGCTGGCCGCGGCCTGGGAGGCCTCGATGCTGAGCACCGATATGAGCCGCGGCGCCCTCAGCCTGCTGGCCAAATTGCAATCTCACGACACCAACAACTGGCGCGATGCTCAGCCCGGCCGCATGCTGCACGAAGCTCATACGGACCCGCTCTCAGCGCTTAACTTCACGCCGAAGGCGTTGTACTTCGGGACCGCCAACGTGCCGTTCCTTTATCCCATTGTGGTTAGCGAGGTCTGGCACTGGACAGGAGATAAGGACCTGCTGCGGCCGTATGTCAAACCCTCGCTACAGGTGCTGGCGTGGGCCGATAAGAATATTCGCGATCAAAACGGCTTCTATAAATACAAAACGCTTTCCAAACAAGGAGTCAAAAACCAGGGCTGGAAGGACTCCTCCGATGCCATCGTCTACCCCGACGGCAGCCAGGTGGAAAATCCGCTGGGCACGTGTGAGCTGCAGGCCTTCGCCTACGTGGCAAAGCTGCACTTTGCCGAGTTCCTGTGGTGGGTAGGCGAGAACGATGAGGCGCAACGCCTGTTCCGGGAGGCCGAGGATCTGAAGAAACGCTTCAATGATCGCTTCTGGATGGAAGACGAAGGTTTCGTGGCCATGGCGATCGACAAAGACGATCGCATGGTCGAGACAATCGCCTCCGATGCAGCCCACTGTCTGTTGTCGGGAATTCTGGAAACAGAGCGGGTGCCGCGAGTCATTAACAGAATTATGCAGCCCGATCTGTTCTCCGGCTGGGGCATTCGCACGTTGTCCAGCGAGCATCCTGCTTACAATCCGTTTGCCTATCATCGCGGAACGGTGTGGCCGGTCGAGAACGGCAGCTTCGTTCTGGGCATGGCTCGCTACGGCGCGCACGGCGAGATGTGGAACCTGTCGCGGGCGCTGTTCCAGGCTGCCAGCCTGTTCGATTATGACCGGTTGCCGGAGCTCTTCGGCGGACATGCGCGGGACGACGCGCATCCCTTCCCGGGCCTCTATGCGCGGGCCGATTCGCCGCAGGCGTGGTCGGCCTCCGCGCCGTTCATCATGATGCAGGCCCTGCTCGGTATTTATGCTTACGCGCCGCTAAATGTGCTCTTTCTCGATCCGTGGCTTCCCGATTGGCTTCCGGAAGTGACGATCGAAGACATGCATATAGGCAATTCTGTCGTGACGCTGCGGTTCCAACGTGGACCAGATGGAAAAACCGACTACAAAGTTGAGCGGCTCCAGGGCGATCTCCATATCCTGCGGCAACCCAGTCCATGGTCACTGACCGCCGATTGGGGCGAGCGCGTCAAAGATGCGGTGAGCAGTTTGCTGAAAGCAGCGTGATGCTGCTCACGGACTATTTTCTGGAGGGCCCGAGAGTGTCTCACGTTCGTAGAAGCCATCTGGCATCTGTTGACATCGTGCCTTGAAAGGGCACGCCTTTAATTGAATTTCGGTTGACCACCTGAGAGGGTTGTCGGCTCATCACACTGTCATCACATTAACTCAACAAGGACCAGAGAAAACAACATGACAGCATCAGACCTTCTTATCGAGACGCTCATCGATTGGGGAGTAGAAGTAATATTCGGGCTGCCCGGCGACGGCATCAACGGAGTTTTCGAATCGCTCCGCACCCATGCCGACCAGATCCGCTTTGTGCAAGTTCGGCATGAAGAAGCGGCAGCGTTCATGGCCACCAGCTATGCGAAGTTCACGGGCAAGCTGGGTTGCTGCATTGCGACCTCGGGCCCTGGTGGCATTCACCTGCTGAATGGGTTGTACGACGCCAAGATGGATGGCCAGCCGGTGCTTGCCATCACCGGCATGGCATTTCATGACCTGATCGGCACCCATGGCCAGCAGGATGTCGAGATGGACAAGCTATACATGGATGTCGCCATTTACAACGAGCGTGTCATGGGGCCGACGCACGTCCAGAACATCGCCGAGATCGCGTGCCGCATGGCCACAACGTTCCGTGGCGTAGCTCACATTACCTTCCCGAAAGATATTCAGGATGTTGAGATCCACTGGAAGCTGCAGAGCTCGCAACGCAATATCAAAGGGCACGTCTCGACGGTCCATGCCGAGTCTCTGCGCATTGCACCGGAGCGGGAGATACATCGTGCTGCGGAGCTTCTGAATGGCGCAAAGAAGGTTTGCATTCTGGCCGGTCGCGGCGCGCTGCACGCGACGGAAGAACTGGAGCGGACGGCGGAGATTTTGGGCGCGCCGATTGTCAAAGCGCTGCTGGGCAAGGCCGCCGTGCCCGACGATAGTCCCTACACCACCGGCAGCATCGGCCTGCTCGGGACAAAGCCTTCGGAAGAAGCGCTGCACAATTGCGACCTGCTGTTCATGATTGGCACGTCGTTTCCGTATGTGGAGTTCTTGCCAAAACCGGAGCAGGCGAAATCGGTGCAGATCGAGCTCAATCCCGGTCGCATTTCCTTGCGCTATCCGGTCGATGTTGGCTTGGTGGGCGATAGTCGCGAGACCCTGCGGGAACTGATGCCGCGCTTGAAGCACAAGAAAGATCGCAGCTTCCTCAAGAAAGCACAGGAGGGTATGAAGGACTGGTGGGAGTACATGGAGCAGCTCGGCACCTCCGACCAGATGCCGATGAAGCCGCAGGTTGTGGCCTGGCACCTGGGCAAGCGACTGCGCAATGATGCCATCGTCTGCTGCGACAGCGGCACCATCGCGACCTGGTGGGCGCGGCAAATTCCCGTGAAGCGCGGGCAGATGCATTCGCTTTCCGGCAATCTCGCGACCATGGCGCCGGGCCTGCCCTATGCGATCGCTGCGCAGTTCGCCTACCCTCACCGGCAGGTCATCGCGTTTGTGGGCGACGGCGGCTTTTCCATGCTCGCCTTTGAGATGCTGACTGCGGTCAAGTACAAGCTGCCCATCAAGGTAGTGATCATCAAGAACGATTATCTGGGGCAGATTAAATGGGAGCAGATGGTGATGGAGGGCAATCCCGAGTTCGCCGTCAGACTACAGCCCATGGACTTCCGGATGTTCGCCAACGCCTGCGGTGCAACGGGAATTCGCGTCGATAATCCGCACGATATCGGAGACGCCCTCGACCATTTCCTTGATGTGCCGGGACCGGCAGTACTGGAAGCCATCGTCGATCCGCTGACAGCGCCGATGCCACCCAACATCAAACCCAGCCAGGCGCTCCATTTTGCCGAGTCGTTGGCGCGAGGCGAGCCGAAGGCGCGTAAGATTATGCAGCAAGCATTGATCGATCGCGCTCGCCAACTGGTGTAGCGGCCTGCGACTACGAGCGGTTCAGGGCGCTGCAGTCGAGGAACTCAGCGCCCCCACCACATCCGGCACTCCGGAGGAATTCATGAGTAAAGGTGTTCTGCCCATACTCCAATCCATCCCAACCCATTCACGCAAGCACCAGCCTCCCAAAATCGACGTACGCGGCCTCGAACATGATTTGCAGCACAACGTGGAAGGCGAGGTTCGTTTCGATCGTGGCAGCCTCGGGATGTATGCCGTTGATTCCTCCAACTACCGCCAGGTCCCGATTGGTGTTGTAATTCCGCGCACCGTTGATGACGTCATTCACACGGTGCGTGTGGCCCGCCAGTACGACGCGCCCATCCTCTCTCGCGGCGGAGGGACCAGTCTCGCCGGCCAGTGCTGCAATGTCGCGGTGGTCATTGACTGGAGCAAATACGTCAACGAGATCCTGGAAATTGATCCGCGGCGACGTCTCGCGCGGGTGCATCCCGGCTGTGTCCTCGATAAGCTACGGAACCGCGCCACCGAGCACGGGTTGACCTACGGTCCCGATCCCGCCACCCATGACCATTGCACGCTCGGCGGCATGCTGGGCAACAATTCCTGCGGCATGCATGCGCAAATGGCAGGTTCGACCGCGAACAATGTGGAAGAGCTGGATGTGATGCTCTACGACGGAACGCGCTTGAACGCCGGCTGGATGACCGTCGATGAGTGGGAGCAACGGATTCGGCAGGGCGGGCGCGTCGGCGAAATCTTCGCCAAACTGAAAACGTTGCGCGACCGCTATGCGAGCGAGATTCAGGAGCGCTATCCGCCCATTCCGCGCCGCATCTCCGGATATAACCTCGATCAGCTTTTGCCCAACGAGGACGGCAAGATCAACCTCGGCCGCGCGCTTGTCGGCTCCGAGAGCACGCTGGTGACGATCCTCGAAGCCACGCTGAACCTGGTCCACAACCCGCCCTATCAGACGCTCGTGGTGCTTGGTTATCCCAACATCTACGAGGCGGGAGACGATGTCCCCGAAATCCTCGAATTCAAGCCGATGGGCTTTGAAGGTATCGATTACATGCTGATCGAGAACATGAAGCGGAAGGGACTTCATACCAAAGACCTCAACCGCTTGCCCGATGGTAAGGGATGGTTGATGGTACAGTTCCCCGGCGATACGCGAGACGAGGCGGATGCTCGCGCGCACGAAATGATGGACAGGATGAAGCGCAAATGGCATCCGCCCACCATGAAACTTTACGACGATCCCAAGGACGAAAAAGCCGTGTGGGAGGTGCGGGAGTCGGGATTGGGCGCGACCGCATTTGTGCCCGGGCAGCCGGATGCATGGCCCGGGTGGGAAGACGCCGGGGTACCGCCCAGCAAAGTCGGCGACTATCTGCGCGATTTCTGCAAATTGCTTGAGAAACACGGCTACGTGGCCGCGCTCTACGGTCACTTTGGCCAGGGATGCATCCATTGCCGCATCACCTTCGACCTGACCAGCAAGAAAGGCCTGAAGAACTGGCGATCGTTTCTTTATGAGGCCGCGGAGCTGGTGGTCGACTACGGCGGTTCGCTCTCCGGCGAGCATGGCGACGGACAGGCGCGCGGCGAATTGCTGCCCATCATGTTCGGCAAGGAGCTGATGAACGCCTTCCGCGACTACAAATCCATCTGGGACCCGGATTGGAAGATGAATCCGGGCAAGATCATCGACGCGAATCCGCTCGATTCCAACCTGAGGCTGGGGGCCGACTACGATCCGTGGGAGCCGAAGACGCACTTTCAGTTTCCCAATGACAACGGAAGTTTCGCGCATGCTGCGTTGCGTTGCGTCGGCGTCGGCAAGTGCAGGCGGCACAGTTCCGATAATCCGGAAAATCAAACGATGTGTCCCAGCTACATGGTCACCCATGAAGAACGCCACACTACGCGCGGACGCGCTCGCCTGCTTTGGGAGATGTTGCAGGGCGACGTTATCAACAAGGGCTGGCGTGACGACAACGTGAAAGAGGCGCTCGACCTGTGCTTGTCGTGCAAGGGCTGCAAAGGCGATTGCCCGGTCAACGTCGATATGGCCACCTACAAGGCCGAGTTTCTCTCGCATTATTGGGCCGGACGCATCCGGCCGCGCCACGCGTATGCGTTCGGATGGATCGACAAGTGGGCTGAACTGGTCTCGTCCTTGCGGCTGCCGGGCCTGGCGAACCTTGCCGCAGCAACTCCCGGCGTGAGTGCGGCGATAAAGGCTGCGGCGGGCATGTCGCAACACCGCTCGGTGCCGGAGTTTGCTCCCGAGAGCTTCAAGTCGTGGTTCCGCAGGCGCAGCAACGGATTCAGGAGCGAGAAGCGCGTCGTACTGTTTCCCGATACCTTCAACAACTTCTTCTTCCCGCGCACGGCGCGCGCGGCGGTGGAAGTACTGGAAGATGCCGGGTACCAGGTCGAGGTTCCCATGCAGCATGTCTGTTGCGGGCGGCCTCTGTATGACTATGGCTTCCTCGATATGGCAAAACGATACCTACAGAACGTGATGAAGGTGTTGATGCCCTATGTCAGCCAGGGCATTCCGGTCATCGTTTTGGAACCGAGTTGCTGGTCGGTGCTGCGCGACGAAATCCACGAAATGTATCCGAAGCGCGACGAGACCCACAAAATCATGCAGAACACGTTTCTGCTGAGCGAATTTCTCACCGAGCACACCGACTATCTCCCTCCCCTGCTGCACAGGGGAGGGGTGCTGCACGGACACTGCCATCACAAGGCCATCATTAAAGGCGCTGAGCACGAACACAAACTGCTTGAGAAAATGGAAATGGGCATCCGCATCCTGACCGACGGCTGTTGCGGCATGGCCGGTTCATTCGGCTTTGAAGCGGATAAGTACGACGTTTCCACCAAGGTCGGCGAGCACGCGCTCATCCCCGGCGTGAAGCATTGCGGCCTGCGTGAAATCATTGTGGCCGACGGCTTCAGTTGTCGCGAACAGATTTCGCAGATGACGGACCGCGAAGCCTTGCACATCGCCGAGGTGATTCAATTGGCGATACGCAACGGCCGCGGCGGTCCCGGCGGCATTCAGCCGGAGACCGAACTCGTCCGCGAACACGCAGCCGCAGTACGCGCCTCAAAGATAAAAGCTGGAGTGACCGTGGGCGCGCTTGCCTTGGGGGGAATCCTGGCGGCGAGATTCTTATTACACCGACATCGGCCCGGCGCCGGCGAACAAGAGATCCCGAAAGTCGCGTAGCGACCCTCTCACCCGCGCAGCAGCGTCGCGAGCTGGCAAGAAACGCACCTGCCTGCGAGCTATCTCTCGAACGGCAAAGGGCGCGTTTGCTTGCTTTCCGGTATCGCAGGCACACCTTTCAAACGCGAGATGGAGATCCGCATGTAGTGCGTGACTCACACCTATGTGTGACGTGTGAACATTGCTTTTCATTGAACCTCACACGCGGCGGTGATACGTTATTACCGTTCGGTACAAGGAAGTAAGCGTTTCTGGTCCGGACGCGCGCTCCCCGCCGGCCGGGCCAAGCGTGGCCGTTGTCATCCTAATTGACCAGAATCACGGTTCTCCTGCGGTGCTACGCCTGCTCCCCTTCCGACGCATGAGTTTTGTAATCGCTAAATTTCGAGGTGGCTTGTGACGGCTTCTTACAACGGAATTGCTCTGCCCTCCAGCGGCACAAAGATTACTTTTGACGGCAAATTCGTCATTCCTGACAATCCCATCATTCCCTTCATCGAAGGCGACGGCACCGGGCGCGACATTTGGAAGGCCTCGGTGCGTGTATTCGACGCCGCTGTCGATCTCGCCTACAACGGCAAGCGCCGGGTGGCGTGGTACGAGGTGTTCGCCGGCGAGAAAGCGATGGATCGCTTCAAGACCTGGCTGCCCGACGACACGGTCGCCGCCTTTCGCGATCTGCGCGTCGGCATTAAGGGCCCGCTCACGACTCCGGTCGGCGGGGGCATCCGCTCGCTCAATGTGGCTCTGCGCCAGATGCTCGATCTCTACGCCTGTGTGCGCCCGGTGAAGTACTACCAGGGCATCCCTTCGCCGGTGAAGCATCCGCATCGCATGAACATGGTCATCTTCCGCGAGAACACGGAAGATGTTTATGCCGGCATTGAGTGGAAGCAGGGGACGCCGCAGGTGAAGGAGCTGATCGATTTCATCAACAACAAAATGCTGGCCGGCACCAACAAGCGCGTGCGCGAGGATTCGGGTGTCGGCATCAAGCCAATCTCAATCACCGGAACCAAGCGCCTGGTGCGCATGGCAATCAAGTACGCGCTGGACAACAACCGCAAGAGCGTCACGCTGGTGCATAAGGGCAATATCCAGAAGTTCACCGAAGGCGCTTTCCGCGAGTGGGGGTACGAGCTCGCCACGCAGGAATTCCGCGATCATGTCATCACCGAGCGCGAGAGCTGGATCATCGACAACCTCGACCGCAACCCTGGTTTGACGATGGAAGAGAACGCCAAGCTGGTCGAACCCGGCCTGGAGTTCGCGCCGCAGGACTTCCGCGAGGCACTGTACAAAGAAGTGCGCGGCGTCATCGACAGCATCTATCTCACGCACGGCAATGGCGCGTGGAAGCAGAAGCTGATGGTTAATGATCGCATCGCCGACAGCATCTTCCAGCAAATCGTGACGCGGCCGGACGAGTATGCGGTGCTGGCAACGCCCAACCTGAACGGCGACTACATCTCCGATGCAGCAGCGGCACAGGTCGGCGGATTGGGCATCGCGCCCGGCGCCAACATCGGCGATCAGCACGCCATCTTCGAAGCCACGCACGGCACCGCGCCCAAGTACGCGGACAAGGACGTCATCAATCCCGGCTCGGTGATGCTCTCGGGCGTGATGATGTTCGACTTCCTGGGCTGGCACGAGGCGGCGCGGCTGATCGAAAACTCGATGGAGCAGACCATTCAGCAGAAGAAGGTGACGTACGACTTCGAGCGCATGCTGGAAGGCGCGACCAAGGTGAAGACCAGCGACTTCGCCTCGCACATGATCCAGAACATGGCGCCGGTGGCGGTAGGCGCGCGATAGGACCACCGGCATCGCTTCAGCGCTCGCCGTAAGGTTTTGTATCAGGGCGCGGCTTCAGCCGTGCCGCAAGATCTACTTCTTGACCCGGGCTTTAGCCCCTGCACCTTAAACAGGGGCTGAAGCCCGCCTCATAATTGCTCCTTCGGCACGACAAAAGTCGTGCCCTGATACGAATTTGATTACCGACATGTTTGTGACTATTCGTCATCCGGGAGGGTTTTGCATTTATGCGTAACAAAGTGACCGTTGTAGGTTCCGGCAATGTGGGCGCGACCGCCGCCCACTGGCTGGCTTCGAAAGAACATGCCGATGTCGTGCTGATCGACATCATTGAGGGCGTCCCACAGGGTAAGGGTCTCGATCTTCTCCAGGCAATGCCGATCGAGAAGCGCGACTCCTACGTTGTAGGAACCAATGACTATGCTGACACCGCGAACTCTGACATTGTGGTAATCACGGCCGGCATCCCGCGCAAGCCGGGCATGAGCCGCGACGACCTGCTGAATACCAACTACAAAATCATGAGCGACGTGGTGGGCAAAGTGGTGCAATACTCACCCGACTGCATCCTCATCATCGTGTCCAATCCGCTCGACGCCATGGCGCAGGCCGCCTACAAGCAAAGCGGCTTCTCGCGAAACCGCGTGATCGGCATGGCGGGTATCCTTGATTCGGCCCGCTTCCGCGCCTTCATCGCCCGTGAGCTGGACGTATCGGTGGAAAACGTAACGGCGTTCGTGCTCGGCGGCCACGGCGACACCATGGTCCCGCTGCCGCGCTATTCCACGGTGGCCGGTATCCCGATCACTGAGTTGATGGATAAGGCCACTATCGATCGCCTGGTGCAGCGCACGCGCGACGGTGGCGCCGAAATCGTCAAGCACCTGAAAACGGGCAGCGCCTACTACGCGCCGTCAGCGGCGGTGGCCGAGATGGTCGAAGCGATCCTGAAGGACAAGAAAAAGATCGTTCCCTGCGCCGCGTATCTGGACGGCGAGTATGGCATCAAGGGCTTGTTTGTCGGTGTGCCATGCAAGCTGGGCGCGAACGGCATCGAGAAGATCATCGAGATTAAGCTGACTCCGGAAGAGCACGCCGCACTGCTCAAGAGCGCCGATTCGGTAAAGGAACTGGTCGCGGTGATTGGGGCGTAGCTTCCCTTCCAACCCTACTAGGAGAAGACCCACCCTTCGGCAAGCTGGGCAGGCTCCAAGCAACGCCGGCTTTCACCCCAACGAGCGCAACTACAGCACTCGTTGGGAGAGCCCGGCTTGGTGGGGCACTCACTCCGAACAGATCCATATGCCTCGCGCCGCATCCAGCGAGAGCGAGCCCGTCCCTGCGATCAGCAGAAACAGCAAACCCAGTACCATGCTGAAATCGGTGCGCCCCACATGCAGCATCGCCCAGACGCCGCTCCTGGCCTGCATCGGGACTTTGGCGGTGGCAATAGCGACCGAGATGCGGACTGACTACTTCTTCTTCTCGTGCATCCTGCTGACCATCTTCGTCACCGTGCTGCGCGGCGACAGTCGCAGTGACTCCACGGCGAACCGGTTTTTCCAACCGGGAATCACCAACCGCCGTCCCTGCTTCATGCCCTGGTATCCCTCACGCGCCACGGTTTGCACATCCACTAGCAACGGCCCTCGCCCCAAGCTCGTCTTCGCCGTTCCGGCACGCTGCTGGAAGCCGGTCTGCACTGGCCCCGGACAAAGGCAGGTCACCGTCGTTCCCGTGCCGCTCAACTCCTCCGCCAGTGCCTCGCTGAAGCTGATCACGAACGCTTTGGTCGCGTAGTACACCGCCATGTACGGCCCAGGCAAAAACCCGGCGACGCTCGCGACGTTCAGCACCTTGCCCTCGCGCGCCCGTATCTGCGCCAGAAAAAGCTTGGTGAGGTGCGACAGCGCCACCATGTTCACCTGCATCATCTCGGCTTCATTGTTCCAGTCGGTTTTGAGGAATGGTCCGCTGCCGCCGAAACCGGCGTTATTCACCAGGACGTCCAGAACGACGCCGGCTTCCTGCAGCTCCTGATAGAGCTCGACGGGCGAGGCCGGATGCGCCAGGTCCTTCGGCGAGACGCGCACGTCGATGTTGTGGCTGGTTCGCAGCTCGTCGCCCAGCGCGCGCAGCGCGCCGCGATTACGCGCAACCAGCACCAGCCGGTAGCCATCCGCAGCGAACAGCCGGGCCAGTTCCAGGCCGATGCCGCTGGAGGCGCCGGTGATCAGCGCCGTCTTCGGAGCGAGAAAGGGATTGCTTGCACCCACGCTTCAGTTATAGCGGATTTCGCGACAATGCGGCACACACTACTTCGCTGCGCTCTTCATGCCTTTGTTCGATTGCAGAAAGCTGACAATCTCCCACCGCTGGTTTTTGGGCAGACTCCCCCATGCCGGCATCCCAGAATCCGGTTTACCATTGGTGACGAACCAGAACAGCTCACCCGCCTTCGCATTGTGCACCGAAGCGGTATCGAGCGCCGGCGCCGGCCCCATGCCTTGCAGATTGTTGCCGTGACACATCGCGCAGTTTTGCGCGTACAGCTTCCTTCCCTCGGCTGCAGCACTGGTAGTGTGTGCATAGGGATTTTTTATTGCCGCCGCTGATGCCGGTGCATTGCGAAATGAGGACTGCTGTCCGAAGACCGGCATCCACGCAACCGCCGCGGTCACAAGAAGACCAGCTAAACCATATTTTCCGATTCCCAAGATTTCTCCTTCAACAAGCCCCGTCACTTTGCCGGCATGGCGCTCGGCAAGGCGACGCAGGGGGCAATCCAGCCACAGGATAGGCTCTAGTAACATCCTATCGCGCTTGCAAGAATTCAGTTGCGGACGATGCAATACTGGGCGGGGAGGAGTTCGCTTTATGCGCGTCTTCATCACCGGAGCATCGGGTTTCTTGGGCACTGCGTTAATCCCCACGTTGCAGCGGTCGGGTCACGAACCTGTCGCGCTGGTACGCGGCCAAGCGCGCGAAGGTGAGGTGCGATGGGACCCGGAGCGGCCGCTCGATCCGGCAGAGCTCGCCACCTGCGATGCCATCGTCCATCTGGCAGGCAAGAACATCGCGGGACGCTGGACGGAGAAGTTCAAGCGCGAACTTCTGGACAGCCGGGTGCATGGCACGCGAACCCTGGCGGTCGCGGCCTCTGAGAGCTTTCGACGATCAGGCCGGCCACGAGTGTTGGTATCGGCTTCGGGCATCGGCTACTACGGAAATCGAGGGGATGAGTTGCTGACCGAGGAGAGCCCGGCAGGCACGGGATTTCTCGCCGAACTGAGCCAACAATGGGAGGCCGCGACCTCGGCGGCGAGCGCTGCCGGCGTGCGCGTCGTCTGCTTGCGCATCGGCGTCGTGCTCGCCCGCCAAGGGGGCGCGCTCAAACCGTTACTGCTGCCGTTTCGGCTAGGTCTGGGCGGAAGGATCGGTAACGGCAACCAATATTGGAGTTGGATCGCACTCGACGACGTCATTGGAGCAATGATTCTCGCGCTCCACAATGAGGGCCTCTGCGAAGCGATAAACGTTGTCGCGCCGGCGCCAGTGCGCAATGTGGAGTTTGTGCACGCGCTGGGCAACGCCTTACATCGGCCAACAATATTCCCGTTTCCCGAGTTTGCCGTGCGGACCTTGCTTGGCGCGATGGGCCAGGAACTGCTCTTGAGTTCGGCGCGAGCGACGCCGCAGAAGCTGACAGCAGCGGCCTACTCGTTTCAGCACCCGGATTTGGCCAATGCTCTCCGTGCTGCATTAAAGTGATGGTGGTCCGTTGTCGACAATTCCAATGATGAAATCACGCACAAGGCGCTGCGCAGATTCACTCTTCCGGTCAGCGGTCCTACTCCGCAACCGGAACATTGCGGAAGGTGTACTCCAGGCTGCGAGGATTGCTGAGGTCCATATACAGCGTCAGGGTTCGGGCTTCGAGGTCCTTATCCGGAACTTTGAGGGTGAACTTGACACGGGAGCCGGCGGGGACGGTTGAGCTCTGCCCGGTAGCGAAAGCGAACTGGTCTTTGCGATCCAGGCTGAAGCTGTTACCTCGGCCGTCGACAACGTCAACCCGATCCAGAGAAACGCGCGAGCTCGCGCCTCCGAGATTGGAGACGTATCCCCAGCACTCGATGCCGCCGGGATTGCCTCGATCGCAATTCTCGAGACTGAGGAGAATGCTGTCCTGCGCGCCTTCGGCTGGCTGCTTGTGAAGCAACGGTCCTTTTGGCGGGTTGGCGGCTGCTTCCGGGGTGTTCGGTTTCTCCGGCACTGCTGCGCCAGCGCTCTCCACGGGAGTCTCAGGGGTTGAGAGGTTGGCAGGGGCGTTGGTGGTTGCGGCTTCGGCGGTTGGCGGGCCGGGTTTGCTGCTGCTTCGAGCATGCATGTGGTAGATGATCGCGAAGAATAGCGCGCTGAGCACGATGAAACCGGCCGCTCCAGTCCACGCCAGTACGACCCGCTTGGGAGAGACACCGTCGTCAGAGAGTTCGGCGGAGGGCTCTCCTGTTATCCCTGCGGAGCTTGAGGATGGTATCTCGGCGGAGGATTCCGCAGCAGTGGGGGGCGGCTCAGTGGTCTGTTCGACAGCGGTTCCGGAAGAGAGCGACGCGGATGGCTTAGCCTCGACCGATGAGGGCATATCTCGTAACTTCGCGTCCGGCGGCTGCGGCTGGTTCGCCGTCCCGGCTTGCTGCAGCGTCCCCGGGGCAGACATTGGTATCGCAGGGCGGTCGTAGCTGCGTGCGAGCACCTCCGCGTAATCGCCGGTGGGCGGCGCGTCGGACTCCCGGCGTCCTACACTGTCGGACTGCGTATGCTGTTCGCTGGACGCTGAGGTAATCGGCTTCGCAGAAGCATGCTTATCCGACTCTCCGCTTACTGATCGCTCGGGAAAACTTTGCTGAAGCGGTCGTCCCGGCACCCAATAGCTGTCCTCCATCTCGCCTGTGAAGTGCTCGAGAACGGGAAATTCCGCGCCCAGATAGGCAAGCACCTGTGCGTCCCTTTCGTCCTGGAGGTTGAATGCCCAGGCCAGCCAGTGACATGCATCGGGACCGGGAAGCTCTTTTGTCGGTTGTGGTAAAGCGGCTTGCGCCCGCAACTCGTCGACAGCCATGGCACGCCATTCGTTCAGTGCCGAAGTACGGGCTTGGAAGCGGTGTTTGACGCGTCCGGCATCCAGCTCGTTGGCAAGCTCCAGCAATCTGTCGCTTCGTTGTTGATTGCGCTTCGCCTCGGCGGCGGCCTGCAATTCCTGAATCAGCTTCTCCAGCTCCCCGCGATCATTCCATTGAGCACCGGGACGCTCCGCGCCAATCAGCTTGCTCAGCATCATGGCAAGCTGGGAAGCTGACTGCAGCGCCTGGATGACGCGGTGCTCGTCGACCGCTAAGCCGGCTGCGAGGCAGTCGAACTGGTACTCGAGTGCCTGAACGTTATTGTCCAGGTCCGCCAGGACCAACTGAATGGGAGAAGACATACGAACTCAGCCTATATTTTGGCTGACATTCCGGAGAATTGAAATGGTTTTGTGTTGAACCAGCCAGGCGTCACTCGGACTCGGCAGCACGGCCGTACCCGCCAGGTACTCGGGGAAAAAGCTGCCCACAAGACATGGGCGAAACTCTGCTATGCTTCGCGCCTCGCCGAGGTCATTGATAAGGAGCGAACTTGAGGTTGATTTCGACATCAGCCTCCGCCGGTTCGCCGTTTACCGCAAATGGCTTGTAACGCCACTGCTTTACGGCCGCCAAGGCCGATTGGATCAAGATCGGCGGGCCGCGCAAGGCCTTGACTTTCTGGACACTTCCATCCTTGCCAATCTCAGCCTGTAATACCACGGTTCCGTTGATTCCCGCCAGCTTCGCCTGAGCCGGGTAAATCGGCGCGACCTCGTGGATCAACTGACCCTGTGCGACTCCCGAAGAAACCCTGATCCGGGGCGTGGGGATGCTCCGTCCCCCGGCTGGAACATCCCTCGCGATGTTCGTCAGGCTGTTCGGGACGCCACCAGGCAACGCGCCGGGAACCGATCCCGGCGAATCCCCGTTGCTTGATCCGTCCGTTACGGCTGCCACCTTGGGCATCGCCTGCGGCGTGCGCAAGGCGGCATCGTTAAGCAGGACTACCTGTTTCTCCGCCGGCGGCGGAGGAGGCTCAGGCTTTGTAGCTGCGGCCAGGTCCTTGGCTTTCGCCCCTTTGTCTTTAGCGTCTTTAACGTCGGGCGTGTGGGTCGCCGAATTGGCAGCGCTTGCATTTGCATCAACCGGGTTGCTCGAAGGCGAAATCTCCACGGCTTCGGGAGCCTTCGCCTCGGCCGACTTGACTGGACTATTGCTGGCATGCGTTCTGCGCAATTGCCACAGCATGGCTGTGAACACCACAAGCAACAGCACCATACCGGGCAGCAAAATACGCCACTTTGCTCGCCAAAAGGATACAAGCTGCGGCGGAAGGCGAAGAGAAAACCGCGATAAGCCGCGGGTCTTCGAGGAGATCAAGGTGGTGAAAGTCGGCTTGGGGGCAGCAGCTTCGACGGGCGGAGTCGCGATCGGAGCGCTTTCGCGCTGCGGTGTTTCGACGGGGGATTTTTCGCCCTGCCCCTGTTCGGGAGAGCGCTTCGCCGATCCCACAAGAACAGCGGACTGCGCCGGCCCCGCAGGTACCCACATATCGGGTTCAAGGCTGGCGATGAATTCGTCAAGGTGCGCGAAGTTGTCCCGAACGTTCTGCAAAGCTTCTGCGTCGTCCGGTTCCTGCAAACTGCACGCCCACGCAACCCATTGTTCCGCGTCGGGACCAGGCAAGGTCGCGGGCTCTCGCGCCACGAGGGCTTGAAAGCGCAATTCCTGGATTGCCTGATCACGGAGCTGGTTAACTTGCGTTACCCGGATCGCCCGATGGTGCACAACATCACCACGCTCCAACTCGGTGGCCAGCGCTAAAAGGCGGGCGCGCCGTTGCTCGAGATCGTCGGCCATCACTGCGGCTTCGGCGCTCGCCGAGGTCGGCTCGGGCTCCGGCTCCGGCTGCGGTGCCGGTGCCGCCATCTGGGGCGCAGCCGTTACCACCCACATGCCTGGCTCTAAAGTGGCAACGAATTCATCGAGGCGGGGAAAGCCAGCCCGCAGGCTCCGAAGGGCGGCCGTATCGTCCGGTTCCTTCAGGGCGCATGCCCACTGTACCCAGTGATCGGATTCCGGGCCAGGAAGATCAGGCGGCGCTTTTTCCGCAGCGGCGAACGATCGCAGCTCCTCGGCCGCTTCGCTGCGGAGCTTTGTGAGTTGAGCCACGCGCGCTGCACGACGATGAGTGATGTTACCGCGCTCTAACTCGCCAGCGAGCGCCAACAGTTGCGACCGTCGGCGTTGGACGTCGATGGCCTCCAGCAGTGCGCACAGTTCGTCCCGGTCCTCCCAATCAGCTTCGGGCATTTGCGACAGAACAAATGCGCGAATTTTGTGAGCAGATTCTGTCGCGGCCTTCAGTCGGTCGCCCGCTTGCACCAAGTCAACCGGAATAGCCGCCTCGAACTGCTGCATGGTGGCAGCAAGCGCGGCCAGAGAATCGTCCAGGGACGCGAGAGCGGTGGCCCGCATCGAACTCATAGCCAACCTCCTAGACGGCTACTTCCTTCCTGGCCGTCCACATTTCGGGCTCTAGATTCGCAATAAATTCATCGAGCCGGGCGAACCCATTGCGCAGATTCTGCAGCGCATCAGCATCCTCCGGCTCTTTCAACTTGCAGGCCCAATCGATCCATTCATCCGCTTCCGGGCCGGGCAGAGCCGGCGGACTCGGCAAGGCCGCTTGCGACCGCAGTTCCTTTACCGCCTGGTCGCGAAGCTGCTGCAGTTGATTGAGACGCACCGTCCTTCGGTGCATGATCGTACCGCGCTCTAAGTGCGTCGCCAAGCCCAACAGGCGGAAGCGTTTTTGCTCCAGATTTCTGGCCTCAATGCGTTTCGAGATCTCCTCGACAATCGCATCCAGTTCGTCGCGGTTCTGCCATGACGCTTCCGGCAACTCCGCCAACACGAGCGCACGCAGATTGCGAGAGGATTCTGCCGCGGTCTTGAGTTGGTCGATGACCTCGGTAAGGTCGACGGCCTTGGCAGCCTTGATTTTTCCTAAACTTCCGTGAAGTGCGGCCAAGGAATCATTTAGAGAATTAATGGTGGACGGCCAGAGTGAGATCATCTCAAACTCCTAGCTGGGAAGAGCTTTCCCAAGCGAAGTGGTACTGCACTCCCTAAATGTGGGAGTTATCAATAGTAATCTAGGTCCGAGTTTACGGCACGAAGCTAGAAGACTCTATAGCTCTAAAGTGCCAAATCCGGTTTTATCGCCGCTGGGGCCCAGATCCCTTCTCCGCGCTGATCCAACGCCCGGACGGTGTTCGTTTGCGGTGACAGAAAATTAGAAATACGAGCGCTGGTAGTAGGTGAAGGCTTCGTTTAGCTTCTGGCCTTATGCGTGAACGACTTAGAATCACTCTTCCCATTCTCTACTGGCTCCTCGCATGTTGTTTGTCATCCACTCTCGTAATCGCACAGACCGATCTCGGAGCTGTGCGGGGCCATGTCCAGGACCAGCAACAGCGCGCTGTTGCCGGGGCATCGGTCACGCTGCGTAACCCAGCGACAAACTTTGACCGCACGATCGAAACCGACGGCTCGGGAGATTACTCGTTCATCGGTGTTCCGCTGACCGGTCAATATGTGCTAACCGTGAAAGCGCCACAATTCAATCCCGTCGAGCAGACCGGCATTCTGCTCCGGGCCTTGGGAACTGCGGTCTTCAATTTCACGCTGAGCGTATCAGGCGCGAAAACACAGGTGAATGTATACGGCACCACCGGAACCGTGCCCGTCGAATCGGCCGAGGTGTCCACTCGATTGAGCCAGGAAAAAATTGAAGACACTCCGATTCTGGAGCGCAAGATCACCACTTTGCCGCTGCTGAACTCAAGCGTGCGGCCATCGCAAACCACGGGCGATTTGTTCCTGAACGAGACACTGTTTGTCATCAATGGAACCGGACGCCGCCAGACGACCTACGAACTCGACAACACGACGGCCAATGACATGTGGGGTCGACAATCGGCGATCGCCGGGTTGCCGTTCTCGGCGGTGCAAGAATTCACGGTCTACACCAACGCTCTTTCCGCAGAGTGGGGTTGGAATGCCGGCACTGCGGTGAATATCGTCACCCGATCTGGATCGAATAACTGGCACGGAGACTTCGTGGGCATGGGCAGCCCGGAGTTCTCCAATGCCAGCATTCCGCTGGCCTTGACTCCGGCACAGCAGACGTTGGCGCAGGGCAGTGGTATGCTCTCCGGACCAATTGTGAAGGACAAGACCTACTTCATGGTCTCTGCCCAGTACACCAATCAGAACCGGCCTGCGGTGATCACTTCGCCGCTGGAGTCCGGCTCACTCTACAACGGCACCTTCGGACAGACGCTGTTCCTGGCGCGCCTGGACCAGCAATTGAGCCAGAACAACCGGCTCACGCTGCGGGGGAATTTCGATCGTTTCAGCGACACCAATCCGCAGGACGCGGTGAGCGGTGTGACCTTGCCCACCGGGGCCCGCGTGTTCACGCGCAATACCTATCAGGCGGCGCTGACCGATACCGCGATCATCAACAGCAACATGCTGAATGACGCGCGCTTCGAGTTCCTGCTCGGCTCTCCGATCACCCAATTCACTCCGGTGACTCCTGGTCCGCAATTGTATGTCTCCGGGTATTACACCTACGGCGAATCGCGCGCCGCAGATCTGAGCAATCACCAATACGAATGGGCCGACACGGTCAGCCTGAGCCGCGGCCGGCATCAACTCAAGCTCGGATTCGACGTCTTGAACTCCCACTCCGGGGGATATGGGCAGGAGTTCGGCACCGGCTACACCGACGGCCGCTTCCAGATCAATCCCGCGTACGAGACGATTCCGATTGCCACGGTGCTGACTTATGATCCCGCCCTGCCGCCGCCGGGCGCAGCGCCGGGTGCTCCGCCGGTTGCCCTTCAGTTCACGCAGTCGTTTGGCAACGAGAATTATCGAGTCAACGACACGCTATTTGGGCTCTTCGCGCAAGACAACTGGAGCATTCTTCCGAATCTGACCCTGAATCTTGGTCTGCGATGGGATGGCGAAACGTTCACCGGCCAAAATGCGCTATTTTCACCACGCGTGGGCCTGGCTTGGAAGTTGCCGAACAGCGGTACCGTCATCCGCGCGGGATATGGCATTTACTACTCGGAAGAGCGGACCGATCTCTATGCCAGCGCTGCGCTCGGCGGCCCGCAAGGCGCATTTACCTATACGGCGGTTCCGGGTGGCTTGGGATTCCCCTCGACCTTCGCGCCGATTACCTTTCCCGTCGGCGCGGTGCTGCCCGCACGCAACATCACCATCCTCGCGGGTCAATGCAATTACCTTAACCAGTTTCTGCCGGTCGACCAGCTTCACTTCTGCGATAACAACTTTCAGAATCCCTATACCCAGCAGTGGAACCTGGGTTTCGAGCATGATCTGGGAGCGGGCTGGTTGCTGGCCCTGGACTACATCGGTTCCCACAGCATCCATATCGAGCAACCAGTCGACCTGAACGCGCCTACGCCATTCGTGCGCACGAAGCCGGGACAGGTGCGCTCGGTGGCCGCGGCCAATGCAACCCGGCCGCTGACGCCGGTGCCCGGCGGCTATAATCAGGTGCTGCAATATGTGAATGCCGGTGCGGCCTGGTACGACGGGCTGCAGGTGAGAGTCACCAAGCAATTGACACATCGCCTATCCGCCCTGCTGAGTTACACCTGGTCACACGATATCAACACCGTCGAATGGGATGGCACGGGTCAGAACCCGAATAGTTGGGGATGTCTCGTCATCTGCGAGAAAGCCACCAGTCTGCTGAACCAGACGAACCGTGTTTCGGTGAGCGCGAGCTATCAGTTGCCGTATGGCTTCATGTTCATGGGCTGGGTGCAAGCGGCCTCCGGGTTCCCGTTCAACATCACCACGGGCGCGAATAACAGCGGCGCCAGCGATACCACCGACCGTCCCGTGATCAATGGAGGGGTGATTCCGCGCGATGCCGGACAGGCGCCCGTGACCAGTGATGTCGCCTTCGCAGTGGAGAAATCGCTGCGCGTCACCGAGCGCACCAGCGTGATCCTGCGGGCGGAGTCGTTCAACACCTTCAATCACCTGAATCTGTACTCGCTGAATGGAACCTGGGGCAATGGGGCGACGCCGGTTCCGACCTTTGGGACTCCGGTAGGCGGCTTGGCCAACGTCGGTCCTCCGCGTGAAATGCAGTTCCTGGCTCGAATCGTGTTTTAGGAAAACTCTGACGAGGCCTTAGCTTTGAAAGGGCACGGCTTCAGCCGTGCCGCAATCGCAGCAAAATCAGCGCGGGCTTTAGCCCCCGGGGACGGTCAGCGGCTTGTTCCAGCGCCTCCTTGAGGT
>Ga0335081_10002950_pt1 | contig 26747 bp, 22 predicted proteins | sample Lox_Sample_35_FD_206713 | JGI IMG/M metagenome (GOLD analysis project Ga0335081, IMG submission 206713) | Soil microbial communities from Loxahatchee National Wildlife Refuge, Florida, United States - Lox_Sample_3.5 | ecosystem: Environmental > Terrestrial > Soil > Wetlands | place: USA...
GCCGGCGCCGATCAACTTCCAGCTTCAGGCGCAGGACCCTCCCTGCGTGAATGCTGCGCAGAACTACACCTGCAGTTCCACTGTGAATGTGGTTGGCTGGGGGAACGCCGCATCCAAGCTATCCAGCCTCGTTCCAGATCACGTTGAATACGAGTGCGCCTACGATCACGCTGAACTCACCGTCGGGTCTGCCTAACGGCGGATACGCGACCGGCCAGCAGCCCCAGTTTCTAAACGCGCGCGCGGCGCAGGCCGTGACCTACGAGGACCAGAGCGTGGGATCCCCAGTGGAAACGGTAACCATGTCCCCAAGTGGATGTACCGCGAGCACGTGCACCGCGCTCACGTCGAGCCCGCTAAACCCGCCACCGGCTCTCTCGCCGTACCTGTGGGGCTGGTCGGGATCATCCCCATCTGACGGCTATGCGTATTTGCAACTGACGGCCGATGACCAGGCCGGAGAGCAAGCTATGACGCCCCCGCCCAGCTCAAGTTCAATTCCGCTCATCCAGCTTTTCGATTCAACCAGCACCGGCGCGGAACAGGTGACCTGCGGTCCTCCCGGGCAGACCGGGACCGTGCCGTGTCTAATGCTGGCGGACGGCTCGGAAAGCACGGAGATCGATATTACGGGTGATGAGCCGAGCTGCGAAACCGGCGTGCCGATCCCGCAGCCGACGCCCACGGGTGATCTCTTCTGCGGCTATAGCGACCCGAGCATGCGCGGCGATCCCTTTCCCAGCTCGTCGAACCTGTGGGGCACGAATCTCTGGTTGGGGTACTCTTTCCCCGTGCTCCACGCGACCGCCCCGAACGGCTCAACCATCTACGTTCCGACGGTCGAAACCCACATGGCCGAGAGCGCGAGCGGCGGTTCTCAGCCAACCGGCCTGGGCTGGGCAGCCTGGTGCAACGGCTGCGACACGTTCACACCAATCTATCCGTCTGTCGGGTTTGGCTCGGACAGCCAAAACCCGGGTTCCTATTCGTCGCACGAGGTATTCAACTTCTGGCCGGCGCCCAATTATCCAACGGGCAACGAGACCTGGTACGCGGCGCATTTGATGTACTTCGTCTCCGCGGCGTTTCCGAAGATCGCCTACGCCATACAGAACACTGGCTGTCTGGTCATCAGCTACGCCCAGGGTTCGCCGACGAACCTTTCGTGGCCGGTTGGCGGCCCTCAACCGAGCGATTGCAGCGGTTCGAATCTGCCGGCAGGCACGGGCATCAAGAACAGAGTCATCAGCTATGCGGATCTGGCCGCGGTTGCGGGGACTCCCTCAAGCCCAAGTGATCTGGGCTATTGCTACAGTTGGGGCCAGCCGGCCATCATGGTCAGTTCTGTGCCGACAGGCAGCTTGGCAATCTATCTAGCGGTGACTTGCTTCGACCTAAATTTCCGCGGCCTGGGCTCCTACGTCCTTACAACGAGCAATCTGAACCTCGACTGGACGAGTTTTCAGTCGGCTTGGAGCCTGTACGGCGAGTTCTCGTACGGAAGCATCTTGAGCCTGCCGGGCTTGCCCACATACTCGCTGGCGCCGAATTCCCTGACCGAATTCGATTGGGCGCTGCGCCCGGACAACAGCATCGTGGCCATCGCCACACCGGCTTATGTTACGGACCCACCGACCTATACCGGGCCGCCCGTGCAGTATGGCTGTCTCGCCCTGAATTTCAACATAAACGCCGGCGTCGGCCACAACCCGTTCACGACGGGCGTCTCTTCTAACGTCATCGCGTCCGTTTCCGACGCCGACACCATGGGACCGAACAGCACGACCGAGGGCGTCGGCCCGAATGGCTGCACCTACGAGCCAACCTCGAACACAGGCGTCGTTATAATCCGCCATCTGCAGACGACGAGCCAATATCAGACGTATTCGATAGTTGGCACCGGCGTAATGCCTTAGGAGAGGGAAATCAATGAGGATACTTCAGGCTTTAGCTCTTGCCGTTATGCTCGGCGCGTGGACTTCGGCGCTCGCCTCTGGCCCGGCACACTTCGCTACTCTCTATACCTTCACGGACGGAAGCCCGGTCGGACTGACCCAGGCCCAGGGCGCGTTGTACGGGTCCACTGACGGCCCCGGGCTCAGCGGCAATTGCGGTAGCGTTTTTGAGCTGCAACCCCCGTCGGAGAGGGGCGGTGCGTGGACCGAGACGGTCCTCTATACTTTTTCTAACCCCAATCCGACTGACCCCTGCGTTCCAGTGGGCCCTCCCGTCGTCGGCACCGGCGGAATTCTTTATGGCGTTACTGCCGTTGGAGGGGCGTATTACGGCGGCACACTGTACGAGTTGGTGCCGCCCACATCGCCCGGTCTGCCCTGGACCCCGTCGGTAATCTACAACTTCAACCTCCTGCCTGGCGCACCGTACACCGGCGAGCCGACCGGCCTGATCGCCGGGCCCGGTGGTTCCTTCTACGTGACGACAACGGGGCTTGTGCTTCAGTTCCAGCCCCCGGTTGTTACGGGCGGGCCTTGGAACGTGACGACCATATACACCCTGGCGGGCGGGCCTGGTGGGGGTGAGCCCCTGAGCTTGCTCGTCGGCCCCAACGGCGTGCTGTACGGCACTACACAGGCCGGGGGAACCGCGCCGGCCGGGGGCGGCACGGTGTTCGAGCTCATTCCTCCAGCAACGGAAGGCGGCTCCTGGACCGAGAACGTGCTCTATAGCTTCAAGGGCAGATACGATGGCAGCACACCCAATGCCGTCATCCTCGGGCCCAACGGTACGCTCTACGGCACCACTTTCGGTACTACGGTCGGCGCGCCTCCCGGCTTAGGCTCGGTGTGGCAGTTGACGCCGCCCACAACGCCGGGCGGAAGCTGGACCAAGACTATCCTGGCGTATCTGGGCACGTTGCATCAATGCGGTCCGGACTCGCCGTTGATCCTGCGTAATGGCAACCTGTACGGCGCGACCTGCGCCAACGGCAGTGGCTTTGTCTACGAACTGCAGGCTCCATCGGCTCCGGGAGGCGCCTGGACCACGATCCGCCTGCACGATTTCACCAATGGAGAGGCACCCAGCGGCCCCATGGTGATGGAACCCGACGGGATCATTTACGGTGGCGCAGGCTCCTGGACGACGCCTGAGGGCGTGATTTACGGCCTCAAGCCTTGATATAGGTTCGATACCAATGAGGACACTTCAGACGTTAGCTCTTGCGTTTGGGTTCGGCGCATCCACCTTGGCGCTCGCGGCCAGCCCGGCCCATTTCGCTACTCTATACACCTTCGCAGACGACAGTCCGGTAGGATTGACCAATGCCGGTGGCGTGTTCTACGGCGCTACTGTCGGCGCCGGTAACTGCGGCACTGTTTTTGAGCTACAGCCCCCCTCACCGGCCGGTGGCGGGTGGACCGAGACAACGCTCTACAGCTTTACCAGCACCAGCTGGACCGACCCCTGCGTACCTGAGGGCGCACCGGTCGTCGGCCAGGAGGGCGTTCTTTATGGAGTTACCGGTGGCGGAGGTACATATTTGGGCGGCACGGCATACGAGTTGCAGCCCCCCACATCACCGGGTGGCGCGTGGACGGAAGCCGTCATATACAGCTTTGGTCTTGACACCACGGGTCCTCCCTCCACGATCATTCCCGGCCCAGACAACTCCTTCTACGTCACCACGGATTACTATGTCCTGCAGTTGCAGCCTCCGGCGGTGGCGGGTGGTCCGTGGAATGCGGCGACCATATACATCTTGGCGGGCGGCCTGAACGGGGGTACTCCTATAAGCCTGATCGCTGGTCCCAACGGCGTCCTGTACGGCACTACGGCATACGGGGGAACAGCGCCGGCCGGGGGAGGCACGGTGTTCGAACTCATTCCCCCAGCAACCGAAGGCGGCTCCTGGACCGAGAACGTGCTCTATAGCTTCAAGGGCAAATACGATGGCAGCACACCCAATGGCGTCATCCTTGGGCCGAACGGTACGCTCTACGGCACCACCTTCGGTAGCGCGGGTGGCTCGCCCCCGGGCCTGGGCTCGGTGTGGCAGTTGACGCCGCCCACAACGCCCGGCGGAAGCTGGACCAAGACCATCCTGGCGTATCTGGGCACATTGCATCAATGCGGTCCGGACTCACCGTTGATCCTGCGTAACGGCAACCTGTACGGTGCGACCTGCGCCAACGGTGGCGGCTTTGCCTACGAACTGCAGGCTCCGTCAGCGCCGGGAGGCGCATGGACCACCGTTCACCTACACGACTTCACCAATGGAGAGGTGCCCGGCGGCGCCATGGTGATGGACCCCAAAGGGGTCATTTACGGCGGCGCTGGCGATTGGACGACGCCTACGGGCGTGATTTACAGCATCAAGCCGTAGCGGTACGCGCCCGAGGGAACGAACAGTTCGCCCTCCCATTCGTGCTGCAGCCAGAGCGCCTGGTTCGGCCAGGACACGATCGAGCGCGTTGATATCATAAGAATGGCCCGGATTGCATGAGATCCTTTCCGGTTCTGCTGCTATCGATCGGTTGCGTGTGGGCGGCGACGAACCCCACGGCGGTGGAAGAGGCCAACGCCGGGCTGGCGCTGGCACGCGAAGGCAAGTACGAACGCGCCATCCCGCACTATCGGGCGGCCATCGCGGCCGATCCCCGGCTGCCCGGCATTTATCTCAATCTCGGGCTGGCGCATTTCAAGCTGAACCAGTTGCCCGAGGCGGCGCCGGCGTTTGAACAGGCGGCCCAAGCCGATCCCGGCAGCTTTCAGGCGCGGGCCCTGCTGGGGCTGACTTACTACGGACTCCGCCGATTCGATGCCGCCGCCGCCCAACTCAAGCTGGCGGCCGCGCAGCAGCCCGATAACATCGAGCTGCGGTTCAGACTGGCCCAAAGCTACATGTGGTCCAAACAATACCAGGGCGCCATGGATGAGTTCCAGTTTTTGTCCGCCAAAAATCCGGATTCCGCGCCGGTCCATATGCTGCTGGGCGAAGTGATGGACGCCGCCAACCAGCCGGACAAGGCCATCGCGGAGTTCGAAGCCGCGGCCAAAGCCGGCCCACGCGAGCCGGAGGTGCACTTCGGCCTGGGTTATCTCTACTGGAAGCAGAAGCGATATGACGAAGCCGCCCGCGAATTCCGCGCCGAGCTGGCCCATGCACCGGAGCATCTGCGGGCCCGCAGCTACCTGGGCGATTGCGAGATGCGCGCCGGCAATACCGCGGCAGCCGAGGAACATCTGCGCCAGGTGGTGCGCGGCGCGCCCGAAATCCGCCTGGCGCACCTGGATCTCGGCATCCTGCTGGCGGATAAGGTAGGCGGCGCCGCGGAGGCGGAGCGTGAATTCCGGGAGGCCATCCGGCTGGACCCGTCCAAGCCCGACGCGCATTATCGTCTGGGTAAGCTCTGGCAGTCGCTGGGCCGCGAGCCGGATGCCCAGGCCGAGTTCGCGAAGGTCAAACAGTTGGCCGAGAGCCCGCCGGAGCCGCTCCTGAACATCCCCGGCAAAGGCAAGCCGGAGCCATGAAGCGCTCGCTCTGGGCCGCCACCGCGGCGCTGGCCGCCGCCATCGTGGCCGCCGAAAGCCAGATGGCCTCCCCGCCCATCCATTTCGTCTTCCAGCCCATCGGCTTCCAACTGGATAGTTGCGAGACGCCGCGGCGGTACGCGCCGGAGACCATGGCCGGCGGTGTGGCCGTCTTCGACTATAACAACGACGGCAAGCCGGATATCTTCTTCGCCAACGGCGCCGACATCACCACGCTGCGCAAGACCGCCGCGCGCTACTCCGACCGGCTGTTTCAAAACGACGGCCAGGGCCACTTCAAAGATGTCACCGCGCAGGCCGGCCTGGCCGGCGCCGGATTCGATGTCGGCGTGGCGGTGGGCGATTACGATAACGACGGCTACGAAGACCTGTTTGTGGGCGGCGTGCACGCCAACCGCCTTTACCACAACAACGGCGACGGCACCTTCACCGATGTCACGGCCAAGTCCGGCATCGCCAAACCCGACCGCCAGTACGGTCCCTTGTGGTCGGTCGGCGCGGCCTGGGTCGACGTAAACAAGGACGGCCTGTTGGACCTGTTCGTGGTCAACTACCTGGCCTGGGACCCGGCCACCGAACCGCGCTGCGAAGCCGCCCCGGGCCGGCTGGATTACTGCCACCCCAAGTTCTACAAGCCCACCCCCAACCAGTTGTTTCTGAACAATGGCGACGGCACATTTCGCGATGTTTCGGCGGAGTTCGGAATTCGCGCCCATCCGGGCAAAGGCATGGGCGCCGGAGTCGCGGACTTCGATCTGGACGGCTGGCCGGACATCTTCGTCACCAATGACAAAATGTACAACTCGTTCTTCCATAACAAAGGCGGCGGGAAGTTCGAGGAGATCGCCTTCGACAACGGCGTGGCGGTGACGGAGGACGGGAAATTCATCTCCGGCATGGGCGTGGACTCTCACGATCTGGACAACGACGGATTTCCCGATATCGCCTTCGTCGCCCTGAATAATGAGACCTTTCCCCTGTTCCGCAACACCGGCAAAGGCGGTTTCAGCGAAGTGACCGACAAGAGCGGTATGGGCCGGCTCAGCATGTCGATGGCGGGCTATTCGCCCACCGCCGCGGACTTCGATAACGACGGCTGGAAGGACCTCTTCGTCACGCGCGGGCACGTGCAGTCGCTGGGCCAGGCAGGATACGAACAGGTGGAACAGCCCAACACCGTTTTCCGGAACCTGGGCGGCATGAAATTCCAGGCGCTGACCGGGGAGGCGGGCTTGACCGCGCAGCCGCCGCGCCGGCACCGTGGCTCGGCGGTAGCCGACTTAAATGGGGATGGCCGCCTGGACGTGGTGGCGGTCTCGCTCAGCGCGCCCGCGGAGATCTGGATCAACGATAGCCGCGGCGGCAATCACTGGCTGGAACTGCGGCTGGAGGGAGTCAAAAGCAACCGGGACGGCATCGGCGCCCGCATCCAGGTCGTGGCCGGCGGCAGCGCGCAATACGACCAGGTCAGCTTCACCACCGGATACGCTTCGGCCAGCGCCGCGCCCACGCATTTTGGCTTGGGCCAGCACACAGCGGCCGACCTGGTGGAGATCCGCTGGCCTTCCGGGATCGTGCAGGAGCTGCGGAACGTGGCGGCCGATCGCGTGGTTACAGTCAAGGAACCGGCGCGGTAATCCTATTTGCGGCGGCGCTCATTCGGCTCCAGGGTGTGCCAGGTCATACCGGCGAAGTCCGCAACGCCGGCGTCCTCGAAGCGCCGGGCACCGGACCACGCCAGCAGCGCCGGGCCCAGCCTCGCATGACTGCCTATCACAGCGCGGCGCGATGTTACACTTATCTGCTCCTCAGTCATGGCCCGATTTTTGTTTACCTGCTGGTCCTTCCCCGGCCACGTCTTCCAGCCCATGGCCATCGCTCACGTGCTGCGCGAACGCGGCCACGCCTGCGCCTTCTACTCCGGGCCGCGCGCCGCGCGCGTAGTGGAAGGCGAGAATTTTCCGTTTTTCCCGTCAGACCAGGCCGCCGAAGACGCCATGTACGATTTCATGTTCGCGCCCGATCAAACCCGTACCGTGAACTGGCGGAGCATGCTGCAGTTCAGCAACACGATTCAGCGCTGGCTGCTGGGCAGCATCCCGCAACAGGTGGCGGACCTCGAGCGGATCGCCGCCGAATGGCGGCCGGACGTGGTTGTCACCGAGCAGAATATGTGGGCCCCCATGCTGGTCCTGCACGAGAAACAGCACCTGCCGGTGGCCGTGCTGGGCTACTTCTCCTGCATGATCCCGGGCCCGGACGCGCCGCCCTTCGGCATGAACCTGCCGCGCCCGCGCAACTGGTATACGCGGTTACTGAACCGCGCCGTATGGGCCGGAACCGCGCCCTTCCGCGCCGGTTTCCGGAAGGCGGCCAACGAAGTCCGGCAGCGCTACGGCCTGCCGTCGCTGCGGATGCCGGTGTTGACGTTCACTGGTACCATGCCGCTCTACCTGGTTATGGGTACCTCCGAATTCGACTATGAGCGCCATGACCTGCCGCCATCGGTGCACTACGTAGGCCCCTGTCTGTGGGACAAACTGCGTCACGAGAAGACCTCCGAATGGCTGGACGAGATTCCCAAGGGCCAGCCATGGGTGCACGCCAGTGAAGGTACCGTCCACGTGGTGTCGCCTTTTGTATTGTCGGCGGCGGCGCAAGGGCTGGCCCACTTACCCATGCAGGTGATTTTGACAACAGGTGGAAACCGTGAGCCGGCCGAACTGGATCTGGGCCCCATCGCGCCCAATGTCCGGGTGGTGCGCTGGGTTTCTCATACGGAGCTGCTGCCGCGGCTGGACGTAATGATCACTACCGGCGGCTCGGCCACGGTGCAAACTACCCTGCGCGCCGGCGTACCGCTGATCGTCGTCCCGACTGACTGGGACAAACCGGATATAGCGCGCCGCGTGGCCGATACCGGGGCCGGTATCCACCTGCCGCCCGCCCAATGCACCCCGCAGGGGCTCCGGGCGGCGGTGGAACAGGTGTTAAGGACGCCATCCTATCGCCAGAACGCGCAGCGGATGGCGGCCGCCTTTGCCCGGTATGGAGGTCCGCCGGCCGCCTCCGACCTGTTGGAAAAACTGGCAGCCGGCGGAAATACGGTATAATTACCTATCTATTTCCTAGTACCGCTTACCCACCCGTTCTGTGGACACCCCGAAAGCCGAAGTGCTAAGGTTAAACCGTTTACGGATTTCGCGTTAGGAGTGTTTTTGTGTGCTGAAAGGGTGGTGAGGACCTACCCGCCTAAGGAGGATTCTTCATGTCGTCGTTTCTCGTCAACCGACCCGTTGCATGGATCGCCGTTTTGGCTGTCCTGCTGGCAGTCGCGGCATCGCCGCTGGCAGCTACGCCGGCCCCGGCTCCGCCCCTCACGGTCGATAGTGTTTACCCCAACCTGTTCTTCGGTGCCACTCCTGCATTCGGCGCCAACGCTCCAGTGATCGTGTTCGTGCATGGACTGGGCGGCAGCTACGTGGATTGGATCGAGTCCAGCAACTGCCCCACCACACCGGTAGTGGGCGATTGCAAGTCCTCTCCCACGTCGCCAGGGACGGGTTCAAAGAACGACATGTACGACTACGCCTACGCCGCGGGCTTCCGCACGGTCTTCATGAGCATGAACGCCGATAACTCGACGAGCACCTCCACCATCCAGCAAAACGCGGCCATGTTGCAGACCTTGTTTCCGGAGATCGTCAGTGTCACCGGGACCAGCAAATTCTACTTTGTGGCCCACTCCAAGGGCGGCCTCGACCTGCAATCCGCCATCGCCTCCCCACAGTGGATCAACCTTCCCCTCGCCGTGATCATGCTCGGAACGCCGAACCAGGGCGACGCACTGGCTGACTGGTGCTTCGGCGCCGGGTCGCTGGCCTGTGTCACATTCGGCCTGAGCAACCCGGGTGTGGAGTCCATGGAGACAGCCAATGTCCTGCAATTGCGCACCATCTGGGATCCCATCTTTCAGAATGCCAAGATCCCGTTTTACACGGTCGCCGGAACAACTTATACCTGTCTCGCCGGCGCGGGAACCTGTCCTACCAGCTTCACCGGACCCGAACTCACGACCTTAACCGGCGGCATCAAGAACGCGCCCAAGAACGACGGCCTGGTAACTCTGCCGGAGACGATCCTGCCGACCACCTATGGAATGGAATTAGGGCTTTTGTTCTACAACCATTACCTGCTGCGCATGGGCGATTATTCCTGGAGTTTCATCAACGGACGTGTTACCGAACTGCAGGCTCAGCAACCGCAGTTTACGCAGATAGCCAACGGCGGTTTTGGCGATCAGCATAACAACTGGGCCTGGTCGATGGCATGGTTCAAGAATAATCTCTATGTAGGCACCGGCCGCGAGCCGAACTGCATCACCGCGGAGGCCGAGGCGATCCAGATCGGCATTCCCAGCCTGTACCCACCCAGCATCGGTGACTGTACCCCGGATTTTCACCACTTGCCGCTGCAGGCGGAAATCTGGCAATACAATCCGGCGACTAACATCTGGACCAGGGTGTATCAATCGCCGAACACCCTTTCCACGGTCGACAATAACGGCGTGGTCACCGCAACCGCGCGGGATACCGGTTTCCGTGGCCTGTCGGTGGTAAACGAACCCGGCGGGGTGCAGGCGTTGTACGCCGGTGGCGTGACTTCGGGTGAGATGTTCGAATGCCATCCGCCGACTTACACCACCAATTGCGCCACCCAGGGCACCTGGCCGCCGCCGCGCATCTTGCGCTCCACCGACGGGGTCACCTGGAGTCCCATTCCCCAAAACGGCACGCTGACCACCATCGGGGGCATCAGCAATTGGACGCCGGCGACATGCGGCAGTCAACCCTGCTTCCTGGGCTCGCTCACCGCCAACGGCACTTACATAACTCCCGCCTATCCGAATTACAGCATCCGGTCAGCCGCGCAGCTCTGTAGCACGCCGGGGCCCGGATGTACGCCGAACGGCACGCTTTTCCTACAGGTCGGCGACTACCCGGGTGTGGGCCGGGTGATTTCGAACTATCCGGGCACGAATCCGGCCCTAGGCGACAATTGCGGCCAGCCGACCTGTTTCACTTGGGCGAGTCCTACCACGGCGAACCTGCCTGTCTGGATCCTGTCGAACTTCAATAACTCCATGTATGCCGGCACCGGCAGCCCGTATATCACCGGAACCGCGCAGGTTTATGGCGTCTGGTATACCAACGGCCTGGGCCTGCCTCCCTATACCTGGAACTCGGTCATCACCAGCGCCGCCTGGGCGACCCCCTTGAATTCGGACTTCGCCATGAGCACCGAGATCTTCTCCGACCCCACATACTGCCCTGGGATCGGCTGCCTCTATGTGGGCACGGATAGCCCGAACGAAATGGTTCGTATCCATCCGGACACCACCGGCCAGGTTGCCGTGTATCTCAACGGTCAACTGGATCCGTACAATAGCTGGGACCTGCTGGTCGGCAATCCGCGCACGATTCCGGCCGGACAACCGAATGCCGGCCAGTATATTCCGCCATTGAGCGGCATGGGCCAGTATATGGTGAATGGATTCACCAAGCACTTTTGGCGGATGGGCGTCGGCAGCAAGGGCCTGTATATGGGCACCTACGACCTGTCCAGCGTCACCGGCGTTACCAACTGCGGCCTCAGCGCCACATCCTGCACCTTCGGCCAGTACTGGTCGCAGGAGTACGGCACCGACGTCTGGCGCACGCCCGACGGCGTCAACTGGACCACCGTCACCAGAACCGGCTTCGGCGACGGCAATAACTCCGGAACCCGCAGTTCGGCCGCTTCGCCCTACGGCCTCTTTATGGGCACGGCGCGCGAAGTGGGCGGCACGCAGGTGTTCAACGTGGACAACGGTGTCCTGGACTTCAACAACGATGGCGTCGTCGACCAGAAGGACGTCAACCTGATGATGGCCCGGTTGAACACCAAGGCCAAGCTCAACGATCCGATGGATATTAATCGCGACGGTAAGATCAGCGCCTCCGATGTCCAGTTACTCAAGACCCAATGCAAGCTTCCCAACTGCGCTGTGCCGGCGCGTAAGAACACCACTACGCTGTCACCGCCCGTGGTTTTCTCGCAGCCCGGGCCGCTGGGCGGCTTGGTGACTATAACCTGGAATCCGGTGCCGGGCGCGGTGGCGTACCGGGTCTATCGCATGGTCTGCTCACCGGCGCAGTCCACCCCGCCGCCGGCCAGAAACCCGCAAGTTGTGGAGGCCTGTAGCCGGCCGGACGCGCCTACTATTTGTACCATGTTGCCCGACGTCACCAGGGCGGACGCTGTGCAGGGACAGACGACCGCGCTCTACGGATTCCCGAGCGCGCCGGAATACATGGGCCGGATCACCACCACGATGTACACCGAGACACCGCCCAGTTCTCTGCAGGGAATGTATTTCGTCGAGGCCGAGGACGGTTCCGGCAACCTGACGACTCCGTCCAACACGGTCGGCGGTCCATCGCTGGGGCCGCCTACGCCATAGTCACCGTAATTCCGATCGATTCGAAACGTACGTGCCGGGACTGTTGACAGCCGTCCCGGCAGTACCCTGTAGTGTTCGCTGGTACCCTAATCTTTGCCTACACGGGTGTGTCTGTGTCACTCTAAGTTGGAGGGTGCGTTATCATAGTCGGGACTCGATAGAGTAAGTAGATCTTAACAAAAGTAACAGGGAGAGGAAAATAATGACGTTGCACAAGAGGGCCATGTGGATCGCATTGCTGGCGATCTGCTGTTTGTGGATTCCAAGTCTGTCGGCGCAGGCGCCGATTATTACCTATACCGCTAGCGGTACGTTCGCAGCGGCGCCGACGTCCGGGAACGACAGTCTCAAGCTGGCCAGCGAGCCATTTAGTGTCAGCATCGCGGTAAGTGCCGCGACACCGCCGTTTAAGACCGGCCCGAATTGGGCGGCCTATCATCGCCTGCATCTCACCGGAAGCGTACACTCCGGGTTGCTGGGCCCCACTCCAGTCTCCATTGCCAGCGGCGAGGCGTCCATCCAGCAGGCGCTCGATCCCGGCCAGTTCGATCAGTTCGTGATGACCGCCCCGGTTAAGGTCGTAGGCATCGATTTGACTCTCAAAGCCGTCGTCCAGATGCCTTGGGGCACCATCAGCAACCAGTTGCTGCATCCGTTCGGCGCGGTGACTCTGTCTCCCGCCAATGCCAATTTGACCTATTCGGACGGCACCAACACCACGGTGCTCGGCATCCAAAGCGGGACGCTGACGGCAACCATTCCCACCGGTTCCACGGCCGCACAGAGAATGCGTCCGGTCGGCGCGGCGCGGCACGATGGGGTAGCGGCAACCCCTCGGCGGTTCGCCGGAATCGAGTAGCGTTTCCCTTGGCGGACGATTTCGTTGCTGAAGGTACTCTTCCGCTCTTTTTCCGGCGGTACTGGTACCTAATATTCCGCCAATTTCAATCGGTCGCTTGAAAAGCAATGCTGTATCGGTCTAGACTTCGGAGATAGCCCCAATCACACAGGAGAACACCATGGTTTCATTACAGTTACGCAAGATGCTCCGAGTTGCAGCCGCGCTAGGGATGGCGTGTGTAGCCGCCTCGGTAATGGCCGCCGCCACACCCAACTATCCGGTCATCTATACGGCTACCGGAACATTCGGCGCCACGCCGGTAAGCGGCGCGGATACTTTGCGCATGGCCGGCGAACCCTTTACCATCAAGCTGAGCGCCAACACCGCTATGGCGCCGTACCAGCACGGCAAGAACTGGGCGTCCTACCAGAACCTCAAAATGTCGGGGACGGTGTACTCCGGTTTGACCGGCTCCGCACCCATACCCGTTGGGGCGATTAACGCCGGCCTGCAACTGACTACCGGGCCCAAGGACATCATTAACGCCGGCTTCGCCATCGGTGTCATCGGTATCCAACTCAACGTCACGGCTCACATTTATGTGCCCGGCGGGACCCTGGCCAATCCGTATATTCGAGTGTTCCCCTTGACGACCATCGGCAGCGGCTCGACGGTGACGTATGCGGATTCGACGGCGTCCACGGTGCTGTCGATTGCCAGTGGAACCGTCGTCGCCGCGTATCCCACCGGCGCCATGGCGGACGCCTTCGACATGACCGGCGCCGGCGACCTGCTGGCGCTCGCCCGCATCCCGGATTTCTCTCCTGTGCTTTTTGTCCGGCGGTCAAGCTATTTCCCGGTTCCAGCCTCTCTCTGAGCCTGGCCTCTGTAGTTAACGTTCGTAGCCTTTCCTTCTTTTTCTGAACTGTGGGGCGGGACGCCAACCCGCCCCACACACTTCCTTCCTGGCGCCATCTTCACCGCTAAGCGCTTCCGTACATGCGCACACACTTTGCCCGCCACCCTGGTACCCTATCGCGCCCGGAACGCGATAGATCAAATGCGCCGCCGGCGGCTTTCTGCTACAGTAGCCAGAAACACGAGAGGAAAGGCGATGTCTCTGTCGCGTGTCACTACAATCGTTGCCGCGGTCAAAGTATTGGCGCTGTCTGTCCTGGCGGTCTCTCTGCTGAGTGCCGCGGCGCCTAACGTTACTTACACAGCGTCAGGGAATTTCTCGGCAGTCCCGACCAGCGGGGGCGACACACTCAAACTCGCGGGCGAGCCCTTTAGCATCAGCATCGTGGCCAACGCCGCCTCCGTGCCGAAGCAGTACGGCCCGAACTGGGCTATCTACACACCGCTGCGCATGACCGGCACCGTGCACTCCGGTCTGCTGGGTCCGACACCCGTCGCCATTGCCAGCGACGCCGCCAGCATCGCCCTGCTGTGGGGCCCGGACTACGACCTGTTTGTCGCCGGCTTTCCCGTGAGAGTGGTCGGCATCGCCTTAACGATCCGGGCCACCATCACCATGCCGCCCGGCACGATCATCAATCAACTCATTCATCCTTTCGCCCCGGTGGCCCTGGACACTACAAATTCGGTGGTGACCTACTCTGACGGCGCCGATACCACCACTCTGACCGTGGACTCGGGAACACTGGTGGCGACCATCCCTTCTCCCTCGAAATCGCGGTCTCATCACGCGGCGCTGTTGTCCACCGGTCCTGATGCTCTGGCGGCAGACCGGTTCCGCGGCAGCTTGTTGATGTCACGCCGGCGCGGGACCGGGATCTGCTAGCCGTACCGCCCTAACTGCAACCCCCGATTAACTTTCGAGACGGCAGCTAGTACCCGGAACATCCCTCATCACTTGATAAGAGTTTCATACCTGGATATTCTATTGGGATAGGAACCAGGCAAGTAAGACGGGAGGATTTCTATATGGCTACGCTGAGAGCCGCCGTGGCGGCATTGTCGTGTTTGGGATTCGCGGGAGTCGGCACCAGCCCGGCGGTGGCGGCGGCGCCCAACGTAACGTTCACCGCCGCGGGAACGTTCGCCTCTACGCCCACCAGTGGAAGTGACTCACTCAAACTGGCCAATGAGCCGTTTACAATTTCGGTGGTCGCCAATGCGGCCGCAGTGCCCATCAGTCATGGGCCGAACTGGGCGGTCTTCAGCCCGTTGAAGATGACCGGCGTGGTTCACTCCGGCCTGCTCGGCCCGACGCCCGTCAGTATCGCCAGCTACGCTGCCGGCATCGAGCAGTTGGTGGGACCGCAGTTTGACGAGTTCGTACTTGCCGTTCCGGTGAGGATCGTGGGCATCAATCTGACGATCCATGCGACGGTCTTTATGCCGCCCGGCACCATCCCCAATCAGCTCATTCACATCTTCGGGCCAGTGCCGATGAACCCGAGCACCGCCACCGTGACGTACTCCGACGGCTACAACACCACCTCATTGGCGATTCAGACCGGTACCCTTTCCGCTACGGTCGCCGGCTCTTCAAAGAACACCGTTGTCAGGCTGGGTGCGCTTCGCAATCCATAAAGTAGTAGCCGATCATGTGGCAGATATTCATGTGGGCATCTTCAATGCGCCCCATGTGTGCCACCGGTACCTGAATATTGAGATGTGCCTTGGGGCCCAGCTTCCCGCCATCGCGGCCGGTCAGTGCGATCGTCCGGCAGCCGATCGAATTGGCGTAATCCATAGCCAGTAAGACGTTCGGGGAATTACCCGATCCACTAATGGCCATGAAGAGATCCCCCGGCTGCGCGAAGTTCTTGAGCTGTTCGGCAAAAATCACGTCATAGCCCACGTCGTTCGAGTAAGCCGTGATGGTAGGCAGTTGATCGGTTAGTGCCATAATCCGGAACCGCTTGTCGCGCTGGTAGCTGCAGCCTTTCACGATGTCACAGGCGAAGTGTGAAGCCGTCGCGGCACTGCCGCCGTTGCCGCAGACGAATATATGCCGGCCGCTGTCCCGTGATTCGCGGAACCATTCGATCGCCTGGCTTACCTTGTTCAGATCGATGGATTCGATGGCTTTCAACAGGTCCGAGCGGTACTGCTCAGGGAAGGTCATAACAGGTTCTCTCCATTCTAATGCACCGTCAGTCCAGCTTCTTTCGGAAGCTGGTGGCGCTCAATCCCATGACGATCATGCCGTAGACCAGCAGCGTCAGCATCTGCGGCCAAAGCACCGAAATGCCCGTGCCCTTCAGGAAGATACCGCGTACGATCTCGATGAGATAGCGGAGCGGGTTCAGGTAAGTGAAATACTGCACGGCGATCGGCATGTTGCGGATGGGGTACGCAAAACCGCTCAGCATAAAAGTCGGGATCGCGATCAGCGACGAAGACATGATGGCCTGCTGCTGCGTGCTGGCGATCGTCGAGATGAACAATCCCATGCCCAGGCTGGTCAGCAGAAACAGCGAGGCGCTGAGGACCAGCACCAGCGGGTTGCCGCGGAACGGGATCGAGAAGATCAACAAGGCCGCCGTGGTCATCAGCACCAGGTCCATCATGCCTACCAGCGCCGCGGGCAGCATTTTGCCGATCATCAGTTCCATGGGGCGGATCGGCGTCACCATCAACTGTTCCATGGTGCCGATCTCCTTCTCGCGCACGATGGCCATGGCCGTGAGCATCACGGTGACCACCATGATCAGGTTGCAAATCACACCCGGCACGAAGTAGTTGCGGCTCTTCAAATCTGGATTGAACCACACCCGCGCGCTGTCGGTGATGCGCGGCACGCGCAAACTCATGGTTCCCATGGATGCCCGCGCCATCAAACGCGATTCCATCTGCGCGGTGGCCAGGCTGGCCGAGTACGCTGCCACGAGCTGGCTGGTGTAAGCCGACGCGAGGGAAGCCGTGTTGGAATTCGTACCGTCCACCAGGATCTGCGCCGACGTCGGCCGGCCCAGCAGGATATCGCGGCCGAATCCCGGCATGACGCGCACGATCACCTGGGCCTCGCCGCGGTCCAGCACGTTCTGAATGTCCTTCTCGTTGCGCGGCAGCGCCGTAAGTAGAAACCGGCCGGATCCCTGGAACGCCGCCAGCAGGTTGTGGCTCTGGGGTGTCTGATCCATGTCCATCCAGCCCATGCGCAGGTTGTCGACGTCCAGGTTCACCGCGTAGCCGAAAATAATGAGCTGAAACATCGGCGGAATGAACAGGAACAGGCGCGTCCGCCGGTTGCGGAACATCTGGCTCAGCTCCTTGGTAATGATGGCTAAGATTCGTTCTCGCATGAGTACACCTTCAGGCCAGCTTCTGTCTCATCTTCCGTTCCGCGGCCCAGAACACCAGCAGCGAAAACGTAGACAGGAAAAGCACCTGGCCCCACAAAAGACGGATTCCGATTCCCTTCAGAAAAATACCGCGCACGATGGTGACGAAATAACGGGCCGGCACCACGTGGGTGATCACCTGGATCGGCACGGGCATATTTTCGATCGCGTACAGGAATCCCGAAAGCAGGAATGACGGCAGAAAGGTAGTGACCAGCCCAAGCTGGAAAGCAAAAAGCTGCGTGCGCGCCAGCGCCGACACCATGATGCCCCAGAAGAACGCGCCGGAAAGAAAGATCATGGTGCTGAAGGCCAGCATCAGCACGTTGCCGCGGAACGGCACGCCGTACACGAAGATGCCTACCAATACGGCGATGGCGGTATCCGCCAGGCCGACCGTGAAGAACGCCAGCATCTTGCCCAGCACGATCTCCCCGGCGCGCACAGGCGTCGAAAGCAGTTGCTCCATGGTGCCCATCTCCCACTCGCGGGCCACGGTGAGAGAAGTCAGCAGGGCGGCGATCACCATCATCATGGCCGCGATCAGCCCCGGCACGATGTAGTTCGTGGATTCGAGCGTGCTGTTGTACCAGATGCGCAATCGCGCGTCCACGGGCGAGACGATGGGCAGGCCGGCGTGCCGGTCCTGACCGTTCGAGCGTACTTGCAGCGCGTAGGTCTGCACCAGTCCCTCGACATAGCTCAGGGCGATCGAGGCCGTATTCGAATCGCTGCCGTCCAACAGAAGCTGCACGTTGGCCTTGCTGCCGGCCCGCAGACGCTGCGAATAGTCCCGTGGGATCACCAGGCCCAACAGGACTTTGCTTCTGTCGATCTGTTTCTCGATCTCCTGATAGTTGTTGGTGAATCCCTCGATCTCAAAGAACCGCGAGCCGCGGAAGCGAGCGATCAAAGCGCGGCTGTCGGCGCTGTGATCGGCATCGAAGATGAGCGTGGGGATACGGTCCACATCCAGGTTGAGCGCATAGCCGAACAACAGCATCTGAAACAAGGGCAGGAACAACGCCATGATCAGGCTGCGGGAATCCCGCAGGATGTGGCGGAACTCCTTTTCGAACATGGCGCGCGTGCGTCGGAAGTTCATGGGTTCTTGTGTTCCTCGGCCTCGATCAGGCCCACGAAAACGTCTTCCATGGACGGCTGAATCGGCTCCAGCCGTTTGATCTGAATCTGCTTCTCGCCCAGAACCTGGCGGATATGTGCGGCTCCCGCATCCAGATCGTCCACGTTCACATGCAGCCCGGCGCCGAAAACGGCGACGTCCAGCACGCCCGCCTGGGTTTCCAGCGCGCGCATGGTGGCCAGCAGGTCGGAGGTCTCCAGTTGCAGCAGCTTGTGGGAATGCAGATCGCGCTTGAGCTGCTCCGGCACTCCCAGCGCGATCAGCTTTCCGCGATAGATCAGCGCCAGGCGATGGCAATATTCCGCCTCGTCCATGTAATGCGTGGTCACCAGGATGGTCTGGCCGCCCTCGGCGAGCTGGTAAATCAGGTCCCAGAAGCTGCGGCGGGCGATGGGGTCGACACCGGAGGTGGGTTCGTCCAGGAACAGAATGCGCGGCGAGTGCACGATGGCGCAGCCCAGCGCCAGGCGCTGTTTCCAGCCGCCGGCGAGAAGCCGGGTGATGGTGTGGCGCCGGTCCGTCAGTCCCGCCATGCGCAGTACGTAGTCTTTGCGCTCCGCGCGCAACTCCTTGGGGACCCCGTAAATGCGGCTGAAAAAGTCGATGTTCTCCTCCACGGCCAGATCGTCGTAGAGCGAGAACTTCTGCGACATGTACCCGATGTTGCGGCGGATCTCTTCCGGATTCTTGGTGACGTCGAAGCCCGCCACCGCGCCGTAGCCCGAGGTGGGCGTGAGCAAGCCGCAGAGCATGCGGATGACGGTGGATTTGCCCGCCCCGTTGGGTCCCAGGAAGCCGAAGATCTCACCCTTCTGCACCTGGAAAGTGACATGGTCCACCGCCACAAAATCGCCGAATGTTTTGACCAGGTCGCGTATCTCGAGAGCGGGACCGCCGCCGTTGGAGCCGGCCGGGACTGTCATTGCCGCTCCGCCTTGCGTACTTGCGCGATAAACACGTCTTCCAGCGACGGCACGATGCGCTGGAATGTCGCCGGGCCGTGGCCCTCTTTGTCCAGCTTCTGGCGCAGCGTATCCGGCGAGGTCCGGGCGGCGTTCAAAAACAGGTGCAGGGTCGCGCCGGAAGGCTCCGCGCAAAGCACGCCTTCGGATTGCAGCAATAACTCGCGTGCCGCCCGCGAATCAGAGGCCTCCACCTGGTAGCATTCTTCGGCGATCTGATAGCGGGCCGCGTCGGGCGCGTCGCACTGGATCAGCCGGCCGCGATACATCAACCCCACCCGGTTGCACCGCTCCGCCTCGTCCAGGTACGCCGTGGTGACCAACACCGTGATGCCGTCCTTCACCAGTTGATACAGAATGGCCCAGAAATCCCGCCGCGAAACCGGATCGACGCCATTCGAAGGCTCGTCCAGAAACAGAATCTCGGGACGGTGCAACAGCGTACACATCAGGCCCAGCTTCTGCTTCATGCCGCCCGACAGTTTGCCTGCCTGGCGCGTGCGGAACGGCTCCATGCGGGTCATGCGCAGCAGTTCCGGCAGCAGGCGCTGGCGCTCCGCGGCCGGGATGCCGAACAGGTCCGCGTAAAACTCCATGTTTTCGTCGACGGTCAGATCCACGTACAGCCCGAAGCGCTGGGCCATGTAGCCGATCGAGTCCTTGACGGCATTGGTGTCGTGCGCCACGTCATGCCCCGCCACCCAGGCCTGGCCCTCGCTCGGATCCAGCAGGCCGCAGAGCATGCGCAGCGTGGTGGTCTTGCCGGCGCCGTCGGGTCCCACCAGCCCGAAAATCTCGCCGCGCGGAATTTCCAGGTTCAGATGGTCGACGGCGGTCAGCGTGTCGAAACGCCGCGTCAGGTCCCGCGTGCGAATGATCCCTTCCATCAGTTCCCCGTCAGGATCTCGGCATCGGCGGGCATGTTGGATTTCAGTTCGTGGCGCGGGTTGTCGATATCGATCTTGATGCGGTAAACCAGCTTCACGCGCTCTTCGGACGTCTGAATTTGCTTGGGCGTAAACTCCGCCTCCGAGGAGATGAAAGAGACATGTCCGTCATACGATTTGCCGGGATATGAGTCGGTAGTGACTTTAGCTTTGGCGCCCAGCTTGACGCGGCCCAGATCCTGCTCGCGGATATAAGCGCGCAGCCAGGGATGCTCGATATCGCCCACCGTGACGACGCTGGTTCCCGGCGCCAGAATTTCGCCCGGGTCAGCCGCTTTGACCAGCACCACACCGTTGATCGGCGATACGGCGATCGTGTCCGCCAACTCGGAGTCGATCAGAGCGATCTGGGCCTTGGCGCGATCGATATCGCCACGCCGGGCAACCAGGTCCTGCTCGCGGCGCTTGGTCTCGATGCCATTGGCCTGGCCCATACGCAGGCTGGCCTGGGCGCGCTCGACCTGCGCCGTGGCGGCTTCGATGGTTTCCTTGCGGGGTCCGGCTTCGATCAGCGCGTCATGCTCTTTCACCTGCTTCAGGTTCGCCTCAGCCGCCTCCAACCGCGTCCGGAACTGATCGTGTTGAGAGGTGGATATGTCGTCATCCTTGTACAGCTTCTCCGCGCGGTCCCAGTCTTTCTTGGCCTGGTCGTATTGAGTCTGCGCGGCCGCCACGGCGGCATGGGCTTCCTGGATCTCCTGCGGGCGGGCGCCGTTCTTCAGTTGCTGCAACTGCGACTGCGCCGCGTTCAAGTCCGCGCCGCGCAACTGCAGGTCGGCCTGGTGCGTGGCTTCCTGCCATTTCAGCGCGCTCTGGCTTTCAGCCAGTTGCGCTTCCGCGGTCTGCAGGAGGGCTTCCGCTGTTTCGCGCTGGCGCAACAACTGTTCGCGGTCCAGCCGCGCGATCACCATGCCCTTCTGCACTACGTCGCCTTCGTTCACCGTGCGTTCGATCAGGCGGCCGGGGGTCTTGAAGGCGATATCCACCTGGGTCAGTTCGATGTTGCCGGAAACCACAATGCGGTCCGTGGCCGCCGGATGCGCGCTGCGGTAAGCCAGCGTTCCAGCCGCCCCCAGCCCGGCGATGATGAGCACGATCAGAATAATCTTCTTCATAATGGCGACTCCTTGTCTTACTGGATCACCCGGCGGACATTGCCCATGGCATGTCCCAGGTCGATGCGGGCCACGTTGTAAGCGAACAAAGCCGCGATGCGGTTGTCCTGGGCCCGCTCATGCCGGGTCTGCGCATCCGTGACTTCCAGGCTGCTGGCCACCCCGGCCGCATATCGCCGCCGGGCTTGGGTTAGTTCGCTATCGGACAGTGTCAATCCTTCTTCGGCGACTTTGAGCTGCTCTTCGGCGGAATGCAGCGTATCCAAGGCCGTGCGGATCTCCAGTTCAATCTGCTCGTGAAGATCGTTGGTGCGGATACGCTCCTGCCGGAACTGCGACGCCGTTTCGGCGCGCCGGGCATCCCGCCGGCCGCCGTCAAACACCGGTACCCGGATACCGAAACCGTAGTCGCGGGTCGGCAACAAGGACACCGTGTCTCCGTTGGTTCCGGTAGTGCCGTAATCGGCGAAAGCCACCAGGCTGGGCATCCGCTCGAATTTCACGGAATTGGCATTCAGGCGCGCGGCCGCCTCGCGCTCGCCCTGGGCCTTGATATCGGGACGGTTCTTGACGGCTTCCGCCTGCGCCTGCTCCACCGTAATCGCGTCCGTCGCCTCATAGCTCAACTTGTCGGTCAGCTCCATTTCCGTAGCCAGGTTGAGACCCATAACTCGCAACAGTTGCAAGTAGGCTTTGTTGTGCTCGTTCTGGACCACCAGCAGGTGCTGCTTCTCATTGGAGAGCTGCACCTTCGCCCGGGTGACTTCGATACCCGTGCCGGTGCCGGCGTTCTTCTGGTTCTCCGCCTGCTTCAAGACCGCTTCCGCCAGCGCTACGTTGGCCTGATAGGCCTCCACGTCCGCGTCGCTGCGCAGCGCCGCCAGGTAGGCCTTGGCCACCGTCGCCGATACGGTGTCGTTGGTATTGTTGCTGTCCTGCCGGACCGCGCGCACCGCCGCCCGGGATGCCTGATACCGGCGAATATTGCCCAGATCGAAGACGCTCTGCGTCACCCGCGCCCGCACATCCACCGAGTTGAACGGCCCCACTACGCGCGGGATATTGGTGATGATGTTGTTCAGCAGTTCCTTTTCGGTGGGGGCCAATACGCCGGTCAGGTTGTTCTCCGCGCCAAGCAGAGTCTGGCTGGTAGCCAGATCCAGACCCAAGGCTGCCAGGCTCTTCATCGCCGTGGTCTGTATCGCCTGCGCTTCCACATCCGGCAGCAAAGCCGACCGGGCTTCTTGCGACCGGGACTTGGCTTGCTTCAGATTCTCCGCAGCCAGTTGAATGTAGGTGTTGCCCTCCGGAGACGTGGCTATCTCGACCGCGCGCCGCAAAGTCAGCCGCAAAGGCTCGCGGGGCGGGGCATCCGCCGCCCAGATGGTAAGCGGAACCGTACAACCAACTACTGCCAGTAAACGGCGGTTCATTTCAATCCCTCCTGTGCTACGACATGTGATTCTTTGGTTTCGTGGTTGACTACCGGCGCCCGGAAGCCCGCACCCAAAAAGGCCACCAGCCGCTCCAAGGTAGTTTCCGAATCGAACGGCAGCGCGAGATCGGAAATCTTCTGTAAATCCTTCGATCCGCCACGTAGAGTCTGGGCCAATGCCCCGATGGCCAGATTCAAGCGCCAGAACAACTCGGCCTGCGGCAAATCCGGCAGCGCCCGGCGCAGGGCGGTCCCAAATCGTTCCAGCACATCGCCGAACTGCGAGGTGACGATGCCGGGTAGCAGATCGCCCTCGGCATGCAAACGTCCCAGCAGCCGCATGAATACCATGCCTCCGCTCTGCGGATCGCGGGACATGCGGAAGGTGGGAGCGACAAACGCTTCAATCACCTTTTCCAACGGAACCGGCTTACCCTCCGCTGCTTTCTCGAACCGGTCCAGCAGCGCCAGCCGCTCCTGGTTAGCCGGTACCGAGCGGCGCAGGATCACGGCTTCCAGCAGCGCCTCTTTGGAGTGAAAATGGTAATGGACCGCTGCCAGATTCACGCCGGCTTCGGCAATGATGCTACGCAGAGACGTGGCAGCGTAACCATTTGCGGCGAAAAGCCGTTCCGCGGTATCGAGAATGCTTTCCTTGGTATGATTCACAGGCGTTTAAATCAAACGTATGAATTATAGCGCCGGCGAACTCTTGTTGGGAAGAATATCGGCCTTATTGGGGTACTATCGCAACGGCATACGGTACCGGAGATCCTGACCTCTGCGAGAATAGTCGTTCGGAAAACTCAATGTCATCCAGATTCAACGAGCAGGTGGTCCTGATCACGGGGGCATCGTCCGGCATAGGCGCGGCGTTGGCCCGAAGATTTGCCGGTGAAGGCGCCCATGTGGTGCTGGTGGCGCGGCGCCTGGAGCGCATTGAGTCCTTAGCCCAGGAGTTGACGGCCGGGGGACGGCGGTCACTGGCCGTCGAGGGCGACGTGACGCGGGATGGCGACCTGGAGCGGGCTGTGGAGTTGGCCCGAAAAGAATTCGGCCGGCTGGATGTGGCGATCGCCAACGCCGGCATTCTGGTGCGCGGCCGGATCGTTACGCTGACCTTGGACGATTACCGCAAACAATTGGAAACCAACACGTTCGGCGTTCTTCGCACGGTCATGGCGGCCATCCCGGCGCTACGGGAGACCAAGGGCCGGGTGGTGATCATCGGCAGCCTGATCGGAATGGTTTCCATACCGGGCGGCACTCCGTATTGCATGAGCAAATTCGCCCTTAACGGCTTAGCTGACGGCTTGGGGCATGAACTGGCTCTCGACGGCATCAGCGTCACGCATGTCATGTCCGGGTTTGTAAGCACCGAGATTTACGACAAGGTCCGCTTACGCCGCCCGCCTCATAAGCTGATCGCACTGACACCCACCCAAGCCGCGGCGCGGATCGTGGTAGCCGTCCACCGCCGCAAGCGAACGTTTATCCTTCCCTGGCCTACCAAAGCGGCGATTTTCCTGCAGCGCCATTTCCCCTGGCTGGTGTATCGGGCCATTGACCGGGCTTTTCGCAAAGCGACTCGCCTGCGCGAAGCCGAGGCGGCGCAGGCGAGCAAGTCCCTCGGCTAGCGCCAGTGGCCTTCCACCATCACCCAGCCGCCGTGGACGTGGCGCCAGCGGTGGGCGACCCAAACGGCACGCGGACGCGGCGGCAGTTCCCACCGTCCTGGTACCCAAGCGTAGGCGCGGCCGTCCCAGCGATGATATCCCGCAATCCACACGTAGCGCGGGCCGGGACGCACGGGGCGGGCTTCCACGATGGCGGCCGGCGGTCGGATCGCCACCACTACAGCGCACTGCGCACCTACCGCCAATAACAGCCCGAATGCAGAACCGAGCAACATTTTCTTCAACATACAGCCTCCTTGTGTTTTTGGTGCATCCTACAGTTGTAACCCGGAAGCGGCGCGGAAAGCTGCGGGCAGCCCGATTAAAAAGCATATAGAAAGCAGGGCAGGGCCGGTTTCCAAAAAGGGTACCAAAACTAGTCCCTAAACTCCGGGAAACAGTTGACTTTAGAGGGCAAATCGGCCCAGAATCCAGAGGTATGCGTATGATTCAGAAGATCCGTTTTCTGCTTGGCGAGCCCGCGCTCCGGTTTCTGACGCTGGCGGTCTTGCTGCCCTGCTGCGTGGCAACCTGTGCGACACTGACCAACCTGCATACGTTTGACGGTCTGAACGATGGCAGTTACCCGCAAGCCAACCTCGTCCGGACTTCCCAGGGCGTGCTTTACGGGACCACTATGCTGGGCGGCAAAGGCGGTTGGGGAACGGTCTTCCAATTGACCCCGAATGCCGGCGGTAAGACCTACACCGAGAAGGTCATCTACAACTTCACCGGCCTGGCGGATGGCGCCAACCCCGTGTCGGATCTGGTGCTTGGTAATAGTAACGTTCTGTATGGAACCACCTATGGCGGCGGCAAATACGGCTACGGCACCGTGTTTGAGCTGTTGCCGGGCGCGACCTGGACGGAAAAGGTCCTCTATAGCTTTAAGGGCGGCACCGACGGCGCCTATCCGGCGGCGGGCGTGGTTTGGCGGGCTACGAGCGGCGCTCTCTACGGCACCACTTACGGTGGCGGTACGGCAGGCTTGGGTACGGTCTTTCAGGTCATTCCCAATGGCGGCACCGGAACCTGGAACGAGAAGGTGATCTACAGTTTTCAGGGTGGCACGGATGGTGCTTATCCGATTTCGGACCTTTTGCTGGCCAGCGGGTCCACCGTGACGCTGTACGGAGCTACTTCGGCCGGCGGATCGACCACCATCCCGGCCGGCACGCCGCCGTCCGGCACCATACCGGGATGTGCGGCTAACGTGGATAACACGCCGTGCACTTACGAGAATTGGGGTACGGTTTTTCAGTTGGTCGGGGCCGGCGGAGGCGTGTTCAATGAAACCCAGCTTTACAGCTTCTACGGCGCGGCTGATGGCGGCACTCCCGAGTCGGCCTTGATCCAAGGACCCAACGGCGTGTTCTACGGCAGTGCGTTTTGGGGTGGGGTGGATTTTGGCTGTGCCACGGGCGCTTATCCGCAAGGTTGCGGCGTGGTTTATCAGCTCGCGCCGCCGACCTCCGGAAGCGGCCTTTGGACCGAAACCGTCCTGCACACTTTCTCGAGTACGCTTCCCGAAGGAGAACATCCTTACGGGAATCTGGCCCGCAACAGCACCACCGGAGTCATTTACGGCACGACCTATGCCGGCGGACAAAATGTCGATACGTGTTTCCCGGCCGGCGCCTATAACGGTTGCGGTACCATATTCGACCTGGTGCCGCCTAGCTCGCCGGGCTCTCCCTGGAAGAAGGCCAACCTGATCGCCTTAAACGGCGACAACGGCGGCGCTCCGAACGGCGTGATTGTCACCAGCCAAGGCGCTTTATTCGGTACGACCGGACTCGGAGGCCCCGGGCTGGGTTACGGCATCGCCTTCGAGTGGTCGCCCCAGTAGTCCGGCCCGCCGCGCGGGCATCACGCATAAGGCAGCATTTCGGATTCTTCGTGTTCGGTGCGTTCTTGGCGGTGGCGGCCCGCGAGGTGCTTGATGCCGATCGCGCTCAACATCGATGTCGCCAGCGCCATGATGACGAGCGCTACAAAGGCGCGTTGATCGATCAATCCATAATCCAGGGCTACGCCGGTTAGCACGATTCCGACAGCTCCGCGGGCATTCATGCCTAAAGCCACTACCATGGCTTCGCGGGGACTCTTGCCGCCTAAGCGGCTGCCCAGGAAAACTCCGCCGATCTTACCCACACAGGCCACCGCCAATACAAACACCACCAGCAGAACATCGAAGTTGGCAATGAAGTTGGCCTTCAGACCGATGGAAACGAAATACAAAGTGGCGAAAATGCCGGTAGTGGTCCGGTAGAAGCTCTCGTGGGCCAGCCGGCGCGC
>Ga0335081_10002952_pt1 | contig 26733 bp, 30 predicted proteins | sample Lox_Sample_35_FD_206713 | JGI IMG/M metagenome (GOLD analysis project Ga0335081, IMG submission 206713) | Soil microbial communities from Loxahatchee National Wildlife Refuge, Florida, United States - Lox_Sample_3.5 | ecosystem: Environmental > Terrestrial > Soil > Wetlands | place: USA...
AGCCCTATGATTAATGATCGGTTAATGGTGTGGATTACTGGTCACAGACCGGCATAATAATGCACTATTGCTGCCGGAAATTTGCGCGCGCGGCCGCTTCTTTCGGCGCGCGTGCATGCGTCCGCGACGTTACCGTCTCAGTTTGGGACTCTGCGCGGGCCTTGTGATTCGGAATCGCTGATTCGATTCCGTTTTGTTCCGCCTGATGTTTAAACCGTCTCGGCTTCCTTGGCGCGATCGGCGCGCTTGCGCTCGTTCTCGTCCAGCAGCTTCTTGCGCAGGCGAATCGACTTCGGCGTCACCTCGACCAGCTCGTCGTCCTCGATATAAGCGAGCGCTTTCTCCAGCGTCATGCGGATCGGCGGCGTCAGCCGTACAGCCTCGTCTTTCGAGGTAGTGCGGATATTGGTGAGTTGCTTGCCCTTGAGCACGTTGATGACCAGGTCGTTGTCGCGGGTATGCTCGCCGACGATCATGCCGCGGTAAACCTTCCAGCCCGGCTCGATCATCATCGGGCCGCGATCTTCCAGATTCCACAGCGCGTAGGCCACCGCCTCGCCCTGTTCGTTGGCGATCAGGACGCCGTTGCGGCGGCCCTGGATCGGACCCCGGTAGGGCGCATAGGCGTGGAACAGCCGGTTCATGATGGCGGTGCCGCGCGTGTCGGTGAGCAGTTCGCCCTGATAGCCAATCAGGCCGCGCGTCGGCGCGTGGAACACCAGCCGCAGCCGGTGGCCGCCGGAAGGCTTCATCTCCAGCATCTCGGCTTTGCGTTCGGCCATTTTCTGCACGACGATGCCGGAATGGACTTCGTCGACGTCAATGACGACCTCCTCGATCGGCTCCAGCATCTCGCCGGTCTTTGCGTCCTCGCGCATCAGCACCTTCGGCCGTGACACGGAGAGCTCGAAGCCCTCGCGCCGCATGGTCTCGATCAGAATGCCGAGCTGCAATTCGCCGCGGCCGGCGACTTCCATGGAATCCTTCTCGTCGGATTCACGCACCCGCAACGCCACATTGCCTTCCGCCTCGCGCAACAGCCGGTCACGAATCATGCGGCCGGTGACCTTGTCGCCTTCAGTGCCGGCGAGCGGAGAATCGTTGACGCGAAAAATCATTGCCAGCGTCGGCGGATCGATCGGCTGCGCCGGCAGCGGCGTTTCCACCGACGGATCGCAGATCGTCATGGCGACGGTCGCATTCGGCAGGCCGGCGACGGCGACGATATCGCCGGCCCCAGCCTCGTCCACTGGCACGCGCTCTATCCCGCGGAATGCCAGCAACTTGGTGATGCGGCCGGTCTCGATCAGCTTGCCGTCGTGGTCGAGCACCTTCACCGGCTGGTTGGGCTTTGCCGAACCGGAGGTGATGCGGCCAGTGACAATGCGGCCGAGATAGGGATTGGCTTCCAGGATGGTGCCGAGCAGGCGAAACGGTCCTTGCTCCACCACCGGCGGCTTGACGTGGCTGAGGATGAGATCGAAAAGCGGCCGCATGCCGCCGTCGTGCGAACCTTCCAGGCTGGTCGCCATCCAGCCCTGCTTGGCGGAGCCGTACAGGATCGGGAAATCGAGTTGCTCATCGGTGGCGTCGAGCGCGGCGAACAAGTCAAACACTTCGTTGATGACTTCGATCGGCCGCGCGTCGGAACGGTCAACTTTGTTGATGACGACGATGGGCTTGAGCCCCATCTTGAGCGCCTTGGAGACCACGAACTTGGTCTGCGGCAGCGGGCCTTCGGCGGCGTCAACCAGCACCAATGCGCCGTCGACCATGTTGAGGATGCGCTCCACTTCGCCGCCGAAATCGGCATGGCCCGGCGTATCCACGATGTTGATGCGGGTGTCTTTCCACAGCACCGAGGCCGCCTTGGCCAGGATGGTGATGCCGCGCTCGCGCTCGAGATCGTTGGAGTCCATGGCGCGCTCGACCACGCGCTGGTTCTCGCGGTAGGCGCCGGATTGCTGCAGCAGCCGGTCGACCAACGTAGTCTTGCCATGGTCGACGTGGGCGATAATGGCGACGTTGCGAAGATTCATTGCTGTTCCAGAAACCAAAGCCTGCGGGCCCCCACAAGGATTTCCGAAGGAAATCCGTCGTTCAAAAGACAACAGGATTGCCGGAGGGCAATCCTGTACAAGCCCGCGACGCGAACGCTGTTGCGGCGCAATATAGTCAGTGAAAGCCGGAACGCAACCGCGGCTTTGGCCTGAAACGGACGAAGGTTAAGCCCCCGCAGCCCGGCCCCAAGGCCCGATCCGCACCCCGTGCGGCAGCGCTTCCTGCAGCATCATCATTTCGGCAATGGTTTCCCCGGTGATCAGCCCGGTGAGCTTGCCAAGCGCGTCGGTCACGCCCACGGCCGGCACCGACTTTTCCTGCATCAGTTTGAAGGCCTGTTCGAGTGTCAGGCGGTAGCTGATGGTGGGGAATTGCGGGCTCATGGCGTCGGCGACGCGGGCGTCCGGCCCAAGCGTCTTAAGCGCGCGGATGAGCGCGCCGCGGTCGAGCACGCCGACCGGCTTGCCGGCGCCGTCGACCACGGGGAATTCGCCCTGGCCGGTTTGCAGCAGCGTCTGCACGGCGCCGTCGAGATGGCCGTCCGGCGACAACGTCTCGAAATGCGACATCAAGGCGTGGCTCACCGGCACGCCACGCGAGGCTGCGCGCAGCGCCACCATGTGCGCCTCCGACGAGGCGGCGAGATAGACGAAGATGGCGATGAAGATCAGGATCGGATTGTACATCAGCCCGATGAAGCCGAGCGCAAAGGCGACGAACTGTCCGATCGAGGCGGAGATTTCGGTTGCCCGCACATAACCGAAGCGGCTCGCCAGCGCCGCGCGCAATACGCGGCCGCCGTCCATCGGGAAGGCCGGGATCAGGTTGAATAGCGCCAGGAACAAATTGACCGCGGCCAGCCGGTCGATCAGCGAAATCTGGGTGTTGTCGAGCGCAGTCGCGGCGTAGCCGTGCAACGTGGCGCCGCCGAAGACCACCAGTACGCCGGTGATGACCACGTTCACCATCGGGCCGGCGAGGGCGATGAGGAATTCCTCCCACGGTTCCTCGGGGATGCGCTCGAGCTGCGCCACCCCGCCGATCGGCAGCAGCGTCACGTAGGGCGTGCTCACGCCGAAAGCGCGGGCGGTGAAGATGTGGCCGAACTCGTGCAGCAGCACGCAGAGAAACAGCAGCACCACGAAGAGGAGCGTGTCCCAGGCGGCGGGAGCGCCGTGCGAGGCGTAGCTGGCGGCGAAAATCCAGGCGAGAAACAGCAAAAACGTCAGGTGGATGCGCACCATCGTGCCGGCCACCCTGCCGATATTCAATGACCAGGACATGGATGCCTCGTATGGTCGGGATGCCACCCGAAACGTAATATCGCGGCGGACCTAATGCGAGGGTAGTGGGTTCGATTGATGAGGGCAGCCCAATGGCACAGAAACTGACGATGGAAGCGCGAAAATCCGCTTTGGCCCGGCTTTCCGGCTGGTCGGAGGTGGCCGGCCGCGACGCCATCGCGCGGAAATTCGTGTTCAAGGATTTCAACGAGGCCTTCGGCTTCATGACGCGGGCGGCGCTGGTGGCCGAGAAAATGGATCATCATCCGGAATGGTTCAATGTCTACAAGACGGTGGAGGTCACGCTCTCCACCCACGACGCCGGCGGCGTGACCGAGCTCGACGTTAAGCTGGCCGAGGCGATGAACAGACTGGCGGGATGACGGGCGCTCTTGTGTCCGACGAAATTGTTCCCCAGATTAAGGTTATGGCCTTCGCCCGCACCGCATTCCGGCGACGTGACGACGAAAGCGCGCTGCGCCAAAACTTCTGGCGCAAGCTTGCCCGCGTCGTCGCGCAAATTCCGTTCGCCGAGGATCTGCTCGCGGCCTATTACTGCGCCCTCGATCACGAGACGCCCCGGCACGTGAAGGTTACGCTGCTCGGCGCCATCGCCTATTTCGTGCTGCCGATGGATGCGATCCCGGACTTCCTGCCGGTTATCGGCTTCACCGACGATGCGGCGGTGCTCGCCACCGCGATCAAGCTGGTGACCGATCATATCACGCCGGCGCATCACTCGGCGGCGAAAGCCAAGCTCGCGGAAATGCAGGCGCGCGGCTAAGGCCGCAAAATCACCTTGCCCATGACCTGCCGCGCGGCGATCGCCTTGAGCGCAGCGATGCCGTCCTCCAGCGGATAGGTCGCGTGCACGTGCGAGGAGATTTTCCCCTGCACGCACCATTCCATGAGTTGTCGCGTATTGGCACGGTGACCTTGCAGGTCGCGTTCGATGAACGAGCCCCAGAACACACCGAGCACGTCGCAGCCCTTCAGCAACACGAGATTGAGCGGCAGCTTGGGGATGTTGCCGGCGGCGAAGCCGACGACCAGGAAACGTCCTTGCCAGGCGATCGAGCGCAGCGCCGGCTCGGTATAGGATCCGCCAACCGGATCGTAAATCACATCGGCGCCGCGCCCGCCGGTCACGCGCCGCAAAGCTTCCTTGAGATCCTCGCCGGCGTAATTGATGCCTTCGTCGGCGCCGTGCTTGCGCGCAAAGGCCAATTTTTCGTCCGACGACGCGCAGGCGATCACGCGCGCGCCCATGATCTTGCCGAGCTCAATCGCCGCCAAGCCGACGCCGCCCGAGGCGCCGAGCACAGCCAGCGTCTCGCCGGGCTTGAGCGCGGCGCGGTCCTTGAGCGCATGCAAGGTGGTGCCGTAAGTGATGCAGATGCCGGCAGCGCGGTCGAAATCAAGCGCGTCCGGAATCTTGATCAGCTTTTCCGCACTCACCGCGATGCGCTCGCGCGCCGCGCCATGGGTCATGTAGCCGAGCACGCGGTCTCCGGCCTTGAACGCGGTGACACCCGGCCCAAGGCTCTCGACCGTTCCGGCGAATTCGGCGGCGGGCGAAAACGGCGGCGCCGGCTTGAACTGGTATTTGCCGGCGATGATCAGCGTGTCGAAGAAATTCAGCGCCGCGGCGTGGATTTTCACCGCCACCTCGCCGGGGCCGGCCTTGGGTTCGGCGATATCGGCGAGTTCGAGGTCGTCGGGCGTGCCGTAGCGGGTGCAGAGTAGGGCTTTCATGGGGCTCGGGGTGTTGGCGGAACAGGGCGGGCGTTCTAGCACGCGTCCGCCGGGCTGGAACCATTAAGCTTTGCCGGATAAGGTCGTGCCGCAAGCGGTGTTTGCCGCCTTGTTGCCGATATTGCCTCCTAATGGGCTAGTATCCACCCGATTTCTGATGCGTGACCGGTAGGGCCCGATGGATATGACCTTTGTGCTTCGCACCGCGCTTGTCGCTTTGACCGCTTCGGCCTGTGCCTTCAACTCTGCCTCCGCGCAGCCGAAGCCGTCGCCGGCCGACCAAGCCACGCTACTCGGCCAGTTCGGCGATTGGGGCGCCTATAAAGCGAACCCCGGCGGCAAGACGGTTTGCTTCGCGCTGTCCAAGCCAACCACGGCGGTGACCGATCCGGCCGGCCGGCCGCGCGACGCCTCCTACGCCTTCGTCTCCACGCGTCCGGCCGAGAAGGTCAAGAACGAGGTCTCGGTAATCGTCGGCTATCCGCAGAAGCCCGGCATCGACGCCACCGCCACCGTCGGCTCGGCCAGCTACGTGATGTACACCCAGAACGACGGCGCCTGGGTCAAGAACGCCGCCGAAGAGGCGCAGATGGTCGACGCCATGCGCAAGGGCGCCGACCTGGTGATCAAGAGCGAGTCGGCGCGCGGCACCAAGACCACCGATACCTATTCGCTCAAGGGCATCGCCGAAGCGCTCGACAAAGTGGCGGCGGAGTGCAAGTAGGCCGGCGGCATCCTATATTGCCGTCGGACATGACGACCTGATCCGATGACAATTGCAATCGAGATGACATCGGCCTCGGCAGCCTTCGTCGAGAAGACGCCGCTCGAGCGCTATGTGGCGCCGGCGAAGCCCTCGCTGATCGGGCTGTCGCGCGAGGAGCTTGGCCGTGCGCTCGGCGCACTGGGCGTGCCGGAGGCGCAGCGCAAGATGCGCGTGCAGCAGCTCTGGCACTGGATCTACTTCCGCGGCTTCACCTCGTTCGAGGCCATGAGCAGCGTGTCGAAGGAATTGCGCGCGCTGCTCGCTGAAAAGTTTACGCTCGACCGCCCCGAAGTGGTGGCCGAACAGGTCTCGGTCGACGGCACGCGCAAATGGCTGCTACGGCTGCCAGGCGATCCCGACAGCGGGCTGCCGCACGACGTCGAATGCGTCTACATCCCCGATACCGAGCGCGGCACCTTGTGCGTGTCGAGCCAGGTCGGCTGCACGCTCACCTGCACATTCTGTCACACCGGCACCCAGCGCCTGGTGCGCAATCTTACAGCCGGCGAAATCGTCGGCCAGGTGATGGTGGCGCGCGATCGCTTGGGAGATTGGCCGGGCGGTACGCGGCCCACCGACGGCGTGGTACCGACCGGTGGGCGCTGCATCACCAACATCGTCATGATGGGCATGGGCGAGCCGCTCTATAATTTTGAGGCGGCGCGCGACGCGATCCTGATCATGGCCGACGGCGAGGGCATCGCCATCTCCAAGCGCCGCATCACGCTGTCGACCTCCGGCGTGGTGCCGAATATCGAGCGCGCCGGCAACGAGATCGGCTGCATGCTGGCGGTGTCGCTGCATGCCGTGCGTGACGACTTGCGCAACGAACTGGTGCCGCTCAACCGCAAATATCCGATCGAGGAACTGCTGAAAGCCTGCCGCAACTATCCCGGCGTTTCCAACGCCAAGCGCATCACCTTCGAATACGTCATGCTCAAGGGCGTCAACGATTCCATCGACGATGCCAAAGCGCTGGTGCGGCTCTTGAAGGGCATCCCGGCCAAGATCAATCTCATCCCGTTCAATCCGTGGCCGGGCAGCAAATACGAGTGCTCCGATTGGGAGCAGATCGAAAAATTCTCGCAAGTCGTGTTCGACGCTGGCTATGCTTCGCCGGTGCGCACGCCGCGCGGGCGCGATATCCTCGCCGCCTGCGGCCAGCTCAAGAGCGCGACGGAGAAGCTGTCGGCGCGCGAACGCATGGCGCTGCGCGCGATGGCAATGACCGATTAACGACGGATTGATCCATGTTCGGCCGCATCATCGTTATCGCCATTGCTTTGATCGTCGCTAGCATGGTCGCTGGCATCGCGCTCGCCATCGGCATCATCGCACCAGACTGGCCGTGGCTCGATTCCGATCCGGTCGAGCGCGTGATGTTCTTTGCGGTGTCGTTCTTTGCCACCAGCTTCATCGGCGCCACGGCCTTCGTGCCCGCTGTGCTGCTGATCATCGTGGCGGAAATCATGCACTTGCGCAGCCTGCTGTATTACGCGGCCGCCGGCGCCGTGGTCGGGCTCGCCTCTTACTTCGGCTCCAATGTCGAGATGCGGCTGGAAAACACCACCGACGTCTCGCCGGCCTTCCATCCGTTGCAGCTTGCGGCGGCGGCCGGGATCCTCGGCGGGCTGGCCTACTGGCTGCTGGCCGGCCGCAATGCCGGGCGTTGGCGCGAGACGCCGCGGCCGTCGGCCTAACGCTTTGCCCAATCGAGCGCGGCTTCCAGGCGGTCATTGCCCCAGAACAATTCGCCGTCGGCGGTGACGAAACTCGGCGCGCCGAAAATGCCGAGCCGCTGCGCCTCCTCGATCTGCGCGCGCAGCGAGGCTTTGATCGCATCGGCTTGCGCCTGCTGCACGATCTGATCGGCATCCTGGCCGAGCGCAGTCAGAACTGCAGCGATTGTCGCCGGCTCGGCGATATTGCGGCCTTCGCCGAATTCGGCGCGGTAAACCGCGCGGCAATAATCTTCGCCCCAGGCTCGCGTGAGCGCCACAATTGCGACGCGCGACGCCGTGAGCGCGTTCTGCGGAAACGGCGAGGGCTGCACGAAGGGCAGCTCAAGCGCGCCGCAAGTACGCTCCAGATCGCGCCACATATAACGGCCTTTGGCTGGATAGAGATTGAACGGCGAACTGTCCCAACCCTGCGCCCTGAAGATCGGTCCGAGCAGGAACGGCCGCCAGCGCACGTTAACGCCGCGCGCTTTGGCCAGCGGCGCAATGCGCATCGCTGCCGGATAGGAATAAGTCGAGGCGAATTCGAACCAGAAGTCGACGGTCTTGCCGGTCATTTACGAACTATAGCGGCTTTGGCCGCGGCTGCCTTTCCATTTTGTCGAGCCTCGGCTAGACCGGCGCGCGCAAGGATCGAGAATGAATCGCACCGGACTGATCATCGCGCTCGTCATCGCCGTCGTCGCCGGCTTGGCATTCGGGCTCTATCCGCAGCTCGATCTGCGCATCGCGCAATATTTCCACGACCAGACCGATCCCAGCCACCACGTCTTCGCCTGGCGCGTCTACCCGCCGCTAATGCTGGCGCGCAATGTCGGGCTTTGGGTCGGCACCATTTTGATGGCGCCGTCCGTTGCCGCGCTCATTGTCAAGCTGATCCTGCCGCAGCGGAAGATGTTCGTCTCCGGCCGCGCCATCGTGTTTCTGATCGCGACGCTCGCGCTGGCGCCGGGGCTGATGGTCAATGTGCTGCTCAAGGACCACTGGGGCCGGCCGCGCCCGATCGACGTCACCGAGTTGGGCGGCTCACAGCATTTTGTGCCGTGGTGGAGCACGAAGGGCGATTGCGCGAACAATTGCTCGTTCGTCTCCGGCGACGTGGCCGGCGCGTTCTGGACGATTGCGCCGGCGGCGCTGGCGCCACCGCAGTGGCGCGCACTCGCCTATGGCGCGGCGCTCGCGCTCGGCACCGGCATGGCTGCCATCCGCGTCATGGCGGGCGCACATTTCGTCAGCGACGTCATCTTCGCCGGCGTCTTCACCTTCCTGATCATCTGGCTTGTGTATGGGCTAATCTACCGTTGGCCGCGCACGCGCCTCAGCGACGAAGCCGTCGAAGGCGCGATCGTGCGCGCGGGGCTTGCCTGCCGCGACGCGCTCGCATGGCTCGGCTATCGGACCGCAAACGAAATCGCCGGCCCGGAGGCCGGCGAGGACAACGATGAGAAGTTCAAACGCCGCGAGCGCGGCTGGTGGTGATCAGCGTGTCGCGCGGCGGTCGGGATGCGGGCGCGGCTTCTTCTGCGACGCCGGATTTTCCGCCTTGTTCTCGTGCCCGCCGTTGAGCTTGTCGGCGAACAGCGCGATGGTCTTGGCGTAAACCTCGGCCGCGTTCCACTCCTTGATCACGTCGAAATTCGGCTCGCCCGGGCCCCAGCCTTGACCGCGCTGCCAGCCGTGGTTCTTGAGATAATTGGCGGTGGAAGCGAGCACGTCCGGCGCACTGCGCACCAGATTGGGCTTGCCGCGGCCGTCATAGCTGACGGCGTATTTGGCGTACGAGCTCGGCAGAAACTGGGTCTGCCCGATCTCGCCGGCCCAGTCGCCGCGCATGTCGGCAGACGCCATGTCGCCGCGGTCGACGATGCGTAGCGCATCGGTCAGCTCGGCCTGGAACTTGTCGCTGCGGCGGCAGTCATAGGCGAGCGTCGCCACCGATCGCACCACGTTGAGCTTGCCCTGGTTGACGCCGTAGTCGGTCTCCAGCCCCCAGATCGCCACCACGACCGCGCCCGGCACACCGTATTTCTGCTCGATGTGCTTGATCTGGCCGGCATACTGCTGCATCAGCTTGCTGCCTTTGGTGAGGCGGTCGCGCGAAATCATGCGGCCGGAAAATTGCTCGAAGCTTTGCTTGAACACGCCTTGCTTGCGGTCGGCGGCGAGCACGCTCTGGTCAAGCGTCACGCCGTTGAGCGCGGCAAGCCCGCGCGGCGAGATGCCTTGGTGGGCTGCTTCTTTCTTGAAGTCGGCGATGAAGGCGGGAAACCCGCCTTTGTGATTGCACTGCGCGGCCAAGGCCGGCGCGACGGTCATGAGCACGGCGCCCGCGAGGGCGGCGGCGAGAGTGGCTTTGGCGTTCGACATGCGTTGCGCTCGCTGCAATGGATCGGATGGCGCAACGTAACCGCGCATGCCGCGGCGCAGTAGCGTGTTCGGGTTAATCGGTTAATGCCTGGCGTGCGCATCGCGCCGTTTACGTTGTCACAGTCGTTAACCCGCTCAAGGCCGCGGCGCGGGCACTTCGAAAACCAGCGAAGCCCACAGGCTGTCCCAGTCCTCGCTCGCAAAATACGACGCGCGCACCATGTGCACGGACTTGATCAGCCACACGCCGGCGCGCGGCAGCGCGAACGAAAAGGCGCCCTGCGCATTGCTGTAAACTTTGAGCCGGATAGACGGGTCGTCGTGCACCAGCGCCTCCACCAGGGCGCCGGCGAGCGGTTCGCCGTCATAGAGGACGCGGCCGCGGAACGGCATAAGCTGCGCGGTCGGATCGCCATCCGGTACGATCTCGTAGGCGAAGCCGAGCGGCTTGTGGACATCTGTCGTCGTCTTGATGCCAGCAAGCAGCGCCTTGGCATAGCGGTAGAAACGCTCGCGGCCGGGCTTTGAGTGCTCGCCGCGCTGGATGCGATCGGCGAGGGCGGCGTCGAGCCCGTAAAGCCGCAGATAGTCCTCAAACTGGCCGGCCGGCAGCTCGATGTCGAAGCCGGTGCTGGCATAGGCGATGACGGCGGTCGCTTGCCCGCCGGCGCGCAACACCCCGGCCGGATTGATGCCGTCGGCTCCCTCGATGTCTTCGTCCGCGCCGTTCTGCCGGACGAAAAAACGGTCGATAAACCGCGACTGCCGCGGCACCGGCTCGCCGGTGAAATCTTGTCCGACCCGCAGCCCGACCATGACGATTTGGCCCGGCCACGGATGAAAAGTCGTTGTCTGAATCCAGAAGTCGTGCGCCGATGCGGCACCCGCGCCAAGCAACAGCACTGCGGCAAATGCCAGGCGTCTCACGCGGGCGCGACAGCGTGCGGCTTGCCACAACATTTGCGCCACAGCCACATCCCGAGGCGCCGGAACAGCTCGACCACGGCCCAAGTCACCAAGGCGAGCACCAGCAGGATAGCGATGAGATAAGGCCAGATGCTTCGGGTCGGCGGCGCCGGCGGCGCGCGGTCCGGCCATGGTTCGGCGACATAAGGCCAGTCGTTGAGGAACGGCTTGTCGTTGACGGTCGCGCGCGGCCAGTCGCCTTCGATAAAGGAAAGCTCCTGCAACAGACAGTCGCCCGTCGTGCAGACAATCGCGTTGACATCGTCAGTCAGCAGGCGCCCGTTCGGAAAGCCCGGTGGGAAACGGTTGGTGTAGATCATGACGTCTGGCGCGAGATCGTATTTGCGAATTTGGAAGGTGAATTCGAGCAATCCGGCGATTGCCTGCGACCACCATTCCTCGTTGCCATTCAGGAAATTGCAAAGGCCGTCCCAGAATTTCTTTTCCTGCATCAGGAGTTTGACGTGGTCTTTCGGCGGCGCCGTGTTGAGGACAGGAAAGCGCGGCAATTGGCTGCGCACCGAGCGGCCGACAAGGTCGAGCATTTTGCCGTCTTTAGAAGTGGTGCCCCACAAAATGAAATCCTGTTGCCCCGGCGGGAACGATGCCTTCGGGATACTCAGCACCATGGAGATGACGTTGACGCCGAAGAAACGCGGAAAGATGAAGGGGTCGTCGCGCACGCCGGTGTAGACGCGGATGTTATCGGTGTTCGTCAGCCCGGTGTAGGCAACGCCTTTCAGCGTCGTATCGTCATTTAGGCGCACGCTAATGGTGGCGTCGTCGTGGATTTTCTCAGGGCTGACGACCGTGCCGCCGTAGCGCTTGCGGTCCTCCTCGCTGGTGAACGTGACCGGCGTGGTGAGGTCGATGTGCACGACATAGTCGTAAGGGCTGAGCTCGTAGGGCTTGGGACCGACAAGGGATTTCCGGACATTGAAGATCAGGATGTACTGGTCGCCCTTTGGGAAAATGAACAGCCCGGTGATGTTGGAATTCGGGTCGGTGAGGTGCAATGGATCGGCGTGGTCGGACGCCAGCACGGGCGGCACGGACACCACCAACGCGGCGAGCAGGATCAACGCCGGTATCACCCGGGCGGTGGGATTCTTCATGGCGGCCCCCTTCAAACGAAAACTCGCAATAGTTGCAGCAAAGACTAATGCAACGTATGGGCTGCGGCAAGGTGCCGACCCGCTCGTGCAATGCGCCGGGCCGCAGGCGGGCTTGACCCGGCATCGCCGGTAAGGGATGCAACCCCGGACGCAAGGACGCGCAAATGGCCAAGCCCGGCGGCAAGAAAGACGTCAAGAAAGTCGTGCTCGCCTATTCGGGCGGCCTCGACACGTCGATCATTTTGAAATGGCTGCAGCAGACCTATGGCTGCGAGGTGGTGACTTTCACCGCCGATCTCGGCCAAGGTCAGGAGCCTGGCGAGGAGCTCGAGCCGGCGCGGCAGAAGGCGCTGCTGCTCGGCATCAAGCCGGGCAACATTTTCGTCGAGGACCTGCGCGAAGAATTCGTGCGCGATTACGTGTTCCCGATGTTCCGGGCGAACACGGTGTACGAGGGGCAATACCTGCTCGGCACCTCGATCGCGCGCCCGCTAATCGCCAAGAAGCAGATCGAGATCGCCGAGAAGGTCGGCGCCGACGCGGTGGCGCATGGCGCGACCGGCAAGGGCAACGATCAGGTGCGCTTCGAACTCGCTTACTACGCACTCAAGCCGGACGTGACCGTGATCGCGCCCTGGCGCGAATGGGATCTGACCTCGCGCACGAAACTGATCGAGTTCGCCGAGAAGCACCAGATTCCGATTGCCAAGGACAAGCGCGGCGAGGCGCCGTTCTCGGTCGATGCCAACCTGCTGCACACGTCCTCGGAAGGCAAAGTGCTGGAAGACCCGGGGCAAGAGGTGCCCGACTATGTCTATTCGCGCACCATCGATCCGGAGAAGGCGCCCGACAAGCCGACCGTCATCACGGTCGACTTCGAGCGCGGCGATCCGGTGGCAATCGACGGCAAGAAACTGTCGCCGGCCGCGCTGCTCACGCGGCTCAACGATCTCGGCAAAGCCAACGGCATTGGCCGTCTCGACCTGGTGGAAAACCGCTTCGTCGGCATGAAGTCGCGCGGCATGTATGAGACGCCGGGCGGCACGATTCTGCTCGCCGCGCATCGCGGCATCGAGTCGATCACGCTCGACCGCGGCGCCGCCCATCTCAAAGACGAGCTGATGCCGAAATATGCCGAGCTGGTCTATTATGGCTTCTGGTTCACGCCCGAGCGCGAAATGCTGCAAGCCGCGATCGACAAGTCGCAGGAGTTCGTCACCGGCCGGGTGAAGCTCAAGCTTTACAAGGGCAACGTCGCGGTGATCGGCCGCGAGAGCAAATATTCGCTCTACGACCAGGATCTGGTGACCTTCGAGGAAGGCGCGGTGGCCTACGATCATCGAGATGCCGAAGGCTTCATCAAGCTCAACGCGCTGCGGCTGCGCACGCTCGCCCAGCGGCGGCGCAAACTGAAGCTCGATTGACGGGTGGCGTCATGGCCAAGCGCGCGGTGAGCCTCGTCCTGCTTTCCGCATTCGTTGCGGCGCTCGCTGCTTGCGCCCCAGACAAGACTCCGAAAGACGAATCGAATGTCGTGCCTACCAAGTACAAGGACGAGATCATCGACACGCTCAGAAAGATTTTCGAGCAAAACGATACGGCTACCGTAACCAATGCCATGATCTCCGATCCGGCACTGCGGCCGGTCGGCGGCGAACAGCATTACACGGTTTGCATCCGCTACACCGCGCACGCCGCGACCTACAACTTGACTGCCAACGCGGAACGCATCGCCTATTTCTACGGCGGCCACCTCAACCAGCTGATCGAGGCAAGCAAGGAACAGTGTGGCAGTGCCGCCTACAAGCCGTTCCCCGAGCTGGAAAAGGTCTGTCTCGGCAAGGGCTGCGGCTGACGCGCTCAGTAATTGCTGTCGGCGGCGGCGGGCTCGGGCTTGAATTTCAATTCCGGCACTAGCGGCAGATGGCGGCGCTTCTTGTCGGCGATCTCGGCGGCGACCTCGCGCATCTGGATGAAGCGGACCGGCGTGGTCGGGTGCGTCTTGGCAAAGCGAATGCTATCCGGGTGCATCTCGCCCATGGCGCGCCAAAATTCTTCGACTCCGGCAAGGTCGTATCCCGCCCGCGCAGCATAATAAGCGCCGACATAATCGACCTCGCGCTCGAATTCGACGCTGTAGGCCATGACGCCCGCCTCACCGAGATGGCGGGCGAACGTGCCATCGGTGTAGATGCCGCCGAGCGCAAAACCGCCGTCGATCGCCGCGCCGCCGACCCAGCCGAGCACCATGTTGATGCTCTTTTTGTGGAGATGCCCCAGATTCGAATGCGCCAGCTCGTGGCCGATGATCGCGGCCAGTTGCGCATCGGTGTGCGCCAACGTCACGATGCCCGAGTTGACGACGATCTTGTCGGCGGTGGTCACCGCGTTTGCATCGTCCGCAACGACGTAATTGATCGGAATGGCGCAGGCCAGGATCGGCTTCATCATCACCGCCTGCTCGACGCCGTCGCGCCGCAGCGCGACCCGCACCGGCTGTTCGCCGCGCGAGCGCAAGTAGCCGGCGACGAATCCCGCCGTTGCCGTCGCCGGGACGGGATCCTCGTCGAGAAACTGGATCTGGTCGCCGACCTTGATGCCGGCGTACGCCGCGGGCGAGCCCTCAACGACCGAGATCACCGTCGGATTGGTCCAGCTCAGGTTGAGCGCTTCATTGGCGTAGGAGCGGTATTTGCGCGGCAGGCTCCGCACGGTGGCGACGAACATGCCGGCCTGTGCCCCGACATTCTCGCAGAACTCGCGGTTGGCGACGCGGATGCGGAAGGCGACGGTGTCGACGCGGGCGAGCTGCCCGTAGTACTCGCGCATTTCCGCGATCTGCTGGGTGCGGTGCTCGGCTTCGACCGCATCGGCAGGAAGATCGGGAAGCCGGGAGATCGGAATGCCGCAGCCGGCGCACCCCCACGCGCCCGCAACAATGATCGGCCAACGACGCCAATCCACGCCACAACCCCCCTACAGCCCTAGATTGCGCCGCTTGCGGGGATCGATCAAGCCAAACTGTTAGGCAGATGCCCGGCCTTTGAGCCGGCCGATCAGGCCATGGATGTCGCCGAGCACATAGAGGTCGCGCACCTTGGCGCCCTCAAAGGTGAAAATCGGCATGCCGATCCACCACACGTGCCGGCCGCTCGGTGGCACGCCGAACAACTCCTTGCGGTGGATGCCGTGGAAACGCATCTTGCCGCTGACGCGGCTATTCTCCTCGATCAACGCCAGGATGTCGGTGGTGTAGTCGCCGAGCGCGGCCGTCACCCAATCGACATAGCCGGCGAACTCATCGTGGCCGGTGAGCGTCGGCCCGAGCGAGCCGCGGAACGTAAAGCCGGGATGAAAGATCTTCGGGATCAGCCTTTTGTCGGCGCGGTCCCACATCTCCTTGTAGAACACGCGCACGACTTCTTTTTGCGGCGATAGCGTGACGCCTTCGAAGCTGAGCGCGGGCTCGTCCATATCTTTCCCGTCATTCCGGGGCGCGAGCGTAAGCGAGCGAACCCGGAATCCAGCAGCCGTTTCCGAATCTGTATCTGGATTCCGGGTCCGGCGCTAACGCGCCGTCCCGGAATGACGATCACAATTGCCGGTCCACCATCGCCTTTTTCAATTCGGCGATTTCCTTGGCCGGGTTGAGGCCTTTCGGGCAGGCCTTCGAACAATTCAGGATGGTGTGGCAGCGGTAGAGCCGGAACGGGTCCTCGAGATTGTCGAGCCGCTGGCCGGTTGCCTCGTCGCGGCTGTCGCTGATCCAACGGTTGGCCTGCAGCAGCGCCGCCGGCCCGAGATAGCGGTCGGAATTCCACCAATAGCTCGGGCACGAGGTCGAGCAGCAGGCGCAAAGAATGCACTCGTACATGCCGTCGAGCTTGGCGCGATCCTCGTGGCTCTGCTTCCACTCCTTCTCCGGCGTGGGCGTCGTCGTGTGCAGCCAGGGCTCGATCGACGCGTATTGTGCGTAGAAATTATTCAGATCTGGCACCAGATCTTTCACCACCGGCTGATGCGGCAGCGGATAGATGCGCACCGGCGCCTTGGTGTCGTCGATCGCGTGCGTGCAAGCGAGCGTGTTGACGCCGTCGATGTTCATGGCGCAAGAGCCGCATACCCCTTCCCGACATGAGCGGCGGAAGGTGAGCGTCGGATCGACGTGGTTCTTGATCCAGATCAGTGCGTCGAGGATCATCGGGCCGCAATCGTCGCGGTCGATGCTGTAGGTATCGACGCGCGGGTTCTGTCCGTCGTCCGGATTCCAGCGGTAGACGCGAAATTCGGTCACGTGCGTGGCATGCGCCGTGCGCGGCCAGGTCTTGCCCTCGGTGATCTTGGAATTCTTCGGCAGCGTGAATTCGACCATGGCTAGTCCCTAGTAGACGCGCGCTTTCGGTTCGATATAGGCGACGTCGTTGGTGAGCGTAAAAGTGTGCACCGGGCGGTAATCGATGGTCACCTTGCCCTTGGCGTCCATCCAGGCCAGCGTGTGCTTCATCCAGTTTTTGTCGTCGCGCTGCGGGAAATCCTCGCGCGCGTGCGCGCCGCGGCTTTCCTCGCGGTTCTTGGCCGAATCCATGGTGACGACGGCCTGCGCGATCAGGTTGTCGAGCTCGAGCGTCTCGATCAGGTCGGAATTCCAGATCAGCGAGCGATCGGTGACGCGCACGTCGGCCATGCCGGCATAAACCTCATGGATGCGCTTGTCGCCCTGCTCCAGCACCTCGCCGGTGCGGAACACCGCGCAATCTTCCTGCATCACCTTCTGCATGTTGAGACGCAATTGCGCCGTCGGCGTGCCGCCGGAAGCGTTACGGAATCTGTCGAGCCGGGCGAGCGCCTTGTCGGCGGAATCCGCCGGCAACGGCGCCTGCTTGTCGCCGGGCGTGAGCACTTCCGCGCAGCGGTGGGCGGCGGCGCGGCCAAACACGACCAGATCGATCAGCGAATTGGAACCGAGACGGTTGGCGCCATGCACCGACACGCAGGCGGCTTCGCCCAGCGCCATCAGGCCGGGGATTACCGTGTCGGCGTCGCCGTTCTTCTTGGTCAGCGCCTCGCCGTGATAATTCGTCGGGATGCCGCCCATGTTGTAATGGACGGTCGGCAGCACCGGGATCGGCTCGCGCGAGATGTCGACATCGGCAAAAATCCGCGCCAGCTCCGCGATGCCGGGCAGGCGCTCATGCAGCACCGCCGGGTCGAGATGGTCGAGATGCAGAAACAGATGATCCTTGTTCTTGCCGACCCCGCGTCCTTCGCGCATCTCGATGGTCATGGCGCGCGACACCACGTCGCGTGAGGCCAGATCCTTGGCGGAGGGCGCGTAGCGCTCCATGAAGCGCTCGCCTTCGGAATTGACCAGATAGCCGCCTTCGCCGCGCGAGCCTTCGGTGATCAGGCAGCCGGCCGGATAAATTCCGGTCGGGTGGAACTGGACGAATTCCATGTCTTGCAGCGGCAGGCCGGCACGCAGCACCATGGCATTGCCATCGCCGGTGCAGATATGCGCCGAGGTGCAGGAGAAATAGGCCCGCCCATAGCCGCCGGTGGCGACGATGACCATGTTGGCGCTGAAACGATGGATGCTGCCGTCGTCCATGTTGAGCGCCACCACGCCGCGGCAGCGGCCGTCTTCCATGATCAGGTCGATGGCGAAATATTCGACGTAGAACTCGGCGGCGTGACGCAGCGCCTGGCCGTACATCGTATGCAGCATGGCGTGGCCGGTGCGGTCGGCGGCGGCGCAGGTGCGCTGCGCGGTGCCCTTGCCGTAGTGCGTGGTCATGCCGCCGAATGGGCGCTGATAGATCTTGCCGTCTTCCTCGCGGCGCGAGAACGGCAGGCCCCAGTGCTCCAGTTCGTAGACCGCCTCGGGCGCGTTGCGGCAGAGATATTCGATGGCATCCTGGTCGCCCAGCCAATCGGAGCCCTTGACGGTGTCGTACATGTGCCAGCGCCAGTCATCCTCGCCCATGTTGCCGAGCGCGGCGGCGATGCCGCCTTGCGCCGACACCGTGTGCGAGCGGGTCGGGAACACCTTGGTGATGCAGGCGGTGCGCAGGCCCGCCTCGCTGCAGCCGACCACGGCGCGCAGGCCGGAGCCGCCGGCGCCGACGACAACAACATCGTAGCTGTGATCCTCGATCGGGTAAGCTCGGCCGTTGGCCTTCGGTGCGTCTTGTCCGTTGCCCGCCATGGCCTAGACCCCGAAGGACAGCTTGAGGATGGCGTAAACGGAGGCGAAGGTCACGACGATGACGAAGAACGTGTTGGCCATCAGGCTCATGAGCTTCCACTTTTCGTCGTGCACGTAGTCGAGAATGATCTCCTGCATGCCGATCCACATGTGATAGGCGCTGTTGATGATGAACAGCAGCATGACGATTGCAACCAGCGGCGAGCCGAGGATCTGCACGACCGCGGCGTGGCTGCGGCCGAGCAGCGCGACGACGATCACCACCAGGGCGATGGTAAGCGGAATCCCCGCCACCGACGTGATGCGCTGATGCCAGAAAAGGCCGGTGCCGGAATGTGCGGCGCCGAGGCCGCGCACGCGCCGCGTCGGCGTGCGCATATGGAGCGGCGCGCTCATCGCGGCCCTCCCATGGCGAGATAGCCGACCACCCAGATGACGAGCGTAAGCGCGACCGAGCCGACGAGCGTTGCCAGCGTGAGCAGCTCTCGCTCGGCCGGCTCGAAGCCGTGGATGGTGTCCCAGATCAGATGGCGGACGCCGCCGAGCATGTGATGAATGAGCGCCCAAGTGTAGCCGAACAGAACGAGCTTGCCGATCAGCGTGCCCATGAACCATTCGACATTGGCATAGGCGTTGGGGCCGGCTGCGGCCGCGATCAGCCACCAGGCCAGCAGCAGCGTGCCGAAATAAAGTGCCGCGCCGGTGACGCGATGCACGATCGACATCATCATCGTCAGCATCGGCCGGTAGATTTGCAGGTGTGGCGATAGCGGGCGCGCCCCGTGCGCCGAACCCGCGTCAAGCTCAGCCATCGTCAGTCTCCAGACGCCCAAGTGGACAGGCGAGGCGAAACCGGCTACTTTACTGAAAACGAAGCTTGAGCCTTCAATTCGCTCGGCGCAATCTGTGTTTTGCGTAGCCTGCCTTCGTAAAATAAGAAGGTAGCCGGTCCCCATGCGCTTCGACTTCACGGACCTCAATCTTTTCCGCCACATCATCGAGGCGGGCAGCATCACCCATGGCGCGGCGCGCGCGAATCTGGCGCTGGCGGCGGCCTCGACCCGCATCCGCAAGATGGAACTGGGCTTCGGCGCCGAGCTCCTGGTGCGCGGCCGCCAGGGGGTGACCCCGACGCAAGCCGGCCGCACCTTGCTGCAGCATGCCCGTACCATTCTCGCGCAAAGCGAGCGCTTGCAGGAGGACCTCACGCCTTACGCGCGCGGGCTGGCCGGCCAGGTGCGGGTCCTGTCGAACACCAACGCGCTCACCGAATTCCTGCCCGAGACGCTGAGCTCGTTTCTCACCGCCTATCCCGACGTCAGCGTCGATCTCGAGGAGCGATTGAGCGACGAAATCGTCGGACTGATTGCGGACGGCACCGGCGATATCGGCATCGTCGCCGGCACCGTGGACTATGGCGGATTGCACACGTTCCCGTTCCGGAGCGACCGCTTCGTGCTGGTGGTCGCGAAAAATCATCCGCTGGCCGGCCGCTCGCGCATCGGCTTTGCCGAGGTGCTGGACTACGACATGGTCGGTCTCGACCGCGCCAGCGCCATCCAGCGTTTCCTCGCCGACAAGGCAAGCCGCATCGGTCGCCCGTTACGCCTGCGCGTGCAGCTGCGCAGCTTCGACGCCATCTGCCGTCTGGTCGAATGCAATGTCGGCGTCGGCATCGTGCCGGAGACCACCGTGCAGCGCACCGAGCGCAACATGGCGATCACCTCGGTGCGCCTGTCCGATTCCTGGGCGCTGCGTGAATTGACCATTTGCGTACGCGACGAGCAGGCGCTGCCCCCTTACGCACGGCAGCTCGTCGATCATTTGCGCGCCAGCGCGTGATTCAGGTGGGTTTGATTTGCAGGTCCGAGCGGCTGAGAAGCTCAATCAATTGCCGGACCGATTCAGTCAGGCTGAGAACCTCTTTCTCGCGCAGCTGATCGATCTTCTGGTGGAGCAACTCGATTTCCAGTTCCGCCTTGACGTTGATCTCATAGTCGTGCTCGGCGGCTTTGCGGTCGATGTCCTGCTGCCGGTTCTGGCTCATCATGATGAAAGGCGCGGCATAGGCGGCCTGGAACGACAGCGCGAGATTGAGCAGAATAAACGGATAGGGATCCCATTGCTGGATATAGGCGGTGACGTTGAGCGCGATCCAGAAGAACAAAAGCACGGACTGGATGATGATGAACGTCCAGGAACCCATCGTGGCCGCGACAGTATCGGCAATTCGCTGCCCCAAGGTGAGTTCATAGTCGCGCGAGCGGGACGTTCGCGCCACGCGCCGCGACGAGCGAAGCTCGTTGAGCAGACGCTCCTCGGCATCCTCAAGTTCATGCATCAATCCGGCCGTACGCGGCATGTTTCCCTCCTCGCTTCTATCTCGGCAGCAGCACCCAATAATCCAGATCGAGGATCACCGCCGGGTCGTACTCCTCGCCGCTCTTGAACGGGAAGTCGGGGCACGCGCGGTCCTTGGTGGCGATGGTGCGCAGGCGCAGCGCGCCGACGTCCCTGCGCCCCGGCAATTCGACGGTGGCCAGCACTTCCGACCAGGCAAACACCGTGAGGCCAGCAAACAGCGGTGCGACATGCCGCCCGCCATTGATGGCCGCGATGTGGAAGGCGTTGCCGAGCCCGTTGAACGACAGCGCGCGCGCCAGCGAAATGGCGTGGCCGCCATAGATCAGCCGATGGCCGAAGCGGCCTTTGCTTTCGGCGAATTGGTTGAAATGGATGCGCGCGGTGTTCTGATAAAGCCGCGTCGCGATCATGTGCTCGGCTTCTTCCACCGTGATGCCGTCGAGGTGGTCGATCTTCTCGCCGACTTTGTAGCCGCCGAAACGGTGCGGGCTGCCGGCCAGCACATTGTCGTAGGCCGCTGCATCGATCTTGGGGCAAGCGGCGCCGAGCTGCGCCGGTTCGACGGCCTTCGCCAGCTCCGGCACTTTCTCGGGCGGGGCCGGCGCGTTCTCGTCGCGCTTGCGCACCATCACCCAGCGCACGTAGTCGAGCACCACATCGCCGGTCTCGTCGAAGCCGCGCGAGCGCACATAGACGATGCCAGTCTTGCGGTTGGCGTTTTCGCGCAACCCGATCACCTCGGACACCGCGTTCAGCGTCGCGCCCGGATAGACCGGTTTTAAAAACCGACAGTCGGCGTAGCCGAGATTGGCCACCGCATTGAGCGAGACATCCGGCACGGTCTTGCCGAACACCACGTGAAACACCAGCAAATCGTCAAGCGGCGCCTGCCGGTAGCCGATTTTGCGCGCAAAAACGTCCGACGACTGCACGGCAAAGCGCGGGCCGAATATGCCTTGATAGACCGCGACATCGCCTGTCGTGACCGTGCGCGGCGTGGCGTGGCGGATTTCCTGGCCGAGCCGGAAATCTTCGAAGAAATTGCCCGGGCTCGTTTTGGCCGCCGAGGGGTTACTCACAAAAATAGGCTCCTTGATCGGGATCGGCCCGGCGCCACCATTGTCACAAAACCGTGAGCCGAATGCCAGCTAGCGACAACGGGAAACTGATGAGGGCGTGTGGGAATGCTGTGATAGCCGGTGGGATGCAAATGCAAATCCTCTGGAGGGACTTAAAATGAAGAAGAGCATCCTGCTTTCCGTGCTGATCGCCGCCGGCCTCGCCGTCGCCCCGCTGGCGCCGGCGGCCTATGCCGACGACATGAAGAAGGACACGATGTCCAAGGACAGCATGAAGAAAGACGACGCAATGAAAAAGGACACGATGTCCAAGGACACCATGAAAAAAGACGACGCGATGAAGAAGGACACGATGAAAAAGGACGACATGAAGAAGTAACTGCGGTGCGCGGCCGGGCCCGTGCATCCGCGGGCCCGGCCGTTGCGTATTATGCTAAACTGCCGATGCTGACGGGTGAGGCGCGCGATGACCACAGCAGCGATCGATATGCCGGCCGTTGAATCCACCATCCATCCGGCGTGGGTGCGCGTCACCCACTGGATCAACGCCATCGCCATTCTGGTGATGATCGGCTCCGGCTGGCAGATCTACGACGCCTCGCCGCTGTTTCCCTTCACCTTCCCGCGCCAATACGCCCTCGGCAACTGGCTGGGCGGCGCGCTGCTCTGGCATTTCGCCGCCATGTGGGTGCTGGTGATCAACGCCATCGTCTATGTGACGCTCGGCCTTGTCACCGGCCGCTTCCGCCGCAAGCTGTTTCCGATCTATCCCTCGCAGCTGATCGCCGACATCAAGGCCGCGCTCGCCTTCAAGCTCGCGCACGACGATCTCACGCATTACAACGCGGTGCAGAAGGTGCTTTACACCGGCATCATCCTTACCGGCGTCGTCATCGTCACGTCCGGCCTGTCGATTAGGAAGCCGGTGCAGTTCCAGGAGATCACCGCCTTCTACGGCGGCTACGACTTTGCCCGCTACGTGCACTTCTTCGCAATGAGCGCGATCGTCGCCTTTTTGGTCGTGCACGTGTCGCTGGCGCTGATCGTGCCGAAGAGCCTGCGCGCCATGATCACCGGGCGTTAGGAAAATTCAGATGCGCCAACGCAAGATCATCCCCGGCGTCGATGCCAAATTGCTGATCAAGGACGCGGCCAAGCTCATGCCCGATCCGATGCGCCGCCAGTTCCTGCGCGGCGCCGCGAGCCTGGGCGCGCTCGCCTTCCTCACCGGCTGCAACATCATCGACGGCGATACCGCCGAGGGCGTGCTGCGGCAGGTGTCCAGGTTCAACGACGGCGCACAGGCGCTGCTGTTCAGCAAGACCAAGCTGGCACCGACCTTCAAGGAAAGCGACATCACCCGGCCATTCCCGTTCAACGCCTATTACGACGAGGACGAGGCGCCGGTGGTCGATCCCGCGACCTACAAGTTCGAGGTGGCCGGGCTGGTCGACAACAAGAAGCCGTGGACGCTTCCCGAGCTGCACGCGCTGCCGGAAGTCTCGCAAATCACCCGCCACTGCTGCGTCGAGGGCTGGAGCGCCATCGGCTCTTGGCAGGGCGCCGTGCTGTCCGATTTCCTGCAGCGCATCGGCGCCGACACGAAAGCGAAATACATCTGGTTCAAGTGCGCCGAAGGCTACACCAACACCATCGACATGCCGACCGCGCTGCATCCGCAGACGCAGATGACCTTCAAGTTCGACAACAAGTTGTTACCGCGTGCCTACGGTTTTCCTATGAAAATCCGCATGCCGACCAAGCTCGGCTTCAAGAACCCGAAATACGTGGTGGCCATGGAAGTCACCAACATGGACCACGGCGGCTACTGGGAGAACCAGGGCTACAACTGGTTCGGCGGGCTGTAAGCCCGGCCACCTTGCCATTCCCCGCGCGGGCCTTTAGCAATCCTCCTCCTCCGTCATTCCGGGGCGCGCGAAGCGCGAACCCGGAATCCATAAACCCTGTCTTTCCGTGATCTCGAGACCGGGGTTATGGATTCCGGATAGCCTCGCTGTGCTCGGCGTCCGGAATGACAGAAAATAGTAACGGCGAGGCGTATATGGCGACCCACAATCTTCTGCTGCTCCCCGGCGATGGCATCGGCCCCGAAGTGATGGCGCAGGTCAAACGCGTCATCGACTTCTTCAACAAAAAAGGCCCCGACAAGTTCAAGACCGAGGAAGCCCTGGTCGGCGGCTGCTGCTACGACGCGCATGGCGTTGCCATCACCGACGCCACCATGGACAAGGCGAAGGCTGCCGACGCCGTCATCTTCGGCGCGGTCGGCGGGCCGAGATGGGACAAGGTGCCTTACGACGTGCGCCCGGAAGCCGGCCTGCTGCGGCTGCGCAAGGATCTCGACCTCTACGCCAACGTCCGCCCGGCCATCGTCTACCCGGCGCTCGCCGATTCTTCTTCGCTCAAGCGTGAGGTGGTCGAAGGCCTCGACATCATCATTCTGCGCGAATTGACCGGCGGCGTTTATTTCGGCGAGCCGAAGACCATCACCGATCTCGGCAACGGCCAGAAGCGCGCCATCGACACGCAGGTCTACGACACCTACGAGATCGAGCGCATCGACCGCGTCGCCTTCGAGCTCGCGCGCAAGCGGCGCAACAAGGTCACCTCGATGGAAAAGCGCAATGTCATGAAGTCGGGCGTGCTGTGGAACGAGGTGACGACTGCGCTGCACGCGCGCGAATACAAGGACGTGCAGCTCGAGCACATGCTGGCCGACGCCGGCGGCATGCAGCTGGTGCGCTGGCCCAAGCAGTTCGACGTCATTGTCACCGACAATCTGTTCGGCGACATGCTCTCCGACATTGCCGCCACGCTGACCGGCTCGCTCGGCATGCTGCCGTCCGCCTCGCTGGGCGAGGTCGATCCCAAGACCAAGAAGCGCAAGGCGCTCTACGAGCCGGTGCACGGCTCGGCGCCCGACATTGCCGGCAAGGGCATCGCCAATCCGATCGCCATGATTGCGTCGTTCGGCATGGCGCTGCGTTATTCGTTCAATCTCGGCAAGCAGGCCGACATGATTGACAAGGCGATTGCCAATACGCTGGCGCGCGGCCTGCGCACCGCCGACATCAAGTCGGAGGGCACCACCGTGGTCGGCACGGAGGAGATGGGCTCGGCAATCCTCGAAGAGCTGGAAAAGCTCGCGGCCTAAAAGCAAAAACGCGGCCCTTGCGGCCGCGTTTGCGCGTCTGACTTGCCGGGCCAGTGCCTACTGGACCCAGGGGTTGTTCGTGCTCGGCAGGTCGAACGGATCGAACATCCGACCGCGGTCGCTCCCGTGTATCGTGTGGTTGAGCACGCTGTCCGCCCGCTGGCCGGGGTTCTCCACGTAGTCGAGCGTATTGCGCTCGCTCGGCAGCGGCTCGGTGCCGGGATCGAGATAAGAGCGCTTCTGCACGATGATCTTGGTGCGGGTACGGCCGCTTTCGTCGCGGCTGGTGAATACAGTGTGGTCGCGGTTGGTGTAGACGCGCTGTTTCGTGGTGGTCGTCTGCTGCGCATTGGCCGGTGCGGCCAAAAGGCCCAACGCTCCGGCAAACGCAAACGCGACCAAAAACCGAACGAACCGCATGGTATCCTCACCAACTCTGTTGCAATGCAGTGTAGCGGGCTTTGGTTCGCGGCAATAGGCCCCGGTCGCAGGCAATTGCTCGGCGACACATAAATGCGACACATTAAAAAAGGCCCCGCCGCGCGGGCGGGGCCTGATTTGCAGGGCTTTTTGGCCCGTTCAACCGCCGTAGTTTTTAGCCAAATAGTCCTTGATGGCCTTGGCGTCGGCGTCGTCGATCGGCGCCCCCATCACCTTGATCATCTTGTTGACTTCGCCGTCCCAGCCCGCCGCATTCAAGAACGGCGAGTTCATCGGGATATAGGATAGGCTGTGGCAGGCTTGGCAGTTGGCCTCGGCCTTGTCGGCGCCGGGACCGGGCTTGAGTTTGATCGCTTGCTCGGCGCCGGCCGCGGCGGGCAGGGCGATCAGCGCGGCGGCGATGAAGACGTATGTAATGATCCGCATGATGGCCCCCCTTAGGCGCTGAGCGTGATGTTTTGCATCACGTTGTTGTGGTAGCCGGCCGGATTGAAGATCAAGGCAGCGGTCTGCGTCTGCCCGATCTTGTTGGTGGCGTTGACCATCACCGAGTTCTTGCCCTTCTTGGCAGTCAGGTTGAAGCTCCACGGCCGGAACGCGTAAGGGCCGAGATCCTGGCCCAAGCTTGCGGCGTCCCAGGTCTTGCCGCCGTCGGTCGACACCTCGACCGAACGGATGCCGTAGCCGCCGTCCCAAGCCAGCCCGCCGATCTCGACCTTGCCGGCCTTGATCTTGTCGCCATCGCGGTGACTGGTGATCAGCGAATTGACGACGATCTCGGTGATCGGCGTTGAGGTGGCGTCTTCCTGCGTGATGAAGCGCGCTACCACCGGGAATTTTCCGACCGGAATGCGGTAGGCCGGCTTCATCCAGAACCCGCCTTGCGGCTTGGTCAGCACGTTGATGTTGATCAGATGCTTCATCCAGTAGGTGCCGGTCCAGCCCGGCACGATGAGGCGGGCCGGCGCGCCGTTGAAATGCGGCAGCGGCGCCCCGTTCATCTCGTAGGCGACGATGGTGTGCTCATCCATCGCCTTCCACAGCGGCAGGCTCTTGATGAAGTCCGGTGTCTTGTCGACGACCGGGCCGTCCGCGCCGTTGAAGCCGACTTCGATGGTCTCCTTCTTGACGCCGACTTTGTCGAGGATGTCCTTGAGCCGGGCGCCCTTCCAGCGCGCGCAGCCCATGGCGCCATAGCCCCATTCGACGCCCGCGACATGCGGGTTCGACAGGCCACGCCGGTTGCCGGAGCATTGGTTGACCGCGACGATTTCGACCGCCGGCATTTTCTTCAGGTCGTCGAGCGTGAGCTCGGCGGTGCCGTTGGCGCCTTCGCCGCCGACCGCAATCTTGTAGGTCGCGACGTTGACCTCCGGAATGTCGGCCAGGTGGTAGCGCACGAAGAATTCGTTGTTGG
>Ga0335081_10002954_pt1 | contig 26726 bp, 20 predicted proteins | sample Lox_Sample_35_FD_206713 | JGI IMG/M metagenome (GOLD analysis project Ga0335081, IMG submission 206713) | Soil microbial communities from Loxahatchee National Wildlife Refuge, Florida, United States - Lox_Sample_3.5 | ecosystem: Environmental > Terrestrial > Soil > Wetlands | place: USA...
TTCCGGCCGCGTGATTGTGGCCTTCGAAGACATCACCGATTACACCGAAGAGCAGATGGAGCACATTCGCAAAAAAGTGACCATGGTGTTTCAGAACGGCGCGCTGTTTGATTCCCTTACGGTTGGGGAAAATGTGGCCTTTCCTTTACGTGAGCGGCGTGACCTTTCCGAGGAGCAGATTTTTCAGATCGTGGATGGGCTGCTTGAGATGGTTGGCGTCAAGCCTATGCGGGATATGTATCCCAGCGAGCTTTCCACGGGCATGAAGCGTTCGGTGGCAATCGCGCGAGCCCTGGCTGCGCAACCGGAATGCATTCTGTATGACGAGCCGACGACAATGGTGGACCCACTGATGGCGCAATTGCTTGGCGACCTGATCAAACGCCTGAAACTGCAATTGCACCTGACCAGCGTGGTTGTGACCCACGATATGCGTCTGGCGGAAAAATTAGCCGACCGGATCGTGTTCCTGCACGAGGCCAAGGTACTTTTCTTTGGCACGTACGAGGAAATGACGAAATCGAAAGAGCCGATTGTGCAGGAATTCCTGGAGTTGGATGAATTAAAGCTAAACGTATAAGTGTAGCCAGCAGCTTGCGGTTCCCCCAAGGCACGACCTTCCCATAATTGACGTAGCAATCCTCCAGGACGCGCCCGCGGTAGCTGCGAGGCCGCTGCCTTCAAGTTTGTGATCCGCCGCTAAAAAGAGAAGCGGGCAGAGAGCTGGATATCACGCGGCCCGCCGCCACCAAGGAACGGATTCTGGGCCGCGACGTCCGGGGTGACGGTCACGGGGAAAAACCCCTGGCCGCTACCGGTCGGTGAAATCCCATTGTTGTCCCACGTTACATTGAAGCTGGGCAGAAGCGGGTTGGCGAAATTGGGATGGTTAAAGACGTTGAAAAAATCGGCGGCGAGTTTGAGGCTGACCCGCTCACTGAGCTTGGTGTCCTTGGAGATAGAAAAATCGAAATTGTGATAATGGGGACCATAAAAACCGTTGCGCGGAGCTGAGCCGAAGTGGGCGCCACCACCCGGTAGACAATCGTCATTCACCAGGTCTGGATTTGCGCACGACGCACCAAAAGCGCCGAGGTTGAGAAAGTTGGCAGGGGTGCTGGTTCCAGCCCAGGGATTTCCAATGAGATCGGGACGCTCATAGAATTCGCCGGTATTGTTGAAGTTGTCATAATCCATGACCGTGAAGGGCATCCCCGTGGTAAGCGAGAGTACGCCACTTATGGCCCACCCGTTGCTTAGCAGTCTCATACTCGACCGGTTGGGAAACTGGTAAGTCCACAACCCGGTGAAGCGTTGCCGTTGATCAAAGCCGGAGTTGCTGCGGTCGGCGGCCGGATTGAAACTGTTCTGTGGCTGCGACTGGAAGGGCGCGTAGTCCTGGCCATCGCTGGCAGTGTCGATGGAGTGGCTGTACGTGTAATTCCAAGTGGAGGTGAAGCCGTGGAAGTCACGGGTCTTTAAACTCATCTGTAGCGAGTTGTAGTTGGAGACTGCCGAAGATTGGAAATCAAGTACGTAGTAATAGGGCAACCCGGCATTCGTGAGCGGCCGGTTGCCGGTAAGGTCGCCCTGGTTCAAGTCGATGAAGCGGAAAAGCTTGCGGCCGGAGGAGCCGACATAAGCGATGGAAAATGCCGTCCGGTGGGTCAGCTGCTGCTCGATATTGACGTTGTAATTTTGCACGTAAGGGGTGCGCAGCCTTTGGTCCACGGTGAAGACGTCGGTGGGGCCGAAGCCGCTGAAAACCGGTCCGGTGCAGATGCTGCTGTTGGGCACTGGAATTGAGCCGGGAGTTCCACAAGCAACGGGCTGCAGCGCGGCGGCGTCTGCAGACCCATAAGAAATGGCGCGCGAGCCGCCAATGTCGTTGAACGCGGGCCCGGCAATGGATGAAACGTAAGGAATCTGGCCGGCGAAGAAATCCTGCGAGAAAGCGTCGTAAGCAAATCCGTAGCCCGCGCGGAGAATGGTTCTTCCGGTGCCGAAGACATCGTAAGCGACGCCGATGCGTGGAGAGAAGTTGTTGTAATCTTTCGGATAGAGACTGCTGGGCCCGCCGGTCAACCCCACCTGCACCAGATTGTCGGAGGAGTTCAGGATACTGAAGAGATTGTCCTTTTCTCCGATCACGCCATAGTAATCCCAGCGTAAACCATAGTTGACAGTCAGGCGATGGGACAGCCGGAAATTGTCCTGAGCATAGAATGCGAAATTATTCTGATACGTGTGTCGGCGGGAATCGCCCATGGTTTGGCTATTGCCGCTACTACTCAAAGTCCCGGCCAGGAAGTCGCTCAGGTCGTCGAAGGAGAGAATACCGCGATGGTTCAAATCAAAATATTCATTGACTGAGGTACGGCGAAATTCAAAGCCAAACTTCCAATTGTGTGAGCCGGCATTGTAGGAAAAATTATTCAGGTACTGCCAATTGCTGTCGACCCGGCCGCGCGGAACCGACTTGCTGGAGCCGATGCCGGCGAGACCGCCAACGTTGATTACCGGCAGTCCAAAATCATTGCTGCTGAACTGGGAGTTGGCAGTATTCAGGCCAAGGCTGGCAGGATCCAGGCTCCCGTCCTGGGCGGAAAAACTTTCGGCGAACCGGTTCCACCCGCCACGGAATTCTGCCAGCAGGTGAGGCGTAATTATGTGGGTATAGGAGAGCGAGACAATCTGGACCCGGGTAGGAACAATGGTATTGAAGCCGGGAAGAACATCACCGCCGACGATCGCAAGCGGGGCGCTCTGGCTGCTGTCTCCGAAATAGTAGCGCCCGGTGAGCAGGTCGTCCCGGCCGATATGCTGGTCAATTTTCGCAATGAGACTGTCGAGGCGGTTGGTGGACGGAGCATTGATTTCCACATTTGCTGAGAGATCGCCGTTGCTGCCAGTGGCAGGAAGAGGACCCCAGGGATTGGTGTTGAGGATGTTTTGCGCGATGGGGTTGATGCCGCCGACCGGGGTATTGGCGGTAATCTGCGCTTGCGACGGAATGGTGGCCGGCGCGGGAAATCCCACCAGTTCACGCTGGCCTTCATAAGCCAGGAAGAAAAAGGTCTTGTCTTTAACAATTGGTCCGCCTAGCGATCCACCGAACTGATTGTTGTGAAACCCATTTTGCGGCGCGGGTCGGGCGTTGAAGTAATTGCGCGCATCGAGCGCATTATTGCGGAAAAATTCAAAGACAGTGCCGTGAAACTGGTTCGTGCCGGATTTGGTGACAATGTTGACGATAGAGCCAGAGTTGCGGCCGTATTCGGCTTCGGTGTTGTTCAGGATGGCCATTTCATCGATCGCATCGACGGGCAAAAGTGTGGCAGGAATGCCGAAAACCCCGCCTTCGTTGATGGCGTTGTCGTTGCGGAAACCGTCGTTCATGTCGGTTCCGTCGAGCAGGAAGTTATTGGAACGTCCACGATTGCCGTTGACGGAAAACACGCCGAAGGAACCGGGGGAGTCGTTGACGGAGGCGGCATCGGCGTTGGCGCCAGGGACGGCGGTGAGCATTTTCATGTAGTCACGGCCATTAACAGGGAGATTTTCGAACTGCTCGGCCTGGAGGGTTCCGCCGAGAGTGTTGCTGCTGGTTTCGACCAGCGGGACTTCAGCCTGGACTTTGACCGTCTCTTCCACTTGGCCGGGGGTAAGGCCGATGTTGGCGCGCTGTGGGCCTTCGACCGCAACCTGAATGTACGTGGCCGTTTCGGTACGGAACCCCGGTTTAACCACGGTGACGGAGTAGGTGCCCAGGGGCAGCTCGGTAAAACTATAGTTGCCTTCTGCATCGGTAGTGGTCTGGCGGGCCAGACCCGTGCCTGTATTCGTGGCGGTGACTTGCGCTCCAGCGATCGAGGCTCCGCTGGGGTCGGTGACGGTGCCTACAATTCCGCCGCGAAAGGTTTGTCCCAAAGCGGCTGTGGTCATCAGCAAAAGCACTCCCAGGAGGCTAATTCGTAGATTCATTGTCATATTCTCCGTTACACCGATAAGCGCCGATGAAGGAAGAAGGGATTTTATAATAAGATTTCATCTCCACAGCAAGGAATCACTGCGCGCTTCCATCCTAGTGCGGCAAGTATCGCGCACAATTCCGATGAGGCTTCGTCTTGCCAGGAATGGGCGATGATATCAGGTAGTGCGAAGCTTTATGATTGGAAAAACGAATAGACCGCTTTCACTTTTCCTCTAAGGTTTTGGAACCCGGCACAAAAACACCGTCTTAAAAACCTTGTTGGACTAATTCTTCGACCGTAAGGGAACTCTGGACCGGCCCGCCTTTGATCATCTTTTCTACATATTTGGCGATAACGTCGGCCTCAAGGTTGACCGGATCGCCGGATTTCAGCGACGCGAGATTCGTCATTTCAACAGTGTGAGGAATGATGGCGATCGTGCAGCGGCGGTCCTCCAGCTTGGCTACGGTGAGGCTGATGCCCTCGACGGAGATTGAGCCTTTGAAGACGGTGTATTTCTCGATCTCGCTGGGTAGTTGGATGCGAAGCCACCAGTTTTCTGAATCGGCGATACGCTCGAAGGCGATTACCTCGCCCACACCATCCACGTGTCCCTGAACGATGTGGCCGTCGAAACGGCCGTTGGCTTTCATGGGCAGCTCAAGGTTTACCTGGGCGCCTTCATGGATGCGGGAGAATGATGTGCGAGTCCAGGTCTCGGGCGCGAGGTCGGCGCAAAACGAGCCAGGCTTGATGTTGAGCGCGGTCAGGCAGACTCCGCTGACGGAGACACTGTGGCCAGTTTTCAGTGCCTTGGGTGCTTGTCTGGCTGCGATGGTAATGCGGCGATTCTCGCCGCGCTGCTCGATGCGGGTAACGCGGCCGACTTCTTCGATGATTCCGGTGAACATAATCACTCCTCTGCATAGGGGTCGCGCAAATAGCCTTCTACCGCGAAATCCTCTCCAAAGCGATGCAGCTTGATCGCGTGCACATAGGCGGCCTCGCCGATGGTGGCGAAGCCGGAGCCTGCGGCGAAAGGCACCGATCCCGTACCAGCTAGAATTTTGGGCGCGTAGTAAAGAAAAACTTTGTCGACGACGCCGGATGAGAGCGCGGCCCAGTTAATCATGGCGCCGCCTTCGATCAGCAGGCTGGTAATTTCCATTTCGCCGACGCGTCGGGTAACAGCGGCCATATCGGGACGGCCATCGCCGGCAGTGGGAATCTGCTCGACACGAATCCCGTGCTCCTGGAGCTGCTTCTTCCGATTCTCCTCGGCAAAAGAGCACAGCACAAGCACATCGTTGTTCGCGGTCTTGACTATGCGTGAGGTGAGCGGCAGGCGCAGGCGCGAGTCGACGATGACGCGGAGCAACGGCCGGCGGCGAGGCAGACCGGTGCGGTCGGTAAGCAACGAATCGTCGGCAATGATGGTGCCGACTCCGACCATGATGGCGTCGCTCTGGTGGCGAAGCTGATGGACGTGGGCGCGCGCGGGTTCGCTCGTGATCCAGCCTCCGGTAACGCCTCCGGCGCCGAGCGCCGTGGGATTGCGCGACTCGCTCGGCGGAGGCGCGATTTTGCCGTCGAGTGTCATCGCCGCTTTCAGAGTAACGAGCGGGGTCTTGCGGCGGATATATTTCGCGAAGGACTCGTTCAACGCCTTGGCATCTTCTTCGAGAATGCCGGAAGCGACGGCGATGCCCGCGTTGCGCAGACGCTCAAACCCTTTGCCGCTGACAAGCGGGTTTGGGTCCTGCATGCAAGCGATTACCCGGCGAACGCCGGCGGCAATGACGACATCAGCGCATGGTCCGGTGCGGCCCTGGTGAGAACAAGGCTCCAGGTTGATGTAGAGCGTTGACCCGCGAGTCTTTTCGCCTGCTTGCCCCAGTGCGATGATTTCCGCGTGCTTGACGCCTTCGTAGGTGTGAAAGCCTTCGCCAATTACGTTCCCGCTTGCATCCACGATGACCGCACCAACATTGGGATTGGGCGAAGTCAGCCCGATGCCCTCACGGGCCAGTTCGAGGGCACGGCGAAGGTAGATTTCGTCAGGGCGGCGTTCACGTTGAGTCATTATTTCACCACGGAGACACGCAGGAATAGAGATGACGATGAACTGGCGTTCTGGAAGCCGTTGAGATGCATTGTCATTCTGAGCGCAGCGAAGAACCTATGCTTTTTCTTCTGACTGCATAGATCCCTCGCTTCGCTCAGGATGACAATGTTGGCGCTCTCCGGGAATCGAGCCTCACGCAAACAGCGACTCCACAAAATCTTGGGGATTGAAGGGCAGCAAATCCCCAGCTTTTTCGCCGACCCCGACATAGCGGACGGGAAGACCGAGTTCACGCGAAATGGCGACCACGACTCCGCCTTTAGCGGTGCCATCCAGTTTGGTGAGCACGATGCCGGTCACTCCTGCGGACTGCGTAAACAAACGCGCCTGCTGCAAGCCGTTCTGGCCGGTGGTGGCGTCCATCACGAGCAGAGTTTCATGCGGAGCGCCGGGAATGATACGCTGCGCCGTCCGGCGCATCTTCTCGAGTTCCGCCATCAGGCCGGTTTTGGTATGCAAGCGTCCGGCGGTGTCGACAATTACATAGTCGGTGTGACGTGCGGAAGCAGCCTGGAGCGCATCGTAGAGCACGGCGGAGGGATCGCCTCCCGCTTTGGTGCGAATGACTTCAGTGCCCGTGCGCTCGCCCCAGACCTCCAATTGCTCGATTGCAGCGGCGCGAAAGGTATCGGCCGCGGCGAGCAAAACTGTCTTTCCCTGCGAGCGAAAAGTTTGCGCCAGTTTGCCGATCGTCGTCGTTTTACCGGTTCCATTCACGCCGACGACGAGAATCACCTCCGGTGTGCCATCGACTTTGGTCACCGCTTGAGCGTCAGCCGCCGTCAGGATGGACAGCAACTCTTCCTTTAGCAGCCGTTTTAATTCCTCGACGTTCTTGATCTGTTTGCGGTCGGCTTTATCACGCAGCTTCTGCAAAACCTCGTGAGTGGTCGAGGTCCCCAGGTCAGCGCTGATCAGTGTCGCTTCGAGATCATCGAGCGTTCCCCGGTCGATTTCCTTTCCAAAAGAAACCACCTCCTCGATGCGCTCGCTCAGGTTCTCGCGCGTGCGCGTGACTGCTTCCTTCATACGCGCGAAGAAGCTGGGTTTCTGCTCGGTGCTGCCGAATAGAGTCTGAATCATGAAAAGAACCGGAATTTCAATTATACGGGCTGACAAACACGGACCGCTGCGCACTGCGGGCAGGGAAGAGTTGAATCAGAAGCAAATCAGAACCGCGTAGTTTCGACCGAAGCAGCGGACGCGAGAACCACTTCGGCGACAGCCGGTTTGGGCGCGGGAGATTTTACGGCGGGCGGCTGCGCAGGAGCGCCCGGCACGGGCCGCTGAACACGAATTTCTCCTCTGGCGTAGATGGCGGCGATCGCGGCAACTGCCGTAGGATCGAGCCGTTTTCCCGACAAAGAATGAATAATGCGCAACGCCGCTTCCGGATCATGTGCCTGCTGATAGGGGCGGTTCGTGGTAAGCGCGTCGAAAGTGTCCGCCACGGCAATGATGCGCGGCAGGAGTGGAATTTGCGGATCTTTGAATCCGTGAGGATAACCCCGGCCGTCGAGCGACTCATGGTGCAGCTCGATGCCCGGAATCATATCCTTCAGTTGGGCCACGGGACGCAGAATGTTCGCGCCCTTGGTGGTGTGGGTCTTCATGACTTCAAATTCTTCCTGAGTGAGCGCGCCGGGTTTCTTGAGAATCCGGTCTTCAATGCCAATTTTGCCCACATCGTGCAATTGGGCTGAAATGCGAACGGTTTCGACGAAATCCTCGGGCTGGTTCATTTCGCGCGCAATCATCACGGAATACTTCGTTACCCGGTCGGAGTGGCCGCGGGTGTAGGGATCTTTTTCGTCGACCGCTCCGGCGAGCATTTGAATGGAGTTAAGGAAGAGTTCCCGATTCTCCGTGGCGGCGCGCTTGAGGTCCTGGACGAACTGCTCTAGTTCCTCAGACATGGTGTTGAAAGTTGCGGCCAATTCGCCGATTTCTGTGCGAGTCTTGATTTGCACGCGCTGCGAAAAGTCTCCGCGAGCGATAGCCCGGCTGGATTGGGTCAGAACTTGCAGAGGATTGGTGATGCGGCGCGCCGCGTAGAAGCTAATGCCTACGCTGAGGAAAACCGCCAGCAAGGCAAGCAGGCGGGCGGTGCGCTGCATTTCGTATACGCCCCGATAGGCTTCGTCGCGCGGCTTTTGCACGATCACAGCCCAGTCCAGGTTTGCCACCGGCACATAGGTCCCCAACATGCGTGCGCTCGTCTTGCCTGTTCCTAAGGTGAATTCACGCGTAGCAGCGACGAACTGGGCCTTTCCGCCCTGGTCGACAAAGTTGCGCACGATCTCCAGCTTGCTCATGTCCTGGCCGGTCGCGTAATCGGGCGTCGCGCCCGCTACCAGACGTCCGCGACTGTCGACAACGTACGGAGTCAGGCCGGCGCGGTTCACTTCCTGTAGGCGGCGGATAAGGAACTCTAAATCTTCCACGGCGCCGATCATGCCGAGGAAGTGGCCGCCATACATGATCGGCGTTGCCACCAGCATCACCGTCCGCTGAGAAGTTCCGCTTCCTACAACCAGGGGCTGGCTCGTATAAGCGCGGCCGTCACCGGCAGCCTGGTAGGCATTCTCCAGTTCGCGTTGAAGGAAATCGTCCCGCACAATTCGTCCAGCGGAAATGCCCTTGCCTTCGGCGTTCGAGACCATGGCGTAGGCCACGTCTCCGGAAGACGAGACGAAGTTTTCCAGCAGGGCCCGCAACTCGGGCGCATCCACGTGCTCAGCCGTCATGTCTCCGCCGCTGGCTACCTGAAGGGCAGAAGACAAATTGGCGAGCATCATGAGCAGGGAATCCTGGTGCTGGGCAATGTCGTCGGCCAGTGAACGGGTGACCGTGTTCTGCAAGAGGCGTTCGTTCGTGATCAAGCGTTCCCGGTTGATCGATTCCACCTGCTCCGAATAGAAATACATGGGCACAACGCTGATGACGAGAAGGACACCAAGGATGACGTAAAGAATCGGGACCCGCGATGGGACAGGCAATCTCAAGGACAAAGTGGCCCGCTGCGTATCGGCACACGCAGTGGGGCTCAACCTTTCTTCAAAATTTTACTTGGTGTTGATCGACGGCTGAGGTTACGTAAGTACCGCGCGAAAGGTGCCTTTTGAGGCCGCTCTTGGGCACGAAACGCCTGCGGATGTGCGGGATCAAAACGCAGGGAAATCTGCTCTAGTTTTGGAAAACCACGTATAGAGTGCCGCCAGTCAAATTACACAGCCCGTCCACGGTATTGTCGGGATTGAGCCTGACCTTGCATTCTGCTCCGGCGGTCGCACTTACTGTGGCCTGAGGGGCGTCCGGGCTAACCAGTCCAGTATGGATTTCGTTGCCGGCAGGCACAGAAAGAATCGCCAGCACAACTTTCTTGTAGGCGTGCGTGTGCTGGGGCCCGACGACCTGGAAGCTCTCAACCTGCAAGCCGGTGCGGTTGAACTCCGCATGCGTGCTTTTGATCTTTTCTGCGTTTACCAGACAGTTGACGCTGGCAACAAGACTTTTGACGGTCGCAGCCTGCGTGGTGTAGGCAACCTTCGGGCAAGTTTGTGCCTGCGCTCCAGACGCAAAAACCAGGCAGATAGAGAATAAAACCATACTGTATTGATTCATGGTTTCCATTCTCCCAGAAGCGGAGCGCAGCAAGTGAAAGATGTGCAGCTGCGGGTGCCAAAGAGGTAAATCATTCGAGTGGACGACGCAATACGCTAGAATTCCGCCGCGCGATTGAAACGCTCAGAGAGCGCTCATGCCAAAACAAGATTGGGAATATCTGACGGTTTGGGAGTTCCAAGTTAAGCCTGGACAGGAAGGGCAGTTTGAAAAGACCTATGGTTCGGATGGCGCATGGGCCCAACTTTTCCGCCGTGCGGAAGGATATCTTGGCAGCGAGCTGGTCCGTGACCTAGACCGGGCGCGTCGCTATCTCACATTGGATTTCTGGACGTCGCGGTCGGCTTATGAGCGTTTTAGCCAAGAAAACGGTTCCGAATATCGAGCGCTCGATGAACAGTGTGAGCAGATGACGGAGTCGGAAGTCCAGATCGGCGGATATGAGCGGGCGCGGTAACGGCCAGTTGACAAGGATTTTCATTCCAGTTCGCTCTTGGCGCTGCGTGTCATCAATTCATGAATGGCTTCCTGCGGCGGTTTTCCCTCGTGAAGCACAGCATACATTTGTTCTGCAATCGGCATCTCCACGCCGCGGGCACGGGCCAGGCCCACAGCCGCATTTGTCGTGAATACACCTTCGGCGACCATGCCATGCATGCCGGCTATGATTTCCGGCAGCTTGCGGCCGCGGCCAAGCTCAACGCCTACACTACGATTGCGGGAGAGCCCGCCTGTACACGTAAGCACAAGATCACCCAGGCCGGCCAATCCGGCCGTAGTCTCTTGCCGTCCACCGCAAGCTATGACCAGGCGAGTGATCTCCGCCAGGCCCCGTGTGATCAAAGCGGCCACAGAATTGTGGCCCAGGCTGAGTCCGTCGCAAACGCCCGCAGCAATGGCGATGACGTTCTTTAGCGCTCCACCCAGCTCCACGCCGGTTACGTCGTCATTCGTATAAATGCGGAAGCGGGGGTCGCTGAACTCACGCTGCACAGTGTCCGCCAAATCGGAATCTCCTGAAGCTACCGTGATCGCCGTCGGATCGCCGCGCGCAACCTCCTTGGCGAAGGATGGGCCGCTCAACGCGCCGATATGTGCAGTTTTCTGTTCGCCCAGAACCTGCGCAATCACTTCGGTCATACGCAGGAGCGTACCTTCCTCGATTCCCTTGGTAGCGCTCACGATGTGAATACCGGGCGCAAGATTTGGTCTCATCTGCTCAAATAATCCGCGGCAATGCTGCGAGGGCATGACACTGACCAGGATTGCCGCATCCTGCAGGGCTTCCTGCAAGTCACAGGTCACTGAAACGCTGGGAGGAATCAACTCGCCCGGAAGAAACAGCTCGTTCGTATGGCGAGTTGTGATCGAATCGCGGACCTCCTTTTCCCGCGCCCAAAGCCGGACTTGATGTGTTCCTTTTCGTCCTAAAACAATCGCAAGCCCTGTGCCCCAGGCCCCCGCGCCGATGATTGCGATGCGGCTCATCCTCAGTGTTGCCTCAATTGAAAACGTGGTTCGGTGCCGGAGAGCAACCGGCGGATATTTTCATGATGTTTGATGATTACCAGCAGGCAAGCGCAGGCCATGAGTGCAAGCGCAGCTGGAGTATATCGAGTTCTGTAAAAGACCCAGGTAAAGACGGGCAACGAGGCAACAGCCACGATTGAACCCAAAGAAACGCGCCGAAATGCGAGCAACATCACCACGAAGATGGCAATGACCATGGCAATGGCTTTTGGCGCCAGCAAGAGAAAGGAGCCCAAGCCGGTAGCAACTCCCTTGCCGCCCCGAAATCGCAACCACACCGGGAAGATGTGCCCGATGACCGCAAACAGCGCTGCCAGAAAGCCCAGGGTAGTCTGCCCCGGGTACAAGAACCGCGTGAGAGCCACCGCGGCAAACCCCTTGCCTGAATCGAAAAGAAGAGTCAAAAGGCCAAGGGCTGGCGATGAGCGGGCGACATTGGTCGCCCCGATGTTTCCACTTCCGCTACGGCGAATGTCCTTGCCGCGAAGAAGACGTACCAAAATGTAACCGAATGGAATGGAGCCGAGCAGATAGCTGAAGGCTGCAGTCGCGAGATAAGCTGTCATCGTTCGCTCGCTTAGAAGCGGAATTACTGTAACGCAAAGCGGGCAATTTTAGTGTAGCGGGAGCCTCCGCGCATGAGTTCGCTCTGAAAAAGGAAAAATTCACGCGCCGTCATGGCGCCGAATTCCGGCGAGGGTAGAACAGCCAGTTTTTCCTGAAGCCGCTTAAAACCGTAGTTTGGAGCGTCTCCCTTCTGCCGGCGCGGCGAACCAGACCCTTCCCCCCGGCGCGCGAGCGTAAGATGGGGTGTGAAAGCGTATTCTTCTTTTGGAATGCCCAGTGTTGTAGTCGCCTCATCCACCGCCTTTGCTAACGCCGCGAGGTGGGGACCTGATTCAATTCCTGCCCAAAAAACCCGGGCGGCACGTGGAGTGGGAAAGAACCCAAAACCGCGGAAGGACATTTCTATCGCCGCAGAGTGTACGTTTGCCAGGGCTTGTTTCACCTGCTCAACGGTATCTGCCGGTTTCTCGCCGATAAATTTCAACGTAAGGTGTAACGATTCGGGGCGCACCCAACGCGCCTCAGGCGCGAACTCGCGAACTCCTTCCAGAAAACGTTGAATGCATCCGCGAATCGAATCGTCGATGTCGAGAGCGACGAAAATTCGTATCAAGTGAGCCTTCTTCTGACCATATCCAGTGCCTGTTGGCTGGCGAACCAACGGATACGTTTGCGATCGCCGAAGAAATTGCGCTCGACGACGTCCGTGCCACTTTCGTTCGCGAGGGCGTGAAAAACCAGGCCTACAGGTTTCTCCGCGGTACCGCCTGCTGGACCGGCAACTCCGGTGATGCCGACGCCATATGTGGCCTTGCAGCGTTTAAGAATTCCCTCGGCCAAAGCTGCGGCCACTTCGCGGCTGACCGCGCCGTGCTTCTGGATCAATTCGGGAGGAACGCCAGCGAATTCTGTTTTCAATTCGTTGGAATAGACCACCGCGCCGCCCAGAAAATAACGCGAACTGCCGCTGACGGAGGTGATGCGCTCAGCCAGCAATCCCCCCGTGCACGACTCGGCCACTGCCAGAGTTGCATTGCGCATTTGGAGAAAATAGCCGACGATCTGCTCCAGCGAATCCCCGTTGTCTGAGAAAACGAATTCGCCCAGCTCTTCCTCGATCTGCTCAGCGAGTTTGTCTACTATCGCCTGAGCGTCATCCATTGAAGCCGCCTGGGTTTTCAGATGGATTTGGATCTCTCCTGCCCCGGCAAGGATAGTGGTTTGAATGTTCGAATACCGCTTGTAAATCGGGGCGATGCGGGCGTCACATTGGGACTCCGGCATCATGGCGACTTTGATTACGCGTGTCGCGATCGACTGCGGTGGCAGCTTGGCGCGCAGCCGCTCCACGCACTGGTCGAGAAAAAGAGCTTTGAGTTCGTGCGGAGGGCCAGGCAACAGCAAAATAATTCTCTCCTTGCCGTCATATTTGCCGCTTATCCATTGGCCGGGCGCGGTGCCATTCGCGTTGGGAAGGACGGTCGCGCCGGAGATCACATCCGCCTGCTTGGCGTTATTGGCGGACATCTTCATGCCCCGCGATGCAAATCGTTGCTCAAGTCGGGCAAGAACATCCCAGTCTCGCCGCAACTCCAGCCCTAAGGTATCGGCGACTGCTTCTCGAGTCAGATCGTCCTCAGTCGGACCCAGGCCCCCCATGAAGATCACGATTTCGGCACGCGTAAGGGCGGCCGAGGCGACCTGAGTGAGATGGCTTCGGCTGTCGCCGACGATTGTCTTGAAGACAACCTCGACACCAAGTTCGTTAAGCTTTTCAGTCAGATACAGAGAATTTGTATCCTGACGGAAGGGCGTGAGCAGCTCAGAGCCAACGGCGATGATCTCGGCGTTCACAAGAACGGTGTAGTCGACGTGGGAAGGTGAAAACTCGTCATAATCTCTAATTCCGAAAACTTATTCGGCCGGTAAGGGACGGCCCTCGATGTTCCATGACAGGTGATAAACCCCGCTTGTGGTGGCAAGAACCGCCGCACGTCCGGGGGCGAAAGCCAGCCCCACCAAGTCCGGTCCGGCAACTTCCAGTGCGGCGCTTGCTTCAGGTGTAATCTTCACAATCCCGCGCTTGCCCGAAAGTGAACCAGCGACGTAAAGATTCCCCTGTGCATCGAACGCCATCCCCTGGGGGCGGCCCAGGCCACGGTAGAAAGTGGAAACGTTACCCTGCATGCTGATTTTGTAAACCGAATCAAAGCTTGAAGTAGTCGGTCCGGTTACGAACAAATCGCCCTGCGGGCTGAATGCGAGGTGATAAGCCGAGACGCTAGGCTCGAGCGTCGCGAAGACGAAAATCTGGCGGTCTTTGCCAATTTTGAAAATTGTGCCGCTGCGATCGCCGACATAGAGATTCTCCGCCTTATCAAAAGCAATACCGGTCGCAATTCCCATGCCCTCTGCATAGGAGGACATTGTTCCATTCGGCGCCACCCGATAGACAGTTCCGTCATGGCGCGAAGAAACATACATCTGACCCGCCCGGTCAAACGCGATGGCGGTGGCATTCATCATGTCTGCCAGGAACGGCTTCATGTTGTAGTTGGTGTCAATCTTATAAATCGCGACCGGGACCTTCTGTCCCCGAGAACCGGAGAAAGTTACGTAGATGTTGCCCTCAGCATCGAGCGCGGGGTTGGTCACCGGGTGCAGTTCGTCTGCGATGGGCATCGCCACTTTGATTTCATGCGAATTACTGGAGTGACCGTTGGTCGAAACTACAACTGCGCCGGAAGAGGTGCCAAAGGGAACCCGGGCAACCACAAATTGGTCAGAACTGACGACGACTGCGGCTTCGTTCTCACCAAACCGTACCTGCGGACGCCGCATTTCCGGAGGCCTCAGGCCGCTTCCTGTGATTCTTATTTCTCCGCCCGGCAACGCCGCGGCCGGATATACGGCGTCTATATGTGGATGTCCGTTGATGTTTTTCTTGCCACGCAGCCGGTCGGTAATTCCCATAGGTCTAGTAAGAGGAGAGCTTTACGTGCGCAGCCAGCCCACGTGCAACAGCAGTTGCATTACAGCCCCAGCATAAACACCGGCTGCGACATCGTCGAGTACGATACCAAAACCTTCGCGCAATCGTTCAATCTGCCGGAGTGGCGGCGGCTTTACGATATCGAACCCTCGAAAAAGTATAAAACCCAGCAGCAGAGATTTCCATGAAACAGGTGCGGCGATCAGGGTGATTAATTGTCCCGCCACTTCATCGATCACTACAAATTGTGGGTCTTTTAAACCTGTGGCGCGAGCCACTTGAGTGCTAGCGGGGATGCCGACTGCCATTGTGGCGGCCGCCAGCCCCATTGCCGTCCATGCTTGATGGTCGGGCGTGATCCAGCGACTTAGCAGCCACCACATGAGAACTGTCACCGCCGAGGCCCAGCTGCCCGGGCCCGGACGCATTCGCCCGATCCCGAAGAAAGTGGCGGTCAGTGTTGCCCATAAGGGGGCAGCGCGCAATTTTTGATCGAGTTCACTTGTCATCGGAGTCGTCCGGAATTCTCGCCGGACCAAGCGCGCTTTCCGAAGTGTCTTGCAATGGGGATGAGATCACATAAGCGCCGCTGGCCCATTTTCCCAGGTCAATGAGCCGACAACGCTCGCTACAGAAAGGGAATTCGGGACCGGTGCTCCGCACTTTCGCCTTGCAGGTCGGGCATCGCAGTCTCAGCAGGCGTTTGCGAGCCATAATTGGCCTCAAACCGGGGCGACGATCTTGCCCACCAGGTCGTAGTCGTGGGTCGCGGTGATCTGGCAACGATAAAATTCGCCGGCCTTCGCCTGCACATTCTCGGCTACGTCATTTACGAAAACCTTGCCGTCGATTTCCGGAGCGTGCATCGAAGTGCGGCCTTCGAAGAAAAGGTCACTCTCCTCCGAAATACCTTCAAGTAACAGATCAAACTCATCCCCTAAGAGTTTCTTCTTCTTGGTTTTGCTGATTTTTTTCTGTATCCGCATTAGATGGCTGCGGCGCGCCTCGATTTCCCTGGCAGAAAGCTTATTTTCTGAATGAAAGGCTCCGGCGCCCTCCTGGTCCGAATAACCAAACGTCCCCATCCAATCCAATTCGGCCTCGCGAACGAAGGTGCACAATTCTTCAAACTCGCGCTCCGTTTCTCCGGGAAAGCCTACGATAAACGAAGTGCGCAATGTGACACCGGGGATGGTGCGGCGAGCTTTCTCAATTAAGCGCAGGAAGAGTTCTGCTCCACCTCCGCGCTTCATCCGTTTGAGCACGGCGGGAGAAGCGTGCTGCAAGGGAACATCAACATAGGAACAAAGTTTTTCGTGTTTTGCGATAGTTTCCAGTAAGCGCGAAGTAATTTTATTGGGATAGGCATACAAGAAACGAATCCAACGCAAATCTTCAATTACCGTTAGCTTCTCGAGCAGCAGAGCCAGCCCGTCCTTTAACCCGAAGTCCTCGCCATAGCAGGTTGTGTCCTGGCCAATGAGCGTAATCTCGCGCACGCCGGACCTCGCCAACCGCTCGGCTTCGGCAATCACCGATTCAAACCGCCGCGAACGAAACTTGCCGCGCAACTGCGGAATGATGCAGAAACTGCAAGGATGATCGCAGCCTTCGGCGATTTTGATGTAGGCGCTGTAGCGAGGTGTGGTCAGGATCCGCGGCGTGGTTTCGTCGTAAAGATAGTTGGGCAAGTCGGCAATGGCGCCGTCCCAGTTTTCCCGCGAGAAACGCCCCTGCGCGAGGCGAGCTTCTCCTTCGGGCCGTGACCGCAGGATCTTGAAAGGTGATTGTCCAGCGGCTTGCGAGATGCCGGCAGCGGCAACGACCTTATTCAACTCGCCCGTCCCAACGACTGCATCCACTTCGGGAATGTTCTTCCGAATCTCATTGCGGAAGCGTTCCACCAGGCATCCCGCGACCACAAGTTTCTTGGCCCGCCCAGAGGTCTTGTGGCGTGCCATCTCCAGAATCGCGTTCACCGACTCCTGCTGTGCGCTCTCGATAAACGAGCAGGTGTTGACCACGATGACGTCAGCGTCCGCGGCATCTGCGGTTAGTTCCGCGCCCGCCTGGCCCAGCAAGCCCATCATGACTTCGCTATCCACGAGATTTTTCGGGCAGCCCAGACTTACAAAGCCAACTTTGGGTGAGCGACTCAGGGCTTTGTTCTGGTTTATTTCACGGGCTTCTTCCGCAAGCGCGTTGGCGATTTTAGTCGTCATGCAATCTCTTCAATCTTAACATCGCGCGAACATCGCTCAGTCTCGGCCATGCCAAGCGTACGAAAGTAATTCCAGCGCACTTTAGTCGCGCACCAAACGAGACACCATGCCCCTACTTCGACTGCGTAATTCACATGCTAACCTTAAGCCAAATTAGGCTTGGGACCATTTCGCGCGGAGGAGAAATGCCGGTGAGAAGCTTCTGGATCCTCGTTTTATTGACGCTCATTTTGGGCGCGAGCGCCGCTGCGCAGGACGAAAAAAACGAGGTCGCCGGCGTTGTGGGCCGTACTTTCATTGCGGACCAAGGCGTCCTGGGTGTGAATACGTTCGATACCAACCTGCACTTTGGAAAGGGATTTACCATTGAAGGGGATTACGGCCGCCATCTATGGGGCAAGGGATTTCTTCAGCTCACTGGCGAGGTTCCAGTCTCGCTGAATATTGACGAAGATCTCCACTTCAGCGTCAACCTCGTGCCTGAGGACTACAAATCGCTCTTTGTAACACCTGCCATCCGCGCTAATTTGTTCGCGACCAATACAGTGTCGCCCTGGTTAAGTTTTGGGGGCGGCTTTGGTTATTTTAAGGAAAGTTCAACGCTGGAGTTTAGCGGCACGCCAAACCCTGGCAGCACCGGCACTGTAACCAGTGTGATCCAGTTTGGCGGCGGTCTGGACGTCAAACCCTGGAAGCGGTTCAGTATACGAGGCGAGGTACGCGATTATGATTCCGGGCTTCCCCAACTGAACGTAAATACCGGCAAGAGCCGCCAACACAATCTCTATGTTGGCGGTGGATTCGTCTGGCACTTCTGAGACAGCCATCAACGCTTCACACCGGTCTCAATTTCCTCGTATAAGCCGGGCAGCTGCCGCGCATCTTCCATCGAGTCCCCGAACCGCGCGTTGGCATAGTGCTGGGTGAACTTTTCCACGCGGAGCCGCATCTCCGGGTCCTCAATGCAGAGTAGAAACTCTCGCGGCGTCTGAATGGGAGATTTGCGCCAGCCGCGGCGGGCCAGAACATGGATCATCTTCTGGTACCAGATAGCGGCTGCCTTGCCCGGAGATCTTTCAGGATGTATTGCCAGCCGCCGCCGCTGCCACGCATTCCAAAAACGCCCAGTGTTGGCACCTAAGAGAATGAGCACGGCGGCGAGGATAGCGCCTACACTCCAGTGCAAAGGTGCATCGGCCAGGGCGTCGCGCATCGAGCGAACTGTCTCCATCGCCCGGCTCTGGCGGACGAGTAACCAACGGCGCAGCTCCCGCGCCCACTGCTGGCCGCGACTCGCTACCGTAGCGCCGAGCGTACGCTGGCGGTTCAAGTCGTAATTGATGACCCATTCCCGCCAGAATGAGGCCATCGCGTCAAAATAAAGCGCAATACGGCTCCAGCCGTTGTGTTCCGGAACCGCCCCGGCGGGCGTTGGGTCGAAGCTGACCCAGCCGTATCCGGGAAAATATGCTTCGATCCAGGAGTGGGCATTACTGGCGCGAATCACGTACTGCGAGGTGAGATCGTTAAATTCTCCGGTACGGAATCCATTCACGACGCGCGAAGGAATTCCCAACGTCCGCAACATGACCGCCATGGCGGAAGCAAAGTACTCGCAGTGTCCTTGTCTTCGTTCGAACAAAAACTCAGCCAGCGGATCGCGCGGCGCGCGCCGGGAAAGCTGTAGTGAGTAGGTGAAGTGGGTCCGGAGATAGTTCTGGATTGCGAGGGCGCGATCGTAGTTGTTGCCGGCATTGGCGGTGATTTCCGCAGCCAGGCGCGGAATGCGGGCATCCAACGGCGGGACCTGGTTGTAAATCAGGGAAACATCCAGCGGATAGTTGGCGCCGGCCGCGCGCAAAGCGCTCGGCGCGGGTTCAGGAAGATTGGAGGTAGCTTCATAGCGCGTGATGGGATGCCGGGGGTCGGCGTCGAACACAGCTCCGGCGTCGTCCCGCGTCAGCAGGCTGTAATCTCCCTGCAAGGTTTGCGGAGTATTGGCGAGGAAAAACACGTTTGTGCCGACTGGCTCCATCAAAACTCGGTAATGAATATTTCGGGGAGATCGAGGAGCACTCTCGGTGGTTTCCCTCAGTCCTACAGCGAACCGCCCATCGGCGAGCCGCGGAACCAGATGCTGCTCGCGGGAGGTGGACCAGGCCTTGCCGTCAAAATCGCTCAGCGCGACGCCCCGCCACTTTAAGTCGAAGTTACCCCCGGGATCGCCGTCAATCTGGATGTGCATAACCACGGAGTTCGACTGCTGAATTTCTCCGATGCGTCCTAGCTCCACGCGCTCACTGAAGCCTGTGTTGAGCTCGCTGCCGGGCGCGTAGGCGCTCATATAGCCGGTGGCAACGCGGGGCATGATGAAGAAAATTCCCGCCCCGCCCAGAAGAATGCAAAGCACGAGTGCGGGAGAGGCCCCGCTGAGCGAAAACGCCATTTGGCGAGACACACGCTGATCGCCGGACTCCTTAGCTCCGGTCGTGGCTTTGGCAGAGGCGTGGCGCATCTCCATCAGGATGAACGTGACCACCGCGACAAGCATGAACCCGGCGAAGGCGAGCAGGAACGTGCCGTCCACCGTAAGCACCGCGGCCGCCAGCACCATGAGAAAGGCCAGGATCGACAGAAAGTAATAGTCGCGGTCGCGTTGCGCAGAAAAAATCCGCAATACCATCACGAACAGAACCAAATGCACGCTGGCATTGAGGAAACCACTCGAGATCAGGAAATAATCAGCCAGACTGAATGCCACGTAACCGAGAGTCAGAATTGTGGTCCATCGTTCGGGAATGAAAAAGGTCCGGCGAGAGATCAGAAGATATCCGCGAAAAGCAAGTGCCGCGCTCACCAGCAGCACGATCGTCAAGTTCAGCCCGCCGGTTGAAGCCAGCGTCGCGAAGCCCATGAGAACCAGGAGATACAGGGCCACTTCAAAATAACGCGGAAGGCTGTTGGAAAGCGGGCCTACGGCTTGTTTTTCGATGGCTGGCATCAGATGCCTGCGGTTCGTTCGCTCTGGGTATTGTTCGGTACCGCCCCTTGAAACACCAGAGTACCGAAGGAACGTTAAGACTTCACTGGAATTCTTGGGAGGGGATCATTTGAATCTGGAGAGAGACCGGCGACGGGCTCGTTCGTCTCGAATGCTAAAATCGAACCTGTCAGGCATCGGTCCCGCGCGACGTATTCCCGCCAACCCCGCCAGGTCCGGAAGGAAGCAACGGTAACGGGCTCTTGCGTGTGCAGCGGGGCGCCGGTGCCTGGCTTGACGGTCCTTGTGGTTTGCCTTCCCGAACTATCCCAGAAACTTCAAGGTTGGCGATGCAAAGTTCGCCAGGTTCGGGAAAATCGCCGGTAGATCCGCTGGGGCGACGCCGAACCAGCTTGCCAGGGTTGCGGCATATTGGTCGAGCGAAGTGGTTGGAATCCATCGCCCCTCGCCTGTGGCGTCGTCCGGTCCCCCCAAAGCCAGCGTGGGAAATGTGCCGTAGAAGTCGCCGCCTTTGACACCTCCACCCATGATCAGGTGGTGCCCACCCCAGGCATGGTCGGTGCCCGAATCACTGTCGGGCTGATAGGTGCGGCTGAAATCCGAGAGCGTGAAGCTGGTCACCTGCTGTGCCACGCCAATTTCCGCCGTTGCCTGATAGAACGCGTTCATGGCCTGGCTGAGCTGCTGGAAAAGGCCATCCTGCGTGCTGATTTGGTCGCTATGGGTATCGAAGCCTCCCAGAGAGACCATGAAAATCTGCCGGGGCAGCCCAAGAGCGCCACGCACGGAGATGATCTGCGCAACCTGTTTCAGCTGCTGCGCCAGACCGCTGTTGGGGAAGGGCGTGGCCAGGGTCGGCGCCGAGGCTAACGCGGCAGCCAAAGTTTTGCTATCGGAAAGAGCGTTTGAGGTGATGGTGCTGGCTGCCTGAATCAGAGAAACGCCAGTATCGAAGGTTAACAGGCTCTGCAAAGCTCCCAGCCGGTTTTGCGAGCTGGTCGAGCCGCTAAACCCGTTGAGAAGCGCAGTCGGATTTCCGCTCGATTCCAATGCCCGTGCCACCAGCCCTTCGCAGAAGACGTTGGTTCCCGCGAGGGAGATGACGATCGGAAAATTCCCGCCATAAATGGCCTGGATTCTATCCGCCACGCGTCCTGCCCAGCCGGTTTGTCCCGTGCTATCGAATGTGGCCGTTTGCATCTGGGTCTGCTGGTCTTCGTGCGAATACAAATTGATCGGCAGCACCGCCTGGCCCTGCTGCAGCTGTGCTTGTGTGGTCGGTGCAATGAGCGTTCCGACGTTCGTCAGCAAGGCCAACTGACCGCCGTTGAACAGGCTTTGCAACTCGACAAAGCGAGGATGAAGTCCAAAAGGTGAGTTCAGACTCGGTGGCGTAACCGGCAATAAGTTGGCCTGCGATAAGGCCAACACGGCACGCGTCTTTTGATATGAGGCAAAACTCGCGGCATCGATGGGGATGACCATGTTGTTGCTGTCATTTCCACCGAACAAAAAGATGCAGACCAGCGCTTTGTAATCCTGAGTGTTCTGGGCGTAGGCGTTGATCAATCCGAAACGGTTGAAGCTCGCGGCCGCGATTCCGGCAGCTGCGGTGCAGCAGGTCCTTCTCAAGAAATCTCTTCTCGACCAAGTCATTTTCTGTCTCCCTTAGTGTTCGACCTGGAATTGCGATGAGCTGCCGATCAGGTAAAGCGCAGTTTGGGTGCGCCGCGTGCTGTCCGTCAGGGGAGTAATCGTGCTGATCAGGGTGTTGCGCATGTCCGAAGACATGTTGCCGTGCACCATGACCGAGGCGATGGTGTCCACCAACTGGTCTGGCGCGCCTGCCAGGCCTACAAAAGATGAGATATCAGTGGTTGTGTTGCCGATACCGCCGTACACCAGATCATTCACAAAGTTGATTCGAGCAATAGTAGTGCTGGTGTTGAGGATCGCGAACTCCGGTCCTAGGAGCGTACTGCCCTGGATCACGAAGTTGGGAGGGAAGAAATTGAAGACGCTGGGCGAGAAGAATGGAGTCTGCTTCATGTTGGAGGCGTAATTGGCCAGCGCGCCGGCGTCGGTGGTGGTGTTCATCTCGCGCAATAAGTTCATCATGAATAGCAGGGGCTCTTTTAAGTGGCCATCGTTGGCCAGTGCCTGGGTGGGATCGTCGCCGTGCCGGGCTTCGCCATCCGTCAGAATAGCGGTCACGACCGCTTTCAAGTCTCCGCGCACGCCACTTCCGTTGTCATTAAACACAGCCGCAACGCGCTCTACATAGGCAGGGCTCGGGTTGCTTGTGACCAGATGCTGAATGAGCTGCTGCGAGATAAAAGGACCAACGTTGGGATGCGTGAAGATATTCTGGAGGGCCGCGGTAAGGTCGCCTTGCGCGGTGCCGCCTGCCGGCAATGTAGCTCCATTCAGTAACAATTTTTGAGTCGTGTCGTGATGCTGGTCAAAGGCAATCATCGGCCCGCCATAGAATTCCGGGTTCCAGAACTGGCCGGTCGAACCGGGCATGGTCGGGTACGTCCAGCCTGTAAAAACCTTGGCGAAGCCGTCGATTGTGTCCTGCGTGTAAGTAGGAATCGGATTGCCCGACCCATCCAGTTGCGGCGTGCCGTCAGGATTCAACTGGCTAAGACCGATCGTGAACAATTGCAGGCTTTCGCGGGCGTAGTTTTCGTTGGGTTTGAGGCCGCTGTTGGGATCGGGCCTGTCGTTGTTGACCATGTCCAGGTAGTTGCCCATCACCGGGCTAAGCGTTACGTCGTTGAGCAGCGTGGCAAAATTGCCGAAGGCGTCGTTCTGCATCATATTGTTCCAGAGAACGAACGCGTTGGGATTGCCAACTTTGGCCGCCGAAACCACCATGATCTCGGAAAGGGCCATGGCAACTCGCTGCCGCAGCTGGTCCTGGCCGTTCAAGCCATTGAGGAAGAATTCCTTCTGCACCACGCTCATGTCGTCATTTGGTCCTGGAGCAGGGTAGGTCGAAGCCGTGGCTGCAAACTGTTCACCAAGAAAATTCTGGAAGCCCACCTGTTGCACCTGCGCGATCAGCGCGGGAGTGGGTCCCCAGGTCGATTGTTCGAGGAAGCGCGCAGCCGCATCTGCCGTCACCTGACCCAAGGGCTGGCCGATCTCGATCAAGAAAGCCGACGAGCTGGTTGAACCGGGATCAGGATTCAAAACCGTGACCTGTGCCTGGCCGGCGGTCGAGGCCGTGCCTGTTGCCGTGAGCTGCGTGGAAGAAACAAACGTCGTCGTCAGAAATTGGGACCCAAAGACGATCACCGCGCCATTCACGAAGTTCTTCCCGGTAACGGAAAGAGTGAAATTTCCGATTGGGACAGAAGTTGGCAGGACCGAAAGCACGATAGGCACCGGGTTGTCCACGGTTACAGCCGCGGAAGCAGAAGCCGATTTCTGCGCCGTGCTCATGGCCTGAATCTGCAGGGAATTAGGATTGGGCGCGGTCGCCGGCGCGTGGTAGAGACCATTGGCATCGATCGTTCCCACGGTCGTGCTCCCACCGGCGGTTCCGTTTACCGACCAGGACACAGCTTGGTTGCTGATTCCCTTGACCGTGGCGGAAAACTGTACGGTGTCGCCTGCGCGTATTTCCGCGCTCGGCGGCATTAACGTGACTTCCGCCTGTGCTGGCGGCGGCGTGGCAGGCTTCGAGTCCGAACCGCAGCTTGCGATGAACAAGAGTCCAAGGCAAAGAGCAACCGTCAAGGAAAGTCTGGCGGCGAGCTTTTTCTCGGTCTGCATAATTCCGATCCTTTTTCTGGCCGGTTCGATCGAAGGTGGGCGCTTGTGCAGACTAGTGAAAGATCGGGGATTGGCGACAGGTCTCCGGAGTTCCATTTCGGGCAGCGGTTTTGGCGATTCCCGTTATGGTCTGATCGGCGTGCTGCAGCCCGATTTCTGGCCGCGCTTTCTCAGTGGAGGAACTTTCGCTGGTACATGTACGCGGGTAATGCTCAAAAATGTGGTTGCGGCAATGTGGCCTGCCTCGAATCCGGAGCAAACCCCACTGCCACATTGAGTTGGACAATGTTTTCTGCGTGCGGCAGAATACTTGGTTTACCTCGAATTGGAGAACAGATTGAGTTCAACCACGCCTGTTGGAGTCAAGATAAGCGCGCTAGGCACCTATGTTCCGCCACGTCTGCTGACCAATGCCGACCTCGAAAAAATGGTTGAGACCTCCGATGAATGGATCATCGAGCGCACCGGAATCCGCCAGCGCCATATCGTCGATAAGGGTGTCGCTACCAGTGACTTGGCGGTAGAAGCCGCGAGGAAGGCACTGGCGCAGCGCGGGCTCGGGCCGCGGGACGTCGAAGCCATCATCGTGGCAACTGTGACGCCTGATATGTTTTTCCCCTCGACTGCCTGCCTAGTTCAACACAAACTTGGCGTCCCCGGAATCTGGGGGTTTGATCTTTCCGCAGCCTGTTCGGCGTTTCTTTATGCGCTACAGGCAGGAGCCCAATTCATCGCCAGTGGCACGCATAAAAAAGTCCTGGTCATCGGCGCGGACGTTATGTCATCGATCATTGATTACACCGACCGCGCCACTTGCGTCATTTTCGGCGATGGCGCCGGGGCGGTGATTCTTGAACCTGCGAACGATGATTCCTTGCGCTTGATTGACTTTGTTCACGAGATCGACGGCTCCGGTGGTTGCTCTCTCTATATGCCCGGCGGCGGCAGCTTGCATCCTTCTACACACGAGACCGTCGATCAAAAGATGCACTTCGTTCATCAGGACGGTCAGGCCGTATTTAAATTTGCAGTGCGCAAACAAGCTGAGGTCTGCGAAAGGATTTTGCAGCGCAATGGGTTGAAGGGGAGTGACATCGACGCTTTCATTCCGCATCAGGCGAACAAGCGAATTATTACCGCTACGGCGGATCGTCTGGGTTTGCGCCCGGAAAGCGTCGTGATCAACATCGACTGCTTTGGCAACACCACGGCGGCAACCATTCCGCTGGCGATGGAAACCGCGCACCAGCAAGGTAAATTAAAGAAGGGAAGCCTGGTTCTGCTGGCTTCGGTCGGCGCAGGATTTACCGTGGGTGCAACTCTGCTGCGCTGGGCCTATTGACCAGCCGAAGAATTTGAGTGCCCACTAACCGTTAACGCCGCCGCTATCGGTCTTTTGCTGCTCGAAAGGCTTCTGTAGGTATTTGCGCGCTTCGTCCAGCGCGCCCTGGGTGTTGTCGTTGGTTTGGAGCGCCTCACGATATTGTCCAACCGCCCGATCGCGCTGCCCGGTGATATCGAAAATCTTTCCCAACTGGATGTGACACCAGACCTCCGTCCAGCGCGGGTCCCCATCGCCGTCGAGCGATTCGCGATAGGAATTTGCCGCGGCCTGGTAATTACGCTGCGCGAAAAACACCTCCGCGATGCGATAGCGGGCCAACGAGCTGTTTTTGTTGATATCGAGTGCTTTGTTAAATTCCATCAGCGCGCCGGCGAGATCTCCCTGCTGGACCAGTCCCTGGCCGCGTTGGATTGCCGCGTGCAACCTGATCTCGGGCGAATTTTTAAGCACGCGGTCATCGGGATCGATGACAATCCGCCGTGGTCTGCCGAAGGTCTCCACGTTGAAAGCTGAGTTCGTACCCACGACTTCAATACGTTTTTCTTCCGTTTTGCCGTCAGTATCGATCTTCAACTCTACCGGCATGCGGAACAGATCAAGATCTTGCGCGATTTGCCCGACCACACGAAAACCGGGGCAGCGAGTTCCGCTGGCGCACTTCGTGCTTCCAAGGCGATAAATTGTGTATTTGGCTTTGAATTCCGGGGCGCCTGTCGAATCAATCCATTGGGTGAAGAACCAGGTCAGCTTGCTGCCGTAGTTTTGTTCGGCAATGGCGGTAAAGTCGTCGGCGGAAGCAGTCTTTCCCGCATACTTGGCCGCAAACGAGCGCATGGTCTTGTCGAATTTCTCGTCTCCCATGACCCAGCGCAACATGTGCAGGATCATTGCGCCCTTGTCGGTCACAACCGACTGAAATTCCGGAGAAAACATATCCAGCTTGCCCACGCTTGAAAGCGGAACAGTATCGTAGGCCAGCGCGCCCACGGACATGTCTTTTACAACTTCTTCCAGGGCTGCCGGGCCCGCGGCCTGCTCTACGTAACGAGCTTCCGAATAACGGGCAAAGCCATTGTTCAACCACCAGTCGTCGAGCGAATCGGGGCTGACCGAGACTCCCCACCACTGATGTGCGATCGTGTTGGCCAGCAGACGATAATTTACCTTCTCCGTCACTCCCCGGCTGGCGATGGCCGCCACCTCCGGCGCCCAGGCCTCGGGGACCGTGTCATCGGGAATTTCCACAACCCGCAATGTGGTCGAAGGCGCCGGCCCGTAGAGTGTGACGAAGTATGTGAATTCCTTCAGCGCAGTTTCCGTATATAGAGCGCCCAGGTTTTGGTGCGCCGGCTTCAGAAAAACGTGGAGGTCCACGCCAGCTTCGTCGCTTTTGAATTCGTGAAATGCCCCGGCGACGATCGTGCCCGGAAAACTGGGTTTGTCCCAAACGAATGTGTAAGTCTTAGTCGGCAGCCCACTGCCGTTTTTCTTACTCAGCGGGGTCTCGGTAACCGTTTCATGCCCGCTGCCGATCACCTGCATGTGCGCCGGAACCGTGATATT
>Ga0335081_10002956_pt1 | contig 26710 bp, 23 predicted proteins | sample Lox_Sample_35_FD_206713 | JGI IMG/M metagenome (GOLD analysis project Ga0335081, IMG submission 206713) | Soil microbial communities from Loxahatchee National Wildlife Refuge, Florida, United States - Lox_Sample_3.5 | ecosystem: Environmental > Terrestrial > Soil > Wetlands | place: USA...
TGGCGCGGTACGAGGAGGTCCGGTCGGCGCTCGATATGGGACCGGTTGAGAGCATTGTGCGGCCTGGTGCGCGGGTGCCCTACGTGCCGTGTGCGGCGCTGGTGGTCCGTAAGGCGGCCGCTGGCTCGGGCTTCGCGGAGGACATGCCGGTGGGCGAGGATGTCGACTTCGTGTGGCGGCTCGCCGAAGCGGGCTGGCAGGTGCGCTATGAGCCGCGCGCGACCGTGGGCCACCAGCATCGGGTGGTCTTTCGTGATTGGTTCGCCAGGCGCAAGGATTACGGTACTTCCGCCGCGCCGCTGGAATTGCGGCATCCGGGCACGGTGCCCGCGGTCACGATGTCGGGATGGAGCGCGGCGGCCTGGCTCGCCGCCGTGGTCGGGCATCCGGGAACGGGTGCCGCGATCGTCGGCACGACTACCGGGCTGCTCGCCCGGCGACTCGCCCCATTCACCGACGACGCCTGGCCGCTGGCGGGCAGGCTCGCCGGTGCGGGGACCATCGCGGCGGGACGGCTGCTCGGGAACGCGCTCGCGCGTACCTGGTGGCCTGTGGCGTTGCCCGCGGCCCTGGCAGTCCCGCGGCTGCGGCTGCCGCTCGCCGCACTCACCCTCGCGCCACCCGTGCTCGACTGGCGTGAGCGCCGGCCCAGGATGGACCCAGTCCGTTACGTCGCCGCACGGTTGCTCGACGACGTGGCTTACAGCGTGGGGGTCTGGCAGGGCTGCCTCGACCACCGGACCGCGCGGCCGCTGCGACCACGGCTATGGTGGTGGTCCCGTGCGGCCGAGCCTGCCGGACCGGGCCCCGGCAACGTGGTTCCTGTCAGCCGGGAGCCGCGCGGCAGGAGGTGAAAGCGCCCGCCGCCCGTGCCGCCGCCGACCGGATCCCGGCCGAGGTCAGCCGACCGGATCCGGCCGAGATCAGCCGTGGCAGCCTTGCCGAAAATGGGTACGTGACGTGCAGATCGTCCGGGCCGGGCCCGGACCCGCGGGTGGTCTGCCGCAGAATGGAGGTCTCGCATGCCGATCGCGACCGTCAGTCCAGTAACTGGTGAGACACTTCAGGAATTCAAGGAACTCGAGCACGCTGAGGTCGATGCCCGGATCGCGCTGGCCCACGAGACATTTCTTAACTACCGGCTGACCTCGTTCGCCGATCGGGCCCGCTGGCTGCGGGCGAGCGCAGACGTGCTCGACGCTGAGCTTGACAGCGTGAGCAGGCTGATGACCATCGAGATGGGTAAACCGCTCGCACAGGCCAGAGGGGAGTCCGCCAAGTGCGCCAAGGCGATGCGGTTCTACGCGGAGCGCGCGCCCGGGCTGATCGCTGACGAGCCGGCTGACTCGCAGGCCGTGGGTGCGAACCGCGCATATGTTCGCTACCAGCCTCTTGGCGTGGTGCTCGCGGTGATGCCGTGGAACTTCCCGCTGTGGCAGGTGGTGCGGTTCGCCGCGCCGGCCTTGATGGCCGGGAACGTCGGGTTGCTCAAGCACGCGTCGAACGTGCCGCAGACCGCCCTCTACCTGGAGGACGTGCTGCGGCGCGGCGGTTTCCCCGAGGGTTGCTTCCAGACCCTGCTGATCGGGTCCGGCGCGGTCGAGGGAGTGCTGCGGGACCCACGTGTCGTCGCGGTGACCCTGACCGGGAGCGAGCCGGCCGGCCGCTCGGTGGCGCAGATCGCGGGCAGCGAGATCAAGAAGGCCGTGCTCGAGCTCGGTGGCAGCGATCCCTATGTGGTCATGCCCTCGGCAGATCTGGACCGGGCCGCCGAGGTCGCGGTCACCGCCCGGGTGCAGAACAACGGGCAGTCGTGTATCGCCGCGAAGCGCTTCATCGTCCACCACGCCATCTACGACGCGTTCGCCGAGCGGTTTGTCAGGCGGATGCGCCGCCTGGTGGTCGGTGACCCGATGGTCCCGTCCACGGATATCGGGCCGCTCGCCACGAAGCAGGGCCGGGAAGATATCGCCGAGCTCGTGGCTGACGCGGTCAGCAAGGGCGCGGAGGTACTGTGCGGCGGGAGCCGCGTGGATGGGCCCGGCTGGTTCTACCCGCCGACTGTCATCGCGAGGCTGACGCCGCAGATGCGGATGTATGCGGAGGAAGTGTTCGGCCCGGTAGCGGGCCTGCACCGGGTCCCGGACATCGATCGTGCGATCGAGGTGGCCAACGCCACCACGTTCGGGCTTGGCTCGAACGCGTGGACCACCGATCCCGCCGAGCGGGAGCAGTTCAGCCGCGAGCTCGAAGCGGGCCAGGTGTTCATCAACGGCATGACCACGTCGTACCCCGAGCTTCCTTTCGGCGGGATCAAGCACTCTGGCTACGGTCGGGAGCTGTCCGCGCACGGCATCAGGGAGTTCTGCAACATCAAGACCGTCTGGATCAGCGGCTGAGCATCGAAGTGACCGCGATTGGTGCCTCAGGGAGGTCGCGTGAGCCCCCTGGAGGTTCTCACGATGGGGCGTGTCGGCGTCGACCTGTACCCGCTGCAGGCCGGTGTCGGGCTTGAGGACGTCGAGACCTTCGGCAAATGGCTCGGCGGCAGTGCGACCAACGTCGCCGTCGCCGCCGCCCGCTATCAGCGCCGGACGGCGGTCATCACCCGGACCGGCGACGACCCGTTCGGCAAGTTCGTGCACAAGGCGCTGCGGGCCTATGGCGTCGACGACCGGTACGTCGCCGCGGTCCAGGGGCTGCCTACGCCGGTGACGTTCTGCGAGATCTTCCCGCCGGATAGCTTCCCGATCTATTTCTATCGTTGGCCCAAGGCGCCAGACCTGGAGATACGCGGCGACCAGCTCGACCTCGACGCGATCCGGTCGGCTGGCGTCTTCTGGGTCACCGTTACCGGGCTGTCCGACGAACCGAGCCGCTCCGCGACCCTCACCGCGCTGGAGGCGCGTGGCGGGGAGGGGATCACGGTTCTCGACCTGGATTACCGGGCGCAGTTCTGGCCGTCACGGCAGGACGCCCGCCACTGGGTACAGCAGGCCCTGCCGCACGTGAGCGTCGCGGTCGGCAACCTCGATGAGTGTGATACCGCGGTGGGTCAGCGGGAGCCATTGGCCGCGGCGCAGGCACTGCATGAGTTCGGCGCCGGCCTCGCCATAGTCAAGCAGGGCCCGAAGGGCGTGCTCGCGCACGACCGCACCATGGCCGTCGAGGTGCCGCCAGTGCCCGTCGATGTGGTAAACGGCCTGGGCGCCGGGGACGCGTTCGGCGGAGCGCTCTGCCATGGGCTACTCGCCGGCTGGGACGTGGGGCGGATGATGCGCTTCGCGAACGCCGCCGGCGCCATCGTGGCCTCCCGGCTCGCCTGTTCCGACGCCATGCCGACCGCGGCGGAGGTCGACGCGCTGCTGAATGAGGGACCATGGGAGGGCACGAATGCCTGATCACCTCAGGGCAATCCTCGAGGTGCGGACGCGGCGGCCGCAAGCCATCTCCGCGGCGGCCGCCCAGCGGAAGCGCCGCAGCGCGCCGCTCGGCGACGACAATCAGCTGTTCATCATCGGCGCCGGCCACCCGGCGCGAGGCGCGCCACGGGTGGGGGAGCGCGCAATGGCGATAGCCGACCGGATGGACCGGCTGAGGAGACTGTCGCTCGCTGCCGGCCCTGCTGCCCGGCGGTGAGGTGGGCACCGACCAGAACGCCGCCTTCGACCGCTGGCACACGGTACGTCAAATGCCTACCATGCACGGGCTCGTCGTGGGCGCGACGTTGCTCTTCCCGCCCGATGGCGACGTGACCGGCGCCGTTGACACCGCCGTCAGCCTGATGCGTGGATGATGTTGTGGACGAGAGACTTTATCTTCCGGATGGGTTCGGCGGCGACGGGGCCTTCTGGTTTGTGGTGACGCCGGAGCGCGCCGGATGGGCTTACTGTGGCCTTCGCGTGCTGGCCTTGCGAGCTGGTGCGGCGCACACGTGGTCGACCGGTGATGACGAGCTGCTGGTGCTGCCGCTGTCCGGATCGTGCACCGTGACCTGCGACGGCGAGAGCTTCGACCTGCGTGGGCGGCGCGACGTGTTCTCGCGGGTCAGCGACTTCGCCTACGCGCCGCGCGACGCGACGGTGACGGTGATCTCGGCGGGCGGCGGGCGCTTCGCGCTGCCATCGGCGCGCTGCACGCGACACCTGCCGCCGCGTTACGGAGCCGCCGAAGACGTGCCGGTCGAACTGCGCGGCGCAGGTCAGGCCAGCCGGCAGGTGAACAACTTCTGCGCACCTGAAGCATTCGACTGCGACAAGCTCATCGCCGTCGAGGTGCTCACGCCGGGCGGGAACTGGTCGTCCTACCCGCCGCACAAGCATGACGAGGCAGGTGAGGATGAGGTCGAGCTCGAGGAGATCTACTACTTCGAGACCCCCGGGCTCGCCTACCAGCGGGTGTACGGTACCGTCGGCCGTCCCATCGACGTGCTGGCCGAGGTACGGACCGGTGACGCAGTGCTCATCCCGCACGGCTGGCACGGGCCGTCGATCGCCGCACCCGGCTACGACCTCTACTACCTCAACGTCATGGCAGGACCGGCTGACGAGCGCAGCTGGCGCTGCTGCGACGACCCGGCGCACGCATGGATCCGCCGCACGTGGCGCGACCAGCCGGTCGATCCACGTCTGCCGCTGACGTCCGCTACCGGCAAGGGGGCCCTACCGTGAGCACCATCCGCCTCACCGTCGCCCAGGCCCTGGTACGGTTCCTGGCCAGCCAGCGGAGCGAGCGCGACGGCGTGGAGCACAGGCTCATCGCGGGCTGCTTCGGCATTTTCGGGCATGGCAACGTCGCGGGCGTCGGTCAGGCATTGCTCCAGGCGCATGCCACAAAGTCCGCGGACCTGCCCTATTACCTGGCCCGCAACGAACAGGCGATGGTGCACGCGTCGGTCGGCTTCGCGCGGATGCGCAACCGGCTGCAAACCTTCGCCTGCACCGCCTCCATCGGCCCTGGCTCGACCAACATGGTGACCGGAGCGGCCCTCGCGACGATCAACCGGATCCCGGTGCTGCTGCTGCCGGGTGACTTCTTCGCCACCCGGGCCACGGGCCCGGTACTGCAGGAACTGGAGGACCCGCGGTCCTACGACGTGTCAGTCAACGACGCGTTCAAGCCGGTCTCGCGGTTCTGGGACCGGATCAACCGTCCCGAGCAGCTGCCGTCGGCCTTGCTTGCCACGATGCGCGTGCTCACCGATCCGGCCGAGGCCGGTGCGGCGACGCTTGCGCTGCCGCAGGACGTGCAGGCGGAGGCGTACGACTGGCCGGATGAGCTGTTTCGTACCCGGGTCTGGCACATTGCGCGTCCGGTGCCGGACCCCGCCGCCCTGGCCCGCGCCGTCGAGCTGCTGCGGTCAGCGCGCAAGCCGCTGATCGTGGCCGGCGGCGGCGTCATCTACTCAGAGGCCACCGAGGCGCTGCGCCGCTTCGCCGAGGCGACGGGGATCCCGGTCTGCGATACCCAGGCGGGCAAAGGCTCACTGCCATGGGATCACCCGTGTGCCGTCGGCGGCGTCGGCGCCACCGGCTCACCTGTCGCGAACGCGCTGGCGCGCGAGGCTGACGTGGTCGTCGGTATCGGCACCCGCTACAGCGACTTCACCACCGCGTCGCGCACGGCCTTCCAGAACCCGGGCGTCCGGTTCGTCAACATCAACGTCGCGGCGTTCGACGCCGCGAAGCACGCGGGCGCCTGGATCGTCGCCGATGCGCGAGCCGGGCTGGAGGCACTGAACGCACCGATGAGCGGCTACCGCGTCGACGACGCGTACACCACCCGCGCGCAGGAGCTGGCCAGCGGCTGGCGCAGGGTGGTCGACCGCGCGTACCACCTCGGCCACCAGCCGCTGCCGGCGCAGACAGAAATACTCGGCGCGCTCAACGAGCTCATGGGTGAACGGGACGTCGTTGTCCAGGCGGCCGGGAGCATGCCCGGTGACCTGCAGATGCTGTGGCGCGCCCGCGACCCGAAGCAGTACCACGTCGAGTACGGCTATTCATGCATGGGGTACGAGATCGCCGGCGGGCTCGGCGCCAAGCTGGCCGACCCGGGCCGCGAGGTGTTCGTGCTCGTCGGCGACGGGTCATACCTGATGATGGCGCAGGAGATCGTCACCGCGGTCGCCGAGCGGATCAAGCTGACGATCGTCCTCGTCGAAAACCATGGCTTCGCCTCGATCGGCGCGCTCTCGGAGTCCTTGGGTTCGCAGCGGTTCGGCACCAGCTACCGCTACCGCGACCCGCAAACCGGTCTGCTCGATGGCGACATCCTCCCGGTCGACCTCGCGGCGAACGCTGCCAGCCTCGGCGCCGACGTGCTGCGGACCCGGACCGTGGCGGAGTTCCGGGCCGGCCTGCAGCGCGCGAAGGCGTCGGACCGGACGACCGTCGTGTACGTGGAAACTGATCCGCTCGCACCCGTCCCGTCGTCCGAGGGCTGGTGGGACGTTCCGGTGTCCGAGGTCTCCGCACTCGACAGCACCGAGAAGGCGCGCGCGGCATATGAGGTTGCAAAGCGCGGCCAGCGAGTCTATCTCTGAAGGAGCCAACAGGTGATGCGCACCATCCAGCACTGGATCGCCGGATCGGAAACGACCGGGGCGTCGACTCGGTTCGGCCCGGTCTACAACCCCGCGACCGGCGCGCGGCAGGCCCAGGTCGCGCTGGCCGAGCGGTCCGACGTCGACACCGCCGCGGCGGCCGCGAAGAAGGCGTTCGGCCAGTGGCGCGACGTGTCCCTCACCCGCCGGGCACGCATCATGTTCGCCTTGCGCGACCTGGTCGAGCGCAACCTGGACAGGCTGTCGGAGATCGTCGCCGACGAGCATGGCAAGGTCGTCTCCGATGCCAAGGGCGAGGTAACCCGCGGCATGGAGGTCGTCGAGTACGCCTGCGGCATCCCGGCACTGCTCAAGGGCGAGTACTCCGAGCAGGTCTCCACCGACGTCGACGTCTATTCGTTCCGGCAGCCGCTCGGTGTCTGCGCCGGGATCACGCCGTTCAACTTCCCCGCCATGGTGCCGATGTGGATGCACCCGATCGCGATCGCCGCCGGCAATACGTTCATCCTCAAACCGAGCGAGCGCGACCCGTCCGCGTCGAACTTCATCGCACAGCTCTACGCCGAAGCCGGGCTGCCCGACGGCGTCTTCAACGTCGTCCACGGTGACAAGGTCGCCGTCGACGCGATCCTCGACCACCCGGACATTGCCGCGGTCTCGTTCGTCGGATCGACACCGATCGCGAAATATGTGCACCATCGGGCGTCCGGCAACGGCAAGCGGGTGCAGGCGCTCGGCGGGGCGAAGAACCACGCTGTCGTACTCCCCGACGCGGACATCGAGTTCGCGGCGACCCAGATTACCGCCGCCGGATATGGATCGGCCGGCCAGCGCTGCATGGCGATCTCCGCCGTCGTCGCCGTCGGCGAGGCGGGCGACGCCCTCGTGGCCAGGCTCCGCGAAAAGGCCCGGGAGGTGAAGGTCGGACCGGGCCGCGAGAAAGCCTCCGACATGGGTCCTGTCGTTACGCCGCAAGCCAGGGAACGCGTCATCCGCTACGTCGACCGGGGTGCCGAGGCGGGCGCCGCGCTCGTGGTCGACGGCCGCAGCCTGGTCGTCGGCGGGCACGAGGGCGGCTTCTTCGTCGGCCCGTGCCTGTTTGACCAGGTCACCACCGACATGGACATCTACCGCGACGAGATCTTCGGCCCTGTTCTCGTTGTGCTCCGTGCCGGCACCTTCGACGAGGCGGTCGGCATCGTCAACTCCAACCCGTACGGCAACGGCACCGCGATCTTCACCTCCAGCGGCCTGGCCGCGAAAAGTTTCCAGCGGAATGTGCGGGTCGGGATGATCGGCATCAACGTCCCGATCCCGGTACCGATGGCTTTCTACTCCTTCGGCGGGTGGAGGGACTCGCTGTTCGGCGACACCCACCTCCACGGCCCAGAGGGCATCCGCTTCTACACCCGCGCCAAGGCCATTACGAGCCGCTGGCCAGGAGGCGGGTACCACGAGCATCACCGCGCGCACATGCACTTCCCGACCGCCGTGTAACCAGGCCGATCCGCCGGAGGGCCGGGACCTGGCCGGGACGCCGGCCCGCCGGAGGGCCGGGACCTGGCCGGGACGCCGGCCCGCCGGAGGGCCGGGACCTGGCCGGGACGCCGGCCCGCCGGAGGCGGCGGCTGCCTACCGGCGGGGACCGCACCAGAACGGAACCACCGAGAACAAGAAACTACGCAACCGCTGGGCGTTACGTCGCGCACCAGATCACGACGATGTAGGAAGGACTGTCTTGCTGATGAGCGCGATCGGCTCGGGGGCCACCCCGACGCGGCTGGGCACCGCACGGCTCAGGCTTGGCAGCTGCCCTGACTCCTGGGGGGTGTGGTTTGCCGACGACCCGCTGCAGACACCATGGCAGCGCTTCCTCGACGAGGTCGCCGACGTGGGCTACGAGTGGCTGGAGCTCGGGCCGTACGGCTACCTGCCCACAGACCCGGCGCAGCTGACAGAGGAACTGGGCGGGCGCGGGCTCAAGGCGGCAGGCGGCACCATGCACGGGCAGGGCGGCCTGCACCGCGCCGCCGAATGGCCGGACATCCTCTCCGCCACCCGCAAGGTAGCCGAACTGACCGCCGCCGTGGGTGCGAAAAACATGATCTTCGTGCCAGTGCCCGGCTACCGCGACGACAAGACGGGCGCTTACCTCGAGCCGGCGGAACTCGACGACGATGCCTGGCAGACGCTCATCCGGGCGGCGAACGAGCTGGGGAAGGTGATGTCTGAGGAGTACGGCCTCAGGCTCCAATATCACCCGCACGCGGACAGCCACGTCGAGACCCAGGAGCAGACGCAGCGGTTCCTCGACGACACCGATCCCCGCTACGTATCGCTGTGCCTGGACACCGGGCACCTGGCCTACCGGCGGGCGGACAACCTGGCCATCATCCGCGGCTACCCCGACCGTATCGGGTACGTGCACATCAAGCAGATGGACCCGGCGATGGTGGAGATCGCCGAGCGCGAAGACCTCGCGTTCGGGCGGGCCGTCGCCATGGGCGCGAGCTGTGAGCCGCCCACCGGAGTGCCCGATATCGAAGCGGTCACCGAGGCACTGCTCGAACTTGGCGGGGACCTGTTCGTCGTCGTTGAACAGGACATGTACCCGGTCGACTTCGATCTGCCGAAGCCGATCGCCCGGCGCACGTACAACTACCTGCGCGGGGTGGGAATCGGCCAGCCTGACAGCACCGGAGGTGAGCGGCGATGACCGTTCGGGTCGGTGTCATCGGCGTTGGCATGATCGGCCAGGACCACATCCGGAGGATTACCCAGGTCCTGTCCGGGGGAGCGGTCGTCGCGGTTACCGACGTCGACGTGGCCCGCGCCGGGCGGGTAGCGTCCGGCTTGCCGGGCGCCACGTTGCATCCGACGGGTGCCGACCTCATCGGCGACAGCGGCGTGGACGCGGTTCTCGTCACCTCGTGGGGTCCCACGCACGAGGGGCACGTCCTCGCGGCGATCGAGGCCGGCAAGCCGGTCTTCTGCGAGAAACCGCTCGCGACGACGGAGGAGGCGTGCCTGCGGATCGTCGACGCGGAGGTGGCGAGCGGTCGGCGGCTGGTCCAGGTCGGTTTCATGCGCCGCTATGACGCCGGCTACCACGCACTCAAGGCCGCGCTGGACGATGACGGGATCGGTGCCCCGCTGCTGATGCACTGCGCGCACCGCAATTCATCGGTGCCGCCGTACGGCTTCACCACGGAGATGATGGTCAGCGACTCGGCGGTACACGAGATCGACCTCGTCCGGTGGCTGTTCGGCGAGGAGGTCGTGGCGACCGGCATCCTGAAGCCCCGTCGCAGCAGCAAGGCCAGTACCGGTCTGCACGATCCACTGACCGTGCTGCTCGAGATGGCCAGCGGCGTTCTCGTCGACGTAGAGGTGTTTATCAACGCGACCTACGGCTACGACATCCGCGGCGAAGTCGTCTGCGAGAGCGGAACCGTGTCCCTCGGGGACGTCGACGGCGCGGTGGTGAGACAGGGCGGCCGGCGCTGCGGCCACGTTCCGGCCGATTGGCGGGAGCGGTTCAGCCGTGCCTTCGACGCGGAGTTGCAGGACTGGCTGAAGGCGGTCGCCGCCGGGACATCGACCGGTCCGGGCTGCTGGGACGGCTATGCGGCTACGGTCGTCGCGGAAAGCTGCCTTGAGGCGCTGCGGACCGGCGGCCGCGCCACGGTGTCCCTGCGCGAACGCCCCGGCTTCTACCCGAAGGCGCGGTGAGGCTACCCGATGAAGATCGCACTCGACCCCTCCATGTTCCGTCGTATCCCGCTGACCAACTCGAAGCGCGCCATCGAGATAACCGGCAGCACCTGCCAAAGCACCGGGGTCGCCGACATGACGCGCAGGACCCGGCGCCACCGTTTCACCCGCCACCGTTTCACCCGTGGCGGGTGAAACGGTGGCGGCGTAACGTTACCTGGCTTCTCCATTTCCCGACGGCGCAGGCGCGGCCGGGGTCTCCGCGGCAGGGTGGGCGCCCACCGCGGCTGGCGTAGCGGCAGTGGCCGGGGCGGGCGTGAGCCGGAAGGAGACCACATACGCCACCACGACCGCGACGATGACGAGCGGCATCACCGCGAGTCCGTCCGACAGCAGCAGCAGCGTGGCCAGCAGCACCGAGGTCATCGGCAGCTTGAGCATCGCCGCGCACATCGCCCCCATGCCTATCGCCACGCCCGCGACGAGCGGCAGCCCGGGCAGGTGGGACAGCGCGATCCCGCCCGCCGCGCCCAGGAACAGCGACGGGAACACGGGCCCGCCGCGGAAACTGCTCAGTGAGCCGCCGTAGGCGAGCCCCTTGCAGACGATCAGAAGTACCAGTGCGCCCACGGTGAAGCTGGAGGCGTGGGTGATGAGCGGGCCGAGCGCCGATTGCCCGGAGAACAACACCAGCGAGGAACTCTTGCCGGTGCCTTCCTCGAACGCGATCGCAAGCGCCCCGACAGCCAGGCCCACCACCGGCATGAGCAGCACCATCCGCTGCTCGACGTGCGGCCGCAGGAACACGGCGAGCTGGTGGATGCCGACGGCGAGGAAGGCGGCCGCCACGCCGATCACCAGCGCCCAGCCGAATTCGGCCGAATCGGGCCGGCTGAACGGGGGCAGGCCCGGAATCGCCAGGGAAAACGTCCCCCAGCCGGTCCAGGCATTCAGGCCGATGAATACCAGCGTGCCCACTCCGGCCGCGAGCAGGCCGGGCAGCAGCACCAGCTCCATCATCGCCCCGCCCAGCCCGGTCGCCTCCATCAGCAGGAACGCGCCCAGAATGGGCGACCCGAACAGCGTGCTGATAGCCGCGAAGCTGCCCGCCGCGCCCAGGACCGCGGCCGTCCTGGGCGGTGCGTCGCGCTTGGCCAGCCGCACGGCCAGCACGCCGATCCCGCCGCCGATCGCGATCAGCGGGGCCTCAGGCCCGAGCACCACGCCGAGGCTCAGGGTCGCCAGGGCGGCGAGGATGACGCCGGGCAGCTCGATCGGCGTGGGTGCGCCACCCGCCTTGAAGCCATCGGCCGGCGAATGGCCCCCGGTGCCGGGCAGGTACCGGATCGCCAGCGCGACCAGCACGCCGGCCACCGCAAGAGGCAGCAGCGGCCACCAGGCCGGCTCCCCATGCAGGCCCAGATCGGCGGGCAGCTCGGTGAAGATCCAGTTCTGAAGGACATCGACCAGCTTGAGGAAGCCGTAGGCCACCGCCGACACCGGTACCCCAATGATCGCGGCAAGCACCAGCAGCGCCACGTACCCCCGGCTGCGCAGCAACGCAACGGGTTCGGGGACGCTCACCGGCGCTCACCGCAGCCCGTCGCCCGCCGCGCCCGCAGGCCGGCCGCGATCGGCCAGATCCGGACGGCACAAGCGGCAACCACCGCACCGGCCTGGGCAGCAAGCACCCGATGCACGTTCAAGATTCCTCCCTGCCCCGGCCCGGACTGCCCAGTGCAGGTTCTTCAGGGCAAGGTTAGAGGGCAACAAGAATCGTCTTGCCCCAAGCGCCAGAACGCCTCACCTGATCGGGGTGATAACCCACCAGTCGTTGCTGCCCGTTCGCGCGCCAGGGAAGCTTCGCCAGGACACCTTAACGGCGGTGCCGATGCGGAGTTCTCCTTGGCGCTGCGCCCGCGCCCGGACGGGCTGCCATCGGCGACGCCCGCTGGTTTCACCCGGCGCGGATGATGGCGAACCGCGGCGGCTGTCGCAAAATCGACCCCAGAAAAGATGATCTCCACTTCGACGTGGGATTGATGGGATTGACGCAAAGGTCGCCCCGCCCTGCCGCCAGGAAGGCGCTTCCGACCTGGTGATCGCCCCACCAAGCCTCAGCAGTCAGCGATTCCGCGACAGCTCCCGGCCGGTTTGCCACCGGTGGAACTGGTAACGCGGGGCGGGAGGTGCTGCCCCGCATCCCGCCACGAGGGGATGAGCGAGATGGCCGAGATGGCGGAGGCAAGGGCAACAGGCCCGGCAGCGCCGGGTCCTGCTGAAGCCCCGGCCGCACCGGCGCGCGCGGGGCTCGTGCTCATTTCGCTGATCCTGGTGGCGGCCGTCGCCAACCTGAACCTCGCCGTGGCTTTCGTCGCGCTGCCCGGCATCGGCAGGGCCTTCGATTCATCACAGACCGTGCTCGACCTCATCTCCGTCGGGTACTCACTCGGCCTCGCCTGCTCGGTGCTATACCTGGGCGCCCTCGGCGACCGCTACGGCCGGAAGCTGATGCTGATCCTGGGCGTGGTGCTGTCGGTCCCGGCGTGCCTTCTCGCCGCCTACGCGCCTACCGACGGCGTGCTTGTCGCCGCCCGCGTCCTCGGCGGGCTGTCTGCGGGCATGGCCTACCCGACAACGCTCGCCGTGATCACGGCCCTGTGGTCCGGGCCGGGGCGCACGCGGTCGATCGCCCTGTGGTCGGGTCTGGGCGGCGCCATCTCCGTGCTGGGCCCGCTGATCGCCGGCGCATTGCTGTTGCACTTCTGGTGGGGCTCGGTGTTCCTGATCACCTTGCCGCTCGCGGCGGTGGCCCTGCTGATGGCGCTCGCCTTCGTGCCCGCTCACGTCAACGAGACGACCGATCCCGTCGACAACCTTGGCGGCCTGTTGTCCATGCTGGCGGTGGCGGTGCTTGTGCTGGCGATCAACTTCGCGCCTGTCCCTGGCAAGGGCGCCCTGGCCAGCTGGCTGGCGATCATCACGGTCGCCTCGGCCGCCGCCTTCGTCGTCCGGCAGCGCACGGCGCGCAATCCGCTGTATGACCTGCACGTCGCCGGCCGCCGAATCTTCTGGGTGGCGGGATCCGCGGGGATCATCGTGTTCGGCGCGCTGATGGGCGCGATGTTCGTGGGCCAGCAGTTCCTGCAGAACGTCCTCGGCTACTCAACGCTGGACGCCGGGCTCGCGATCGTGCCGATGGCCGCGTTCATGGTGTTTGTCGCGCCGCAGTCGGCCAGGCTGGTGAATTCCCACGGTGCCAGGCTCACCCTCCTCGTCGGCTACGCGTTCTGCCTGCTCGGCTTCGCCGCGATGCTGCTGCTGTGGAAGCAGGACATCCCGTTCTGGCGAGTCGGCCTGGCCTACGCGCTGGTGGGGATCGGGGTCGGTTTCGCCGGTACCCCCGCCTCCCACTCGCTGACCGCGTCTGTTCCCGTCCGGCGGGCCGGTATGGCGTCGGGCACCGCCGACCTGCAGCGCGACCTAGGCGGCGCAATCATGCAGTCGATCTTCGGTGCGCTGCTCGCGGCGGGATACGCCGCGGCAGTCGCGGCGGCGATCGCCACCGCGCCGCACCGGCAGCAAATCACCAGCAATGTCCGGAACGAGCTGACGAAGTCGTTCGCGGGCGCCGCCGAAGTCGCCAGGCAGTACCCGCGCTACGCCACGCAGATCACGGCCGGGGCGAAGGCGTCGTTTCTGGCGGGCGGCCAGTGGGCTTACACGGCCGGCATCGTCGCGGTCCTGCTCGGCATGACGCTCGTCTTCTTCGGGTTCCCCAAAAAGCGGCAGGAGGAGGAACTGCTCAGCCGTTACCACGCCGAGGACACCGGCATCCCGGCCGCCGGGGCCTGGCCGGGGGCACCGTCGTGCTGATCATCTTCGATGGCTGGGAGACGAGCGATCCGGCCCTGGTCGGCGAGCAGATGGCGCGGCTTTCCCGGATCGCCCACCGCATCGTGTGGGCGAACCGCGGACCCAGAGCCCAAGGTACCGGCCGGAGGTCGGGGGATGGCGGCGGCCTGGCCGTAGTGCGACGCGGTGGTGAGCGCACACCGGCTGACCGCGCTCGCGGAGCTGATGGCCGCGCTTGCCGATCCGGCGCAGCGGCCCCGGCGGATCGCGCCGGGCAGCAGGCGGGCAGGGCGCGGCGGAAAGTAACCCGCTGAACGAGCATCACGGCTTGCGGCAGGTCACCTAGACTCGCAGGGGCATCGGATCAGCGGCCCCATCGGCCCCATCGGCCACCAGAGACTCTGGCCGGTGCCAGGAACCGCGCCCCCGGCCAGGCCCGGCGGTACCCGCCGGCCCGGCGGGCCCGGCGGTACCGGCAGGCCCGGCCATCCGGGCTCTGGGTTCGCGCGCGATGAGTACGTCCGTAACCGGACGCCGCGGTGTGACCTGCGTGTGGTTGGCATGGCCGAAGCGGAGAAGCACCTGCGGCTGCGCGCCGGCCAGGATTTCGGCCTGGATTCTGCTCCGCGGCCTGGGCAGCTCGAGCGGCTGGGTGTGAAACGCCGCGCTGACGTCGCAGGCCGTGGCGTGGAGCAGGACTCGCTGGAGCGCTCGCCCGGCGAGCAGCCAGTCGAGCCGCCGGTCGCCGCGGGTGGTCAGCAGGACGACCGTGCCGATGACATTGGCAGTTACCTGTGGATCAAGATCGACTATGGATAGCTTTCCGTTTCCGTTCCCATTTCCAAGGAACAGACCACGGTCGGCGAAACCGACGGCGTCTGCCTGGCGGCAACGGGCGGGCACGCCATCACGCCGCCCGGTGCACACGGGCGCGACCCAGCGGGCGAGTTCGCCGGCGGCGGCAGTGTCGCTGCACTCGGCTTTCTCGGCACCGCGGATCAGTTCGGCGAGCAGGCGGCGCTCGCCAGGGTCACCGATGACCGCGAGGCCCGCGCGCTCCGCGATTGCGGCGGCAGAAAGCTCGGCCATCAGCATGGGCGGAAGGGACCTGCCGGTGAAGGGACCATAGTGGGTGTGCCGCCGCGTCATGGCACCGAACAGCAATTCCTCGTATCGATCCGGACGGCGGTGGCGCCCCCACTGAACTTCGGCCAGCAGGTCCGGCCGGTGCGGATCGGGCAGCATGCGGATGTCGGCCACGAATCCCAGATGCCGCATCGCCAGGTGCAAGTTGAACAACGCCGAACCGCAACTGATCACAAGCTCCCGTCCGCCCGGATCGGTCCGTGGCAGATTACGGGAGAAATCCGCGTACACGCTGATCCCGTCGTTCCGGCTGACGAAATACCACGGCTGGGTATTGTGCAGCGACGGAGCCGTGATGGCCGCACGGACGGCAAACCTGTTGCCAAGATCGCGCCGGCTGCCCGTCCTCACGGTCGTGCTTGGCGTCCCCATCTGCGACCCTCCCTCTGCATCACATCAACCACAGCACGGCTCGGCCTGATCGAGCAGGGCCGAACGACCCTTCACGTTCCGCGTTTCGCCTTGATCCGTTCGGCGGCTGTGGCGCGGGTCTGTGGCGTGGGTCTGTGGCGCGGGTCTGACACGAGGCGTTTGTGGAGTGCCGTTGTGGCGTGGGACTGTAGCGCGGGGCTGCGGCGCGGCGTGCAGGTGCGGCACCGGGTTTGGCGGAGGGGCCGTGGTGCGGCGTTGTGGTGCACGGGCTGTGCCACCGGGTTTGGCGCGGGCTTTGAAGCGCGGGCCTGTGAAGCGCGGGCTTTGAAGCGCGGCGGGGCGAGGCCACCACGACCCTGCGCGGGGCGCGAGCGGTGTGACCTGAAGCCATCCTGCGGCTGGAGGGCCCGGGCCGACCTGCCGGGGTACGCGCTGGCTCACCTATGGGGAGAAACGCGATAGGTGAGCTCGCACGCAGGTCAGCCGAGAATCTTGGCTTTCCCCGCCTGGAACTCGGCCTCGCTTATGACGCCGCGTTCGCGCAGGTCGGCGAGCTTGGTGAGTTCATCGGCATTGCTGCTACCCGCCGCGTCTTTGACGTACGCGCGGAACGCCTGGTCCTGGGCCTGGATGTCATGGACCTGCCGTTCATGCATGCTGCCACCGCGCACGATCACGTAAACGAGCACGCCGAGGAAAGGTAGCACGATGATGAAGATCAACCAGGCGGCCTTGGCCCATCCGCTGAGGTCGTGGCTGCGGAATACATCGATGAGTATCCAGACCAGCAAGAAGATCCAGAGAATCCAGAGGAAAAACCACAACATCGTCAAGAACGCGTCGAGCAATGGGAACGACGACATTTCAGAGCCTCCATGAACCAGTGCGTTCTTATGGGACACCCATTCCAGGGTGCCCAGTCTCACTGGATCATCGCGAACGGGCGTCACATTTATCGGGTGACGGCCGTTCGCGACGGCGAGGCGGGTACCACGCCCGTGATCCATAACCCTGGATGTGATCCATGGCTGGAGGTGACCTGGATGCAACGCGGCTAAAGGGCTCACCCATGGCAACCGCAGTCCCGCTCACACCGCTGGTTACACAGGTTTGGCCTGAACGGCGTGGTCTTTCATGATCCCGGTAACTATTGGGAAGCATGCGCAGAAAAGTTACCGGGATCATGAAACGCCGACGATTGCGGAGGTCGCGGGGTACCTTCGCGAGGCCCAACAGCGTCAGAGCCGACGTTTCGTCACCGTGGGAACGCCACCGAGCCCTGGCCATCGACCCGATCGCCGGCCACCTGACGTTCAGCTCTCCAGGTCGCGGGGCACCGTGAAGTCGGTCAGTTGGGCACGACCGGGTTCCAGAGCTGACCAGGCCCCCGCGATCGCCAGGACCGCCACCCCGGCTGTGGGGAACTTTCCGCTGGCCCGTCGCAGCACGTCCCCGGCCGCATCCCCGGCTGAATTGCCGGCTGAATTGCCGGCCTTATTGCCGGCTGAGACGGCTCGTCGGTCACCGGCTAGCAGAAGAGTCAGGTCCGGGATGCCTGGCGCATGGCCGACCAGCAGCAGGGTCCGCACCTCCTCGGGTACCTGGCGAATGAGATCAAGCAAGGACACCGCGTCCGCCCCGTAGATCCGCTCCTCGTGGGTGACGTGCACGGGCGCACCGAGCTCGACGGCCATCAATTGCCAGGTCTCCCTGGCGCGTCGCGCCGTTGAGCACAGCACCAGGTCAGGCAGGCAACCGCCAGCGCGCAGCCACTTACCGACCAGGGGAGCCTGGCGGCGGCCACGAGGAGCGAGCGGCCGGTCCCGGTCCGGAAGGTCCGGCCACGCCGACTTGGCGTGCCGTACGAGCACCAGCTCGCGAGTGGCATGTTCGGCGCGCGTCATGCGGTGGCCAGCAGGAGCGGGATACCGCCGCTGCGGACGGCGGAGTCTGCGACGTGGCCGAGCTTTCGGGCTGTGGCGCCGCCCTCACCATGACGGCCGAGGACGAGCAGGTCGAAACCGTGCTCGGTGGCATAGCGGCAGAGTGCTTGCGGGATGTTCGGGTCCTCGGCGAATTGCAGGTCGATGCGGGCGCTGCAGAGGGCAGCAAGCTCGGCCCGCAGCCGTTCGAACGGGGAACGGACCCGCTGCCTGGCGGCAATCTCGTTCGCCGAGCGTTCCTGCGCGGTTTCGGTATGCCAGGCGGGTGGCAGCACGACGAGCGCGACCACGTGTCCCTCCTCATTGCCGACGATGGCTGCGGCAGCTCGCAGCGCGGCCGAGGCGCCCCGTGACCCATCCCATCCGACGAGCAGGCGGCGAAATAGTCTGGCGGCGGACATGGGCCCTCCTCGTGAGAGTCCGGAATCCGGGCCGTGAGGCGTGGCACCGTTCGCAGTGCCTCCCCGGTAGCACTCTGCCCCCGAGGGCAGCACTGCCGCAAGCTCCATGTCAGCTCGCGACGGGCCCGAAGTTACGAACCGAGCGCGGCCACCACGGCGATCACCGCGACGAGGGCGATGAGCATGTAGGCGAGATAGGCGTCCAGACGGCCAGATTGAAGCCGTTTGACGGCCCGCACCAGAAAGAGCCATGGCCGTACGGCGGGCCGGTACACGATTTCCTCGACCATTTCGACGACGTCCGAGGTGTAACTGAGATGGGGAATAGCCGGCGCACCTGGCTCCCCGCCGGTGTCGGCAGGCTCCTCCAGCCCGCGTAGCTCTGCGCGGGTGAGCAGGATGTTCGCGAGCACCCTTCGCGTGGGGTTGGTATAGGCGAACGCCGTGTACTGGTCGGCGCCGTCGACGCCCGAGGTCGCGGAGCGCCACGCGGGCACCCGCCGCACCCGCAGCATCCGGGCCCCCGCCGCCAGCCAGGTGACCACCACACTTGCCGAAGACCAGCGTCACGAGCGCGCCGGCCGGTCGGCCCGGCCTGCGCCGGTCGAACCCGGCGAGCAGGTAGAACGCGATCGTCAAGGACTCCCAGGCGAACAGCAGCACGAAGGCGCCCTGGGCGGTGATGACCACCGCGACCGCGGCGAGGGTGACCGCGCAGGCCGCGCCCAGCGTGCTACGCCTGATGAGGCACTCACCTGCGCCCGGACCGCCTGGCCCTAGGGTGAGGACTGTGTGGGGCTGCCGGCGCGCCGCGAAGCTGCGCTCCGCGGCCAAGGGCCGAGGAGACGGTGCGAATGACCAGCGACCCGGAAGAGCTGCACGTCGACCTGGGCTGGCTGCACGCCAAGCCAGGTCTCAAGTGGCGCAGGGTGGGCCCAGACGGGCTTGCCGCCTGGGTTGCCGACATGGACTTCCCCGCACCCCGGGCGGTACGTGAGGCTCTTGCCGACCTCGTGTCGGACGCTGATCTCGGATATCCCGACTGGCTGCACGAGGCCGTGCCACTCCGGGAGGCGTTCGCCGACCGCATGGCAGAGCGTTACGGCTGGTCACCGGACCCGGCAGAGGTCCGCGAATTCACCGACATCATCCAGGCGCTGCAAGTGGTGCTGCACGTCTCAACCGCGCCGGGCGACGCGGTCGCGATGCACCTTCCCGCGTATCGGCCCTTCCTCGATACGCTCGCGGTGATGCACCGCCGCCTCGTCGAGGTCCCGATCGAGCGGTCCACCGCCGGCTGGGGCTCTGACCCGGAGCGGTTCGCGCGCGACGTCGCGGCGAGTGGCGCCCGGGCGCTGATCCTGGTCAACCCGCACAACCCGACCGGCCGCTGCTTCACCAGGCAGGAACTCGAATCGATGGCGGACGTGGCGGCAGCGCATGGCCTCCTGGTCATCTCCGACGAGGTTCACGCGGACCTGACCTACCCGCCACACCAGCACATACCGTTCGCGTCGATTTCCGCCGGGACAGCCGCGCGTACGGTCACGCTCACCTCCGCCACCAAGGCGTTCAATCTGGCCGGAATCAGGTGTGCGGTGGCACACGTCGGATCACCGGCGGTGCGCCGTGCCCTCGCGTCGCTACCGCCGCTGCTGTTCGGTGCCGCGAGCGTGCCCGGCGTGACTGCGACGCTGGCCGCGTGGCGCGATGGTGGCCCGTGGCTTTCTGCCGTGCTTGACCGGCTCGATCAGAACCGCTCTACCATCGGCAAGGTGCTGCGGCCACTCGGCATCGGCTATGTTCCGCCGGATGCAACCTATCTGGCCTGGCTTGACTGCCGTGATCTCGGTCTGCGGGAAGATCCGGCCGCGTTCTTCCTCGACCAGGCGAACGTCAAGCTTAGTCCCGGGTCCCAGTTCGTGGGGTTCCGCGGGGTCACCGCGGCGGGCCCGGATCCAGCGCGGGTCAGGAGGGCCGTCCACCCGGATCAGATAGAACCGGGTGCGCACCATCGCAAGCTGAAACCGGTCAGGCGAGCGGTCGGGGACGGCTTTGTCCGGCTCAATTTCGCCACCTCGGGCGCGGTCCTCACTGAGATCTGCGACCGGATGAGCGCCGCACTGGGCAGGGGAATGAGCCCAAAGCCGCACAGAGTGCCTGGAACGACGTCTAAGGACGTTAGCCTCTGACCGGATGGCCAGCCGCGCGGATTGGCGAGGTCAGGGCTCAGATGTGAAGTTCCGGATGCTGCGCTGGCCACACGGCAGGCAGGCCACGTTTGTACGGTGCCACGCTGCACGGGGCTACGTAGTAATCTCGGAAAGCGCAAAGGAAACAGGAAAACGCTAACCACATTAACCACGGTGAAACGCTCTGGTCCCGGGCCGCGTTGGGCAAAGCGGGCTCTCGGATTGGCCAGAACTGAGCGTGACCTGCGCCAATCCACTCAACGCGAGCGGCCGCACGCTGACAAGCGCCCGCGAATCAGCTGGGTGGAGCAACGGTCACAATCGATTATCAAAGGGAGTGGTGATTATGGCTGGGATGCTGCGAGTTCCGCGGAGTCGCGGTGCCCTCAGCGGCCTCCTGCTGCTGCTGCTCGGCATTTGGGGCGGGCTCGTGCCGTTCGTCGGGCCGTACTTCCACTACGCGTACAGCCCCGACCGCGCTTGGGCATTCACCTCCGGACGGTTGTGGCTGGAGATCCTGCCCGGTGTCGCGACCGTCCTCGGTGGCGTGATCGTGCTCGGGAGCGCGAATCGCGCCATTGCCGCGTTCGGGGCCTGCCTGGCCGCTTTTGGCGGTGCCTGGTTCGTGGTGGGCAGGACGTTCAGTGCGTGGCCGGCGACCCACCTCCCGCAGGTCGGCGCTGCGACCGGAGTCGTATTCATGCACACGGTCGAGGAGATCGGCTTCTTCTCCGGTCTCGGCGTAGTCATCGTCTTCATCGCGGCTTTCGCGCTCGGCCGGTTGACGATCGTGGGTGTCAGGGAGGCGGCGCGGGCCGCCGCACAGCCGCCAGCTACCCAGGAGCGGGCCGGCGAGACAGCCGGAGTTCCGGACGACATGCGCACAATCCTGGGCGAGCCGGTGACGCCAGCCATGGGCACCCCGGTAGCCAACGTGCCATCCGATACCTGATTTCTTACCAGGCTGCTTCTGACAAGGCTGGCGTCAGGGTGCGGCGTCGCTGGCCGGCGCGGCACGGCGTCTGCCGCCGACGGGTGGCCGCGTGCCCGCCCCTTGCCGTCGCCGCCGGCTTCCCGGCATGGTGATCTGGAAGGGAAGGCGCATATGGCAGACGAAACGCAGCGGCCGGCCGCGGACAGCGCCGCCGACGCCCCGGGTACGGCGGACGAGATCCGGCGACGGGTGAGGGAGTTCCTCACCGCCTGCGATCCTGCGACCGTGCCGCGTGGCGACTTCCTCCGCGCGCGCTTCGACGCGGGGTTGGCTTGGGTGCATTATCCGCCAGGGCTCGGCGGCATCGGCGCGCCACGCGCGCTGCAGTCGGTCGCCGATGCCGAATTCGCCGCGGCCGGCGCGCCCACCAACCATCCAGAACTAATCGGCATCGGGCTCGGCATGGCGGCGCCGACGATCCTCGCGTTCGGCTCGCATGACCAGCGCACGCGCTGGCTGCGGTCACTCTGGACGGGCGAGGAGGTCTGGTGCCAGCTGTTCAGCGAGCCGGGTGCGGGCTCCGACCTGGCGGGGCTGGCCACCCGCGCGGTTCGCGAGGGTGACGACTGGGTGGTGACCGGCCAGAAGGTGTGGACTTCACAGGCGCACCGGGCCCGCTGGGCGATCCTGGTCGCCAGGAGCGACCCCGTCCAGCCCAAGCACCGCGGGCTCACCTATTTCGCTTGTGACATGACGGCGCCGGGGGTCGAGGTGCGGCCGCTGCGTCAGCTCACCGGCGAGGCGGAGTTCAACGAGGTGTTCCTCAGCGATGTGCGGATCCCCGACTCGGACCGGATCGGGGCGATCGGCGACGGCTGGCGGGTGGCCATGGCCACCCTGATGAACGAGCGGGTCTCGATCGGCGGCAGGGCGCTGCCCAGGGAGGGCGGGATGATCGCGTCCGCCGCCCGGACGTGGCGTGAGCGGCCGGACCTCCGTACCCCGGGGCTGCACGACCGCCTGCTGCGATTGTGGGCGGATGCGGAGGTGGCAAGGCTTGCTTCCGAACGGCTGCGCCAGCAACTCGCCGCCGGGCACCCGGGTCCGGAAGGGTCGGCGGCCAAGCTGGTGTTCGCACGGCTGAACCAGGAAATCTCGGGATTTGAGGTCGAGCTCTGCGGCGCCGACGGGCTTTTGTACGACGACTGGACAATGCACAGAGCGGAGTCCGCGAACTTCTTTGGCCGCGGTCCCGGGTTCAGGTACCTGCGGGCGCGCGGGAACTCGATCGAGGGCGGTACTTCCGAGGTGCTGCGCAACATTATCGCCGAGCGGGTGCTCGGCCTGCCGGCCGAGATCCGGATGGACAAGGACGTGCCGTGGAAGGACCTGCCGCGGTGAACATATCTGATCGTCCCGCGGCCCAGCCCGAGGCTCAGGCCGCCGGCGACGGCGCGATCGCGGGTAGCGGGCCCGCCGGTGGCGCGCTCGCCGCTGGTACGGCGCCCGCCGGAGCAGAACGGCTGCCCAGCCTGCTATACAGCGAGGTGGAAAGCGATCTGCGGGCGTCGGTGCGGGCGCTGCTCGAAGATCGCTGCGGATGGCAGGCGGTGCTCGCGCGAACGGAGAGCGGTGAGCCGTACGACGCCGCGCTCTGGCGCGCCCTCGCGGCCGGGCTCGGCTGCGCCGGGCTGCTCGTCCCGGCGGAGCATGGCGGGGCAGGCGTCTCCTACCGCGAGGCCTGTGTCAGCGCCGAGGAGCTCGGCCGGTACGTCGCGCCGGTTCCCTACCTGGGCAGCGCCGTGGTCGCGACGGCCGCGCTGCTTGCGGTCGGTGACACTGAACTGCTCACCAAACTGGCCACGGGCGACGTCACCGCTGCTCTTGCAGTGCCGTTCGCGGCCATGCCAGGCGCGCCGGTCCGCCCAATGGCCCGGCTCGCGAGGCCGCAGCCGGGGGACGCCGAATCCGGTGTGGCCCGGCTGAGCGGTACCGTCGCGGGGCTCGCGGATGCGCTGCCCGCCGATGTTCTGCTCGTGCCCGCCGAGGGCGTGCCCTTCGGGCTTTATGCGGTGGACGCGGGCGCGGCCGGGGTGACCCGGGTTCCGTTGGTGTCGCTCGACATGACCAGGCAGCTCTGTGACCTGTCGCTGCACGAGGTGCCCGCGCGGCGGGTCGCCTCGGGAGAGGCGGCGGTGCGTGCCGTGTCAGCCGGGCTCACGGCGGGTGCGGTCGTGCTCGCGTCCGAACAGCTCGGCCTCGCCGAGCGTTGTATAGAGATGACCGTCGGCTACGTGGGGGAGCGACGGCAATTCGGGCGCCCGGTCGGCTCGTTCCAGGCGCTCAAGCACCGGCTCGCCGACCTGTGGGTGTCGGTCACCCAGGCGCGCGCGGCCGCCAGGTACGCGGCGGCTTGCCTCGCCACCGGTGACCCGGACACGCTGGTCGCGGCCGTGCTCGCCAAGTCCTGCTGCGGCGAGGCGGCGACGGCGGTGGCGCAGGAGTGCGTCCAGATGCACGGCGGCATCGGTTTCACCTGGGAGCATCCCGCCCACCTCTACCTGAAGCGGGCCAAGAGCGGGTCGATCGCTTTCGGCACACCGGACAGGCACCGCGCCACATTGGCTAGCCTTGTCACCCTGCCCGGGCCGCCCGCCAGCAGCTAGGGGATGAGAGTGGCTGATCTGATTTCTCGCACCGCGCTCTTCGGGAATCCAGAGCGGATATCCCCGCAGGTGTCACCTGACGGCACCCGGCTGGCCTGGATCGCCCCGCATGAAGACGTGCTTAACCTGTGGGTCGCCACGATCGGCGCCGACGACGCGCGGCCGGTAACCGACGACAGGGACCGTGGCATCAGAAACTACTCGTGGGCTCCCGACGACATACGCATCGGCTACGTGCAGGATCGCGGTGGGGACGAGAACTGGCGGCTGTATGACGTCGACCTGCGGACCGGGCAGAGCCGCGACCTGACGCCATACGACGATGTTCAGGCCCAGCTCATCGGCCGCGACTTCGACATACCCGACCGGGTCCTGATCGGCCTCAACAAGGACAACAAGCAACTGCATGACGTCTATGAGCTGCACCTGGCCACCGGTGAGCTGACCAAGGTGCTGCAGAACCCGGGACTGGTCGGGCTCGTGGCGGATGCCGCCCTGCGGGTCCGGGCCGGTATCGCGCCGCGCGCGGATGGCGGCAGGACAATCATGGTCCGCGACCGTGCCGAGCCGGATGCGCCCTGGCGTCCGCTGCTCGAGGCCGAGCAGGAGGACAGCCTTGCCACTGCCCCGGTCGGTTTCAGCGCGGACGGCAGCCGGCTGCTGATGACCACCTCAGTGGGGGCCAACGCCAGGCGGCTCGTCTGGATCCAGCTGTCCACCGGCGAGATGGACGTGGTCGCGCAGGACCCTGAGTGCGATGTCGCAAAAGTGCTAGTCGACCGGCGCACCCGGGTGCCGCGACTGGTGGCGTTCCAGCGCGAGCGGCTGCAATGGCAGTCGCTTGACCCTGCGGCCGCGCGCGACCTTGCGGCACTGCAAGCCCTCGATGAGGGCGATCTGCGCCCGCTTTCGCGTGACCGCGAGCAGAACACCGTGATCGTCGCCTACGATCACGCGGACGGACCGGCCCATTTCTATTCCTTCGACCGCGCTACGGGCCTCGGCACCTTCCTGTTCGCAGACCGGCCCGCGCTTGCGGACGCCGGGCTCGCCGCGATGGAGCCGTTCTCGTTCACCTCGAGGGACGGCTTGCAGATTCACGGGTACCTGACCTTCCCAGCTGGGGCCGCGCGGGATGCTCTGCCAACGGTGCTCAACGTGCACGGTGGCCCATGGACCCGCGACATCTGGGGCTTTGACGCGGAGGCGCAGTGGCTGGCCAACCGCGGCTACCTTTGCGTCCAGGTGAACTTCCGCGGCTCGACGGGCTACGGCAAGAGCTTCACGAACGCGGGTGACCGCGAATGGGGCGCACGGATGCATGACGACCTCGTGGACGCCGTGCACTGGGTGGTCGCGCGCGGCCACGCCGATCCGGCTCGCGTCGGCATCTACGGCGGGTCCTACGGTGGATATGCCGCCCTGGCCGGGGCGGCCTTCACCCCGAATCTGTTCCGTTGCGCGGTCGACATCGTCGGGCCGTCAAACCTATTGACGCTGATCAGGGGAGTACCGGCCTACTGGGTGCCGATCATCGCGGAGCTACAGACGCGGGTAGGCAACCCCGACACCGAACCGGACTTCCTTTGGTCGCGCTCGCCGCTGTCGCGCGTCGACGCGATCAGCATCCCGCTCCTGATCGCCCAGGGTGCCAACGACCCGCGGGTCAAGCAGGCGGAAAGCGAGCAGATCGTGGCCGCTCTGCGCGAGAAGGGCATCCCGCACGAGTACCTGCTGTTCCCCGATGAGGGACACGGGTTCGCGAAGCCGGAGAACCGGCTGCGCTTCTACGCTGCCGCCGAGCGATTCCTGGCCACTCACCTCGGCGGCCGCTTCGAGCCCTGATGCGTCCGGCTTTCGCCGCCGACCGTCAGCTGCCAGCATGGACTTCCTGGCGGAAATCATCCGACCTATCCTGGTGCAGGGGTCCACCGTGGAAGGGCGTGACATGCCAACCGAGCGCTCTGCGGCGCCGCCGACTACTCCGGGGCTGGTCGTGCGTACGCCGGGATCCGAGCATGGCCTCCAGGCCGGGTCCTCGTACCGCATCGGCCGCGACCCCGACGCCGACATAGTGGTCACCGACTCGCGGGTCTCGTGGCGGCATGCGACAGTGCGGCTCGACCGGGGCGCCTGGGTTGTGGAGGACGCCGGCAGCACCAACGGCACGTACGCCGGATCACGGCGCATCGACCGGATCGAGATCAGCACGGACTGCGTGTTACGCCTCGGCCACCCGGATGACGGCCCGGTCGTTTTCTGCTCGGTCGTCCCGCCCGCCGCGCAGACCCCAGCCCCGGGCGGCATAGACGTGCGGCCGAGCGTGGACCGCCGGCCGACGTCCGTGCACCCCCTGCCGGCCCGGGTGCTGCGGATCGGCCGGGCACCGGACAACGACCTCGTCCTTTCCGATCTAAGCGTCTCCCGTTACCACGCCGAGCTGCGCAACTCCGGTGGCGGGCGGTACCAGATCGCCGACCTCGGCAGCGCCAACGGCACGTTTGTCAATGGCGCGCGCGTGAGCGCCGTCACATTGACCGAACGGGACGTTGTCGGCATCGGTCACGCGACGCTGCGCCTCAGCGGCGAGGAGCTACACGAGTTCATCGACGCCGGTGACGTCTCGCTGACCGCCCAGAACCTGACCGTGCGGACGTCCGGCGGCAAGGTCCTGCTCGATCAGGTCAGCTTCCCGATCCCCGAGCGCTGCCTTCTTGCCATCATCGGCCCGAGCGGCGCAGGCAAGTCGACTCTGCTCGGCGCCATGACCGGGGCCCGGCCGGCGGACGACGGGACCGTGCTCTATGACAACCGCGACCTCTACACGCACTACGCCGAGCTCCGGCACCGGATCGGGCTGGTCCCCCAGGAGAACATCCTGCACACCCAGCTAACGGCGCGCCGGGCGCTCCGCTATGCGGC
>Ga0335081_10002957_pt1 | contig 26710 bp, 23 predicted proteins | sample Lox_Sample_35_FD_206713 | JGI IMG/M metagenome (GOLD analysis project Ga0335081, IMG submission 206713) | Soil microbial communities from Loxahatchee National Wildlife Refuge, Florida, United States - Lox_Sample_3.5 | ecosystem: Environmental > Terrestrial > Soil > Wetlands | place: USA...
AGGAAGGTCCGCTGCAAAACATCCAGCCCAAGGGCATCACGACGGACGAAATCATCCAGCGCTTTGCCGCCAAGGAAGAGCAGTTCAAGCAAGCTCGCGAGCAATACACTTACCGGGAAGACATTACGGTGAAGACCCTGGACGGCGAGACCGTGACCGGGGAGTATCGCGAGGTATTCGACACTCTGTTCGACGACCAGGGCCGCCGCATTGAAAATGTGGTTTATGCCCCCGAGTCGACTCTGGAACAGGGCGGGCTTTCGCTCGATGAAGGCGACGTTCAAGATTTTCGCCGCCGGCTGCCGTTCGTTCTTACCTCGGAAGAGATCCCGGAATACAACATTCTCTACGCGGGGCAGCAGCAGGAAGACGAACTGCACTGCTACGTATTCGACATCGCTCCCAAGCAGATCGTCGGCAAGAAGCGGTATTTTCAGGGCCGCATCTGGGTGGACGATCACGATTTCCAGATCGTAAAAACCTACGGGCAAGCCGTTCCGGAGATCCGCGACACCAAGAAAAAAGGCAAGACCGAACATCTCTATCCCAAGTTCACCACCTGGCGTCAACAGATCGACGGCCAATACTGGTTTCCCACCTATACCCGCGCTGACGACACGCTGCACTTTGAAACCGGCGACATTCACATCCGTGAAATCGTGAAGTATGAAGATTACAAGCGATTCGGATCGAGCGTGAAGATTCTGTACGAGGGAAAAGAAATTCCGAAGGGCGAACAAAAGCCGGGGCAGAACCCGCCGCCGGATCAACCGAAGCCGGAAACAACGCCAAATTCGCAGCCGCAGTAGTGCGTAATGAGCGGCAGTGCGGTTTGAGGTGATTCGGCACCACCTGCGGTTGCGCTCCACCAGTCGTTCTGTTTAAATACACACGCTCCCAACATCCCCCAGAATCGGATGGCTTCGTGCGCTGGTACTTCGGGTTCTTTTTTGTCTCCGGTTTTTGCAGCATTCTCTATGAACTGATCTGGCTCCGTCTGGCGATGGCGGAGTTCGCGGTAACCACAGCGCTGATTTCCATTGTTCTCTCGGCGTTCATGATCGGCCTGGGTTTTGGCTCCTGGGGCGCGGGAGTCTACGTACGGTCGCGACAGCCGTCTCGTGTTTTGCCGAGCCTGCGCCTTTACGCTCTTACCGAACTTCTGATCGGGGTTTCCGCCTTCGCGGTTTCCTGGGAACTGGCGCGCGGACGGGCGCTTCTAGAGTGGCTGAACATGGGCCGCGCGCTATCGCGCCCCGTGTACTACATCCTGGCAGGAACGTGGATCGGGTTGACGCTGGTTCCCTGGTGCGCCTGTATGGGCGCAACTTTTCCGTTCGCCATGGCGGCCATTCGCGAGAGATTTTCCGGGGAATCGTCGCGGTCGTTCAGCTATCTGTATCTGGCCAATGTTTTGGGCGCGATGACAGGCGCGGCCATCCCTTTGCTGCTAATTGAAGAATACGGATTCCGAACCACGCTACACGCGGGGGCGGGGCTGAATCTCCTCCTGGCGGCATCTGCGCTGGGGCTATCGCTTGGTCCCCAAGGCGGCCTTTTGCCCATGGCGAGCGAGCAGGTGCCTGTGCCTCCAGCGACGAGCCGATGGCCGTATTACGTGCTTTTCGGTACAGGGTTCACAAGCATGGCCGCCGAGGTAGTCTGGATCCGTCTGTTCACCCCTGGGCTGAGCACAGTGGTCTATGCGTTTGCCACAATTCTCGGCCTCTATCTGGGAGCCACCTATCTCGGCTCGGTGTTTTATCGCCGATCCGAAAAGCGCGCCGCTCCGGGTTCGGCGCTCTTCGCCTGGCTGGCCTTTTCCGTGGTACTTCCTCTGCTGCTCTGCGACCCGCGCCTGCCCATCATCAACAAATTACGCGTCATCGGCATTGTTCCCTTCTCGTTTCTTGTGGGATGGATTACGCCTCTGGTGTTGGACCGCGTCTCGCTGGGGGATCCGAATCGCGCTGGCCGAGGCTATGCCATCAATGTGGCAGGATGCGTCGTGGGGCCGCTCGTTTCCGGATTTGTTCTGTTGCCCTTCCTGGGCGAACGATACACTCTGCTGGCCTGCGCGCTGCCCTGGATCGTGATCAGTCTGCAGGAAAGATCTGCACCTCTTGCCTTCGCGGGCGGGGCGCGGACCCTCGCCTTGTGGAAGCCGGCACTTATTTCCGTCGTTGCTGTGGCGTTGGTCGGTACAACAGAGAACTTTGAAAGTATCTACAACCCCCAAAGAGTTCTTCACGACAGCACGGCCACTGTAACCGCAGCCGGCTCAAACATGGGCAAGAGGCTACTGGTGAATGGGATCGGCATGACCACCCTGACACCGATTACCAAAATGATCGCCCATCTGCCGCTGGCATTTCTTTCACGTCCTCCTCACGATGGACTGGTGATTTGCTTAGGCATGGGTACGACCTATCGTTCTATGTTGTCGTGGGGGATTTCCTCGACAGCAGTGGAGTTGGTGCCCAGCGTGGTTTCCGTTTTTCCTTTCTTTCACGCCGACGCTCCGAGACTGTTGCGCTCGCCCCTCTCGCACGTCGTGGTTGATGATGGCCGCTTCTTCCTGGAACGGTCTCCGCAACAACAGTTTGATGTCATCGTGCTGGACCCGCCGCCTCCGGTGGAAGCGGCAGCTTCCAGTTTGCTCTACTCCAAGGAGTTCTATGCAATTGTTCGGGAGCACCTGCGTCCGGGGGGAATCTTGCAACAGTGGCTGCCCGCCGGCGACGCAGCGACACTCGCTTCCGTGGCCAAAGCCATTCAGCAATCGTTCCCTTACATCCGGGTGTTCCGCTCCATCGAGGGGTGGGGCTATCACTTTCTCGCAAGCGATGAGCCGATCCCTCCCTATTCGCCCGCGACCCTGGCCAGTCATCTGCCGCCGAGAGCCACCGTCGACTTGCTTGAGTGGGGCCCGGCTTCGAACGCGGAAGACCAATTTGCCCGGGTATTAAATCAGGAGGTTTCGCTGAGTGAATTAATTCGCCAGGATCCCCGCGCGCCCGTCCTGCAGGACGACCGTCCAGTCAACGAATATTATCTTCTGCGCAGGCTGGAAAATCCGGAATACCGCAAGTATCTGTGGAATCGTATTCAGACGTTGGCGAAAAGATAGCGCAGCACGCGCTTTCCGTCACCTTCCGTCTCAGTAAAACAAATACTTCCTCCACTTGTCGTCCGAGCGGCCCATCAGGCGCATGATATGACGGCTGGTGTGGAGATTGAAGGCGCGGGGTTCGCGCATCAGTTTCATGCCGGCTTCCCCGGGAAATTGATTGCCCTTGCGCCGGTTGCAGGGATGGCAGCAAGCAACCAGATTTTCCCAGGTAGAGGAACCTCCGCGCGAGCGCGGCACCACGTGATCCAGCGTCAACTCGCTGGAAGGCAGAACCGTCGCGCAGTACTGGCAGGTGTTGCGGTCGCGCAGCAGAATATTCTTTCGCGAAAGCGCCCGGCTCTGATGAGGAATGCGCCGGTACTCGAGCAGGCGGATCACCGAGGGCACCCGCATGGCGAGGCGGGCGGCGTGCAGGAAATGTCCGTTTTCCTCTTCGGTCATGGCCACCCCTTTGAGCACAAGAACCAGAGCGCGGCGGGCGGCGCAAACGTTGATGGGCTCATAGGAAGCATTCAACACCAGGACAGGGGCGTGCAGAGCATTGCCGTTGCCGTCGCGGTGGATCGCCGCCGGTGCCAACAGGCCGGCGGCGTGCCTGCCTGTTGGTCCGGCTTCGTGTTCCATCCTGGATGACATGCGATTCTTCTCTATCTTGCAGGACTACCGCGCTTCTTACCCCTCCCCCACAGCCCTCGCCAGGGGAACTTCCTGCGATAGAAATCCTTCTTTCTTCTGATCCTCTGCAGCGGGCGCGATATCACCATGCCGCGCCGAGACCTTGAGCGTGCGCGCAACCGTCGCCACCCAAATCTTGGCCGCGCCGGCCCGCAGCAAGATTCGCGCACATTCGGAAACTGTGGCTCCTGTGGTGTATACGTCGTCAACCACCACGATTTCGCGGCCGCGAACCGCTTCCGGTTGAGCTACGACAAATGCTCCGCGCATGTTCTCGCGCCGCTGGTGGCTGGTGAGACCGGTCTGCGACTGCGTTTCGCGCCTGCGCCCAAGAACTTTCTCGTTTAGATGCAGCCGCTGGGTCGCGAGCAATTTCAGCGCCGCCCGCGCAATCACTTCCGCCTGATTGAAGCCGCGCTGCCGTTTTTTCGCCCGAAATAGCGGCACCGGAACCAGCAGGACCGGCTGTGGGCAAAAACCTGGTTGAAGCGAGCAAATCGCCTCGCTCAGCATGCGTCCTAGAACGTTGGCAGCCGGGCGGACGCCCTCATACTTCAGCAAATGGATCAGCTCGCGCAGGCCGCCTTCATAGCTGCCATAGGCCACGGCACGAGTAAAACTGGGCGTCGCGCGGCGGCACAATCCGCAACGGGGCTCACCTGCAGCGCTTGACACCGCGTAAGGAGAGAACAATCGCTCTCCGCAAATCGTGCACAGGCTGCCCGCAATGGGCTGCATGCCATGGAGGCACTCCCGGCAGACGGGAAGGCGGGAAATTCTGGTTAGCGGCGCCCCGCAGATGCGGCAGTCGCCCGGAAATAAAACTGTGAATAAACTTTCTGCCAGCGTGCTGGCTTGAAAGGCAACAGAGGCCCCTGCCACTTCGGAATTGGCTTGGGTAGCCCGAATTCGGTCTCCACTACTGCTGAAGACGGCCTCCTCACACCCGCAGGCCGTCCAATCGGCATCCGGGGTGCCTCTTTCATCGAGTAAGAGCAGTATAGCGAGGTTGCGGTCGGCTAAGCAACGTTACGGCGGGTTGGAGGAACAACGTTGGAGGGTGGCGCCGCTCCACCACTCTCCGAAGGCCGTTCGCGCACGCGGGTAAAAATCAAGCGGTAGTCGCGACGGAAGCACTCTCCGCATCGCACCGGCTGCAAGAGAAAAACGGGCAACAAATAACGCTCCGAGAGCGTGCGCCGACGGGACCGGAAGCCGGCATTGCTACCGCAATCCTGACAACGGAAGTCGGTCAGTTGCAACCAGGAAGGAACGAGGGAGCCTTTCGCCATTGCGTACACCTCGCGTCGCGAAACTACATGAGGCGGGCAGACCGGATAGAACTATCTTACCGCGGCCCGAGCAAACAAGCTACGGAGTATGCGTCGCGACGGGAGAAGCGTACTTCGTAATGCGCTTGTAATGCGGGCGCGCACCGTGCTAACTTGCGCCGTCCAGTGTTTTGAAGGAGTTAGAGAAAAACAAGCTGGTTTTCCACTCACGCCTTTGCGAGGATTTTGCCCATGAGCGCTGTTGCCCCGCCCCCCACCGTCAAGAAACACGTCCCCTACGTTCCAGAAACCATGGAGATGAAGGAGTTCACTTTCCGTGCCTTGCTCATCGGACTGGTGATGACAGCGATCCTGGGGTCGGCCAACGCCTATCTCGGGTTGAAGGCCGGAATGACGATCGCCGCTACTTATCCTGCGGCGGTAATCGGCATGGCGCTATTGCGCCTAATGAAAGGTTCTCTGCTGGAAGAAAACATCGCGCGAACTGTGGGTTCGATTGGCGAGTCAGTGGCGGCTGGGGCGGTGTTCACCATTCCGGCGTTCGTGATGGCGGGCTTGTGGCCCGGGTTGACGCGCGAAAAATATTGGAATTGCGTGGCGCTCATGGTGATCGGCGGAACGTTGGGTATTTTGTTTGTTACTTTGCTGCGCCGCGTGATGGTTGAGGATCCGGAGCTTCCCTATCCGGAGTCGGTGGCAGCATCAGAAATTCACAAGGCGGGTCAACAGGGAGCCAAGGCGGCAAAGATTCTTTTCGCCAACATGGGCTTCGGCGGACTCATGTATTTGCTGGGCGCGGTGAATGTTTTCAGCCCCAGCAATACGTTGCACGTCAGAATCAGTGAGATGGGCAAGAAACTCCTGCTGCGCACTGGCACCAACCCCAGCGTTACCACGACAATCACCGGCGGGGCGACGTTGTTCAACGCGCCGGATATAAGCCCAGCGTATCTGGGCGTGGGCTACATTATCGGTCCCCGCCTCGCCTCTTTGAATTTTGCCGGAGGCATTCTGGCCTGGGGGCTGCTGGTTCCGCTCCTCACGTTTACGGTAGGGCCCTACATTCAGAAAGCGCAGCCCGCGGGACAGACGATTTCGTGGACTCTGCTGGCGGGGGCAATTTATTACTCGGTCGTGCGTCCCATTGCCGTGGGCGGAATGCTGGTGGGCGCAAGCTATACCCTGTTCAAGATGCGCAAGCAACTGGCCTTGGGCATGGGCAGGGCCATTTCCGATCTGAAGAAATCCGCCGCCGCGCACGCCGCCACAAACCGCACGGATCGCGACCTGCCAGCGAAAGCGATTTTTGCGGGAGTAGCCGTCGTATTCGTGGCCATGATTTTCCTTTACTACTATTTCATTAGCGGTGCGGGGAATCTCTCCGGTTCAAAGATTCTTTCCGGATCGCTGGTGGCTGCAGGCGTCATGGTCATCATCGGATTTTTCTTCGCGGCCGTCTCGGGCAACCTGGTTGGACTGATCGGCTCCTCCAACAATCCAGTTTCCGGCCTCACGTTGTGCACCCTGCTGATTGCCGCCCTGCTTATGGTTGCGCTGGGCGTTTCCGGCAGCGGCGGAGTGGCGGCTGTGCTCGGGGTAGCGGCGGTGGTTTGTGTCTCTTCGGCAGTCGCCGGCGAGATGCTTCAGGATCTCAAGGTCGGATACATTCTCGGCGGCACACCCTCCAAGATGGAAATAGGCGACCTGTTCGGCATCCTGGTGGCTTCGCTGGTTCTTTTCGTCCCGCTGGCGGTGCTGGATAAGGCTTATCACTTCGGAAGCAATGCGCTCCCGGCACCGCAGGCCGGATTGATGGCTATGCTTTCGAAGGGCATTGTGGGGGGAGAGATGGCCTGGCCGCTGGTGGTGGTTGGAATCCTGCTCGGCCTTTCGATGATTATGATTGAAGTGAAAAGCGTGATGCTCTTCTCGGTCGGAATGTACCTGCCGCTGGGCACGACATTCGCAATATTCGTGGGTGGGATCATCCGATGGGTCACCGACCGGCTGCGCGACCGGCGGGGCTACAACGACGCGCAGAAAGCACGCGTGGACAACGCCGGAGTGCTGACTGCATCGGGCCTCATCGCCGGCGAAGCCCTTTGCGGATTGGTAATCGCAGGGCTGGTGGGATCCGGCAAAGATGTGACGTTGGTTCACTGGACTCCGCCGGTGTGGGCCGCCATGGCTGCTTTGGCGATTCTCATTGCTGTCATGATCCGCGTGCCTCTGGCAAACGCCGGCAGTCCGGACGAGCCCGCACCGCCGACGGCGATCATGTGACGGGGCTCGCGGCGTGAGCAAAGCGGGCACCGCAGGCACTCATCCTGAACGACGCGAAAGGTCTCGATGCGTGAGCACAGCCAAGGATCGCGCACTCACAGCAACCACGAGGTCCACAACCACACGCGAAGGAACAGCAACCGACTTTCCTCCTGATACTTTGTGTCATTTGTAGTTTCTATGTCGATCGCTGACAATCTTGCCGCTGTGCGCGAGCGTATCGGATCAGCCGCAAAGCGAGCAGGGCGATCTGCCAGCGAGATCGTGCTGATGGCGGTGAGCAAGACGCAGTCGCCGGAACGGATTCGCGAAGCGTACACCGCAGGACAGCGGCTTTTCGGAGAGAATCGGGTGCAGGAGTTCGCCGGCAAAGCCGCAGCTCTAGCCGACCTGCTCGAGGCAGAGTGGCACATGATCGGCCATTTGCAAACCAATAAGGCAGGCAAGGCTGCGGAACTTTTTGGAGCCGTCGATTCCGTCGATTCGCCGAAGCTCGCGGAGAAACTCGACGCCGCGGCGCGCGGGTTCGGTAAGAAGCTGGCTGTGCTGCTCGAGGTTAATGTCGGCGGGGAGGCCGCTAAGAGCGGGCTGGCGCCGCAGTCCCGCGAACTGGAAGAACTTCTCGTGAATGCTCCTCGATACGAGGCTTTGCAGTTCCGCGGCCTGATGACCGTGCCTCCATTCACGGAAAACCCCGAAGGAGCGCGGCTTTATTTTCGCGAGCTGCGCGAACTACGCGATAAGATAGCGACGCGAAGGCTGCCGGCGGTTCGCATGGACGAACTCTCCATGGGCATGTCGCACGATTTCGAAGTCGCGATTGAAGAGGGATCGACGTGCGTACGGGTGGGAACGGCGATTTTCGGACAGCGCCAAAAAGCCTAAACACAGAGGTCAGAGAGGAACACAGAGGAGCCATGAAAATCTTTGACCGGCTCTGCGCGGGAGCGCTCTTCGTTCTGGCGATTGTGGAGTGCCTGCTGGTGCCCAGGAGTTACACGGGCCGCATCTGGATTTTCGGAACGGATCTTGCTTTGCTTTTCACTGCGATGCTGAACGTGTTGCGTATTCGCAACGGGTACATCATGCAGGGTCTGAAGATGTTTTGTATCGGAGCGAACGTAATGATGTTGGCTTTGGCGATGGCTCTGGTCTTGAGCATTGGGCAGCCGCGCACACTGGCCAATCCGCAGATTCTGCTCGTTGCCGGACTACTCGTGGTCGAGACCGCACTTTCTTTTGGAAAGAACCGGTGATTCCGGTCCGGCAGACGCGGGATGGAGTCACCTTTGCCGTCAAGATTCATCCTCGCGCCAACAGGAACGGGATTACCGGCGAAGTCGGCAAAATCCTTAAACTATCCCTGACCGCTCCGCCGGTCGATGGCAAGGCCAACCAGGCGTGCATCGAATTCTTTGCCAATCTTTTGAAGGTGCCGCGATCTTCCGTTACCATTGCCTCCGGCCATGCGAGCCGAAATAAGGTAATTCGTATATCGGGATTGCCGGCAGAGGAAATCAGACGACGACTCGGAAGCTAATCGTGCCTTCACCAAAACGATTCGTGTTTCCTCACGCTCAAAATCCCAGGGTGATAACAGCGATCAAGCTGAGACGGATCAAGCTGCTGCACACGGCAATTTGGGCAATGATGGCGAGTGCGATCGTAGTTTTACCAGTTGCCGGCTGGTTCAGATATTTCCGCACGGCTGCGGCGCTTTCGGTCTTGATTCTCGGCGAGTGTCTGGTGCTGGCGATCAATCGTGGCCGCTGCCCTTTAACCGATGTCGCGGCGCTTTACACAACCGATCGCTCCGCCAATTTTGATATTTACTTGCCGGCGTGGCTGGCGCGGCATAACAAGCGCATTTTCGGCGCACTGTTTATTGCCGGCGAACTCATTTTCCTATGGCGGTGGATCAGGAGAGCGGTATTTTGACCTTTTCCGAACGGCTGCAAAAGATATTCTCACAACTGCGCGACGTCCTCACGGGCTTCGAACGTCCTTTCTGGGTTGCCAACGTCAGTGAGCTTTTTGAGCGGCTCTCGTATTACGCGGTTTTTGCCGTTCTGGCGCGGTACTTGCACGAGGGCTTGCACTTTGATGTGCAGCAGGCCAGCAGCCTTACGGGGATGTTTGGCGGCTGGGTGTGGTTTCTGGCGGTAGTCGGCGGGGCAGTGGCCGACAAGCTCGGGTTTCGCCGGGCGCTCTCCGTGGCCTATCTGATCCTGAGCTTTGCGTATTTCATGCTGGGATCGATTGGCGCGCCGTGGTTTGCGCCTGTTCGCAATTCGTTCTCGCTGGTCACGCTGGTAGCGATTCTGCTGGTGCTCCCCGCTCTCGGTGTGGCCCTGGTCAAGCCCAGCGTGGTAGGGACAACGGCCGGGGCGTCGAAAGAAAACGTGCGCTCGATCGGATATTCCATCTACTACACGCTGGTGAACGTAGGCAGTACCTGCGGCCCGTTTGTCGCGGGCTGGGTTCGTCCCGAGATTCTGTTCCGCATTGCGGCGTTGAGCGTGTTTCTTATGCTGTTTCTCGTGCTGCTCCTTTTCAAGGAACCGCGGCGCACAAGCGACGCTCCCGTGCCGAGCCTTGGCGAGGTTGGAAAAAATTTTCTGACCGTGCTCTCGAATCCCCGCTTCATGCTGTTTCTGCTCTTGTTTACGGGATACTGGATTGTGTTTTGGCAAGAATTCATCGCGCTGCCGCTGTATATATCGACCTATATCAACCCCAACGCGAATACCGCGTGGATTCTGATGACCGATCCGCTTGTGGTTATCTGTTTCACTGTGCTGATCGGAGTTCTGACCAAGCGCATGCACACCTTTCACGCCATTGTGCTGGGAACGCTTATCACCAGCGTAGCTTGGCTCCTGCTGGTCATACATCCGTCAGTTCCGATGGCGGTGGCAACCCTGGTGGTGGTCGCGCTTGGCGAGATCACGCAACAACCGCGCTATTACGACTATATTTCGCGCCTCGCGCCGCCGGAGCAGCAGGGAACCTATATGGGGTTCGCCTTTTTGCCGCTTGGAGTTGGTTCGTTTATTGCCGGGCCGTTCAGTGGATGGCTGATGCATCACTTTGGCGAAGAACTGCACAAGCCGAAGATGGTTTGGTGGGCGGTGGTTGCGGTAGGAGTAGTTACGACTTTGCTGCTGTGGGTTTACGACCGCTTCGTGCGTCAGGAGCCGGCCGCAACGGCCGCTTGACTTCGATCTCTCCCTCTGGAATGATTCGCCTCCAGCAAGCGAATCACAAAGGAGGTTCTATGCCACATTTCCTTCAGCAGGTCGCCTATTCGAAGGAAGGATGGGAAGCGTTGCTCGCCAATCCTACAAATCGCATCGAAGCCGTGCGGCCGGCGATCGAGAAGCTTGGCGGCAAGGTTGAATCTGCCTGGTTCTCTTTCGGAGACTATGACATCGTCGTGATCACAAATTTTCCCGACAACGTGAGCGCGGCGGCAATCGCGATGGCGTTCGCTGCCGGTGGCGCATGCAAGTCGGTGCAAACCACGCCCTTGATCTCCTCGGAAGAAGCTGTGCAAGCATTGAAGAAAGCGGCCGAGTGCGGCTATTGTCCGGCGACGGTCACGGCCCGCGCCGCGTAGAGTCACACAAGAACACAACTAAGGGCGGCTGGAAAGAGGCCGCCCTTTTGATTGCCTCGTCCTGGATTTGAAATCCCATGATTACGCTCCGATTCGCCCAAATCCCTCCAGTTGTTTAGAATAGGGGTTTGCCCATGGACCTGTCTGCCATTCAAGCCGCGCTGCGCGAACGCAATATCGACGCCTGGCTGTTCTACGATCACCATCACCGCGACCCCATCGCTTATCGGACTCTGGGCCTGCCGGAGGGATTAATGGTCACTCGGCGATGGTTCTATCTTGTGCCTGCCGAGGGTGAACCGGTAAAACTGGTGCACAAGATCGAGGCAGGACATCTCGATTCTCTGCCCGGAAAAAAGCTTGAATATTCGGGCTGGCAGGAGTTGTTCGACAAGCTGAAGGGCATGCTCTCTTCCTCGCGCGACCTCGCCATGCAATACTCGCCCAACAACATTGTCTTTTATGTTTCGCTGGTGGACGGGGGAACGATCGACCTGGTCCGGGGACTGGGCAAGAACATTGTCAGTTCCGCCGACCTGGTGGCGCAATTTGAAGCGACCTGGAGCGAGGAGCAGATCAAAACTCATTTCGCGGCGCGCGATGCGATCGATGCGATTATGGCATCTGCCTTCCAGGAAATTGGAAGGAGTGCGCGCAACGGTGGCACAACGGAGTTTGCCATCCAGCAGTGGTTCATGGAGGCGTTTCGCCGCTCGGACATTGTGACCGATGATCCGCCCATTGTGGCTGCGAATTCGAATGCGGGCAACCCGCACTATGAGCCCCGCGCGGACCGCTCTGCTACGATTCGCCAAGGAGACCTGGTCCTGCTGGATGTGTGGGGGAAAAAGAATACGCCGGGCGCAGTGTACTACGACATTACCTGGATAGGGTTCGTCGGGGCCGCGCCGTCGGGCCGCATGCACGAAGTTTTCAAAATTGTTCGCGACGCAAGAGATGCCGGGGTAAAGACGGTCGTCGAAGCGGTAAGCGCCGGCCGGCGCATTGCCGGATGGGAAGTGGACCGCGCCACGCGTGGGTATATCGAGAAGGCGGGATACGGTGACTATTTCATTCACCGCACCGGGCACTCCATTGGTACGGAAGTCCACGCGAATGGCGCGAACATGGATGACCTCGAGATCCATGATGAGCGGCAGATTCTTCCGAACTCCTGCTTCTCGATCGAGCCTGGCATTTATCTGCCGGAGTTCGGGGTGCGGAGCGAGGTCAACGTGCTCGTGCGGCCGGATTCAGCGGAAGTGACCGGCAAAATTCAACGCGAGATAGTGAACATCTGATGGCAAATTCCACCAAGGCCAAGGCGGCAGAAGCAGAACACTTGAGCACGATGGCCGTGGTTGCGCCCGCCCTCGGCTGGCTGATTCCAGGTGCAGGGCACATGATCCAGAAGCGGTGGATTCGGGGAGCGCTGCTTCTGGTTTCGATCGCCGCGCTGTTTGTGCTCGGTCTGTTGATGCAGGGCCACATCTACAAGCCGAACGGCGGCGACATTCTCGATATCCTGGGCTTCATCGGCGATTTGGGAGCGGGCGGCATGTATATCGTCACCCTGGCCAATGATTGGGGACATGGCGCCATCGCCTTTGCCATCGCCGATTACGGGACGAAGTTCATGATCGTCGCGGGGCTGCTCAACTTCATTGCTGTGGCCGACGCCTATCACATCGCCATCGGGAAAAAACAATGACGCCGGGGTCGATACGCAAGCGTCATGCAGATGGGAAGCCCCTCCACAGAATGGAAAGACTGTGACCGTTCAACTCACGCACTTCAGCGCGGCACTTGTGTTTGCCACTTTCGCGTCGATCGTATTCGGCATCACGCACCGCGACACTACGCGCGATATGATTCGATACGGCCTCTACTGTTTCGTCTTGTTTCTTGGCGGGTTGATTGTGGCTGGTTGGGCCATGTGGTTGCTGAGACGATAGGCGCGGCCCTGAGGAGCGTCTGGCTCGTTCGTCTACATTCATCTTCCTTGAGCATTGCCCCGCAGGCCGACTCTATAGCTAGCAGCTATCCTTCCCACACAAACGCATCGAACACCCGCTTGGCATCGAAAGCCAGCCGCCGATACAGAGCAACCGCTCGCTCATTGGCCTCGGTAACCGTCAGCGAGAGCAGGGAGAAGCCGCGCTTACGCAGGTTGATCACGGTGGCGGCCAGCAACTGCTCGCCGATTCCCTGTGAACGATATTCGGGCAGCACGCATACCTGAGTGACATGCCCGACGTCGCCACGAACCCGCGAGCAGAGGATCAGCCCGATGACGTTTTTCACTTTGCGATCGACAGCAACAAACGATGACTCAATATCGAACAGGCCGCAGCCGGGGAAGCGAACGATATTGTTGAGGAACCGGAGTGATCCGCTTAGGGTGTGGTACTGATCGTTGATCTGGGCGTCGACATGGCCACGATAGGCAGCGGTGATGATCGCAGCCGCTGTCTGGTAGTCGTTTTCCGTCCAGCGGCGAATTTCGATTGCAGGATTCGCGATCGCCATTTTGACCTGCGGCGAGGTTAGGGACAAAACCATGAACAGCCGGGTATGCCTCTGAAACCCCTGATCCAGGAATGGCCGGGCCACGCTCCCCGCTTCATGGGCCAGCAGTTGCGCCTCCACGCGATGAATTCCAGGAGACTGCTGCAGAGTCTCGATCACGTGCCTGAGCAGTTTGAGTTCCACCTCGTGCGTGTCCGGCAGCCGGCTGCCATTGACCACGAACAGATCCCCGATCACCCCCTTGCTGCCTTCATACACAAAGAACGAATAACCAAAGATCCGACCACGGTCGATGGCAGCATAGCCGGGAAGAATCTTGGCGTCGACGTAACGCAGAATCATCTCGGCTGAACCGCTGTAGTCCCAGGAAAGCAGCCGCGACCACACCTGCGTTTCATTGTCGAGCAGTGAACGCAGGTCTACGGAAGTGAAGTGCCTGAGGTCGAGAATCTCCACGAGGCTCCTGACAGGCCGACGCCAAACCGGGACGGCAAAACTTTGAGTTTAGTGGGTTGGGGAATGTCAGGCAAACCCAGGGAACACGGGGCAGCAATAGAAGAAGCGAGTACCTTTCAGAAACCAAGACTGCTGAACGTTTCGCCTGGGCTAGTGCTTAGGCGGCGCGGCCGCGATCCAGAAATAATCAACGTGCTGCGGCTCATAGTGGCCAAGGAAAGATACGCGCCGCCCGGGCAAGAGTTCCGTCAAATTCGCCTGCGAGTTCTCGGGCGCCACCAGCAGATGCTCCTTTCGCGGTGGCGGTCCCCACGCATAGTTCAAAGTTAATTGGTCGCGATAGAAAGTCAGTCCGTACTCCAGTTCCCGGGGAACATGATAGACGGCAAGCGGCAGCGAATGAGCTTGCAGGGCATCGATCTCGTGAGCTAATGGGCGGGCGGAAAGATCTTCGTTTAATGCATTGGAGCCGAATTTCACTACCGCTGCGACCGTCAGCACCGCTGGAATCAGGGTGACGAAACGCAGCATGCGCAAGCCCGACCGGCTGCTGAGCGTAACTGCGATTCCAGCGCACAGCGCGAAAGCAATGGCGAGGGCGATATACATGGGCCTGCCGCCGGGCAGGCGATGCTCACGAATGACGTAAGCGATCAGCAACGCAGGCACCACCGCTGCCGCAGCTGCGAGCGCGTGCGACGCGATCAGCCACTTCGAGGCCGGTTCACTTTCGCTTACGATGTGCCGGCGCAAATACTCCAGCAGGAGAATTGCCCCCGCCGGAACAGCAGGAAGGATGTATCCGGGCAGCTTTGACTGTGAGACAGAAAAGAACAGGAGCGGCACAATCAGCCAGCAGACTCCAAAAAAACCCAGGCCAAATCCCGAATCAGGATCGAGGTCGAAGGAATTCTGTTCCGATGACTTTCGCTCCTCCCACCACAAGCGAACAGACTCCACGAAAGCCGCAACGACGAAAACCGTCCAGGGCAGTAGCGCCAGAGCAACGACCGGCAGGTAATACCAGAACGGTTCGCTGTGGTGATAGAGGTTTGTCGAAAAACGATCCAGATTCTGTTGCAGGATAAATTGCCGAAAGAACGATGGGTTCCGCACTTGCACTGTCACATACCAAGGCAAGGCGAGGACACAGAAAAACAGGATTCCCGGGACCCAGAGACTCCGCACAATGAGCTGTCGCTGGCGCGCCATCAGTGCGTAGAGAGCAATAATCAGAACCGCGAGAAAGGGAGCTACCGGTCCCTTCGCCAGAGCCCCCAGTGCCAGGCAGCCATAAAACACCGCCAGATAGATTCGCTCCGCGCTTTCGCGCCATGCCCACCAACCCAGCATCCCAATGGTGAAGGCCGCTGTGAGCGGCATATCAGTGGAGGCAGCGCGGGCATAGGCGATGATGCCGGCGCAGGAGGCGGCGATGAGCGCTCCATCGATCTCAAATCCTCTTCGGAAGCGGCGCAGAAAAAAATACACCGCCAGCACAAGCAGCGTGGCATCGAGCACCGAGGGCAGCCGGGCCGTCCAGTCGTGAACGCCGAAAATGGAGTAAAACCCGATGGCTTGCCAGTAGTAGAGCGGCGGCTTCTCCAGCCAGGGCCGTCCGCCGAGAGTCGGCGTGACCAGAGAATGGCGCTCAAGCATTTCCCGCGCCACCTGTGCATACCGCGGTTCATCGGCTCCGATAAGACCAAACTGTGCGATTCCGTAAAGGAAGAGAAAGGCGCAAAAGCCCGCGAGCAAAACTGCATCTGTGCGGCGTCGCGCGGATTGTGGGGAAGCAGGGATGGAGTTTACGATTGACGATTTCCGATTTGCCATTTTGTGAAGGGCGTCATTCGGAGCGGAGCTGCCTTTTCAGGCGAACGATCTGCCACATCGCGTACTTGAGTTTATGCGAACCCGCCCATCCTTAAAGATCCGCTTCATTGTACCGATGGTCCCGGCGAAGCTGTTCCAGAATCTCCCGCACCGCGTCTCCCAGTGGCCCTTCGATCGAACAGCCGCTGGCGCATTCGTGTCCGCCGCCGCCAAAGCGTTCGGCGACTCGCGCAACATCGATCTTGCCCTTGCTACGCAGGCTGACACGGAAGCGTCCCTCGGGAAGCTCGCGGAAAAAAGCTGCGACCTCGACTTCACCGATCGAAAGCACATAGTTCACGAGGCCTTCGCAATCTTCTTCTCGCGCGCCGAAGCGCTCCATCTGCTTTTGCATCACCCAGGTCCAGCCGATATGATCTTCGGTGTTGAGGTTGCGCAAAGCCTCGCCGAGCAGCCTCATCTTGGCGACGGAATGAGCAAAATAGATGGCGCGCGCGCAGTGGGCCGGATCAGCCCCCCCGAGAACAAGTTCGCGGGCCAGGGCGAACGTGTTTTCGTTGGTTCCCTGGAACATGAATGAGCCAGTGTCGGTCATCAGCGCGGTGTAGAGACACGTGGCGATTTCAGGAGAGAACTTCGCTCCTGCCTCTCGAGCCAGACGGAAAACCATTTCCGCCGTGGCCACCGCATGCGGGTCGATCCAGTTCACATGCGCGAAGGGCCGCCCGCTCACGTGATGATCGATGCTGATGAGAAAACGATCTTCGAGCCCGGCCAGCCGCGTGCGATGAATGCTGTCGCACTCGAGAATAATTGCAGCATCGTAATTCCCTTCAACGGTATTTGTCTGGACAACCTGATCGGCGAACGGCAACGAGCGATAGATCCGCGGAACGCCATCGTGCAGAATTACGTCGGCATGCTTGCCCATGGCCCGCAGCAATTGGCAACAAGCCAGCGCCGAACCAATCGCATCGCCGTCGGGGCGGGCGTGCGAGGTCAACAGGAACCGCCCGCGCCGCTCGATTTGCTGGAGTACTTCGCGCAACATGGCTACTCTGCCTTCGTATCCTTCGCTACGCCTGATTCGGAGCGGGCCGAGGAGCCGCGCTTCCTGGTGCGGGACAGCAACTCCTCCACTCGTCGCTGATGCCGCGGATTCGACAAGCGAAAAAATAGCTCCGGCGCGCGCCTCAGTTGCAGGCGCTCGACCAGTTCGTGGCGGATGTAGGGCTTGGCGGCGTCGAGACCTTCCAGAGACCGCTCAGCTTCTTCGTCGGTGCCGTCAACCTCGACCAGGACGTGCGCTGAGCGGCCATCCGCGGCGAGCTCGACGCCGCTAACGGCAACCAGGCCAATTCGCGGATCAGCCAGCTCGCCCTCCACCAGCGTCTCGATCTCCTTGCGCAGCTCCTCGCTCAGCCGGCCGCGATGATACTTGACGCCACGCTTCTCCACGCCTCGCCTCGGAGTAAAACGCTTGAGAATATCAGAAAAAGGGCGTCAGGTGCAGGCCTGGAATAGCTATGGTCTCGGATGCGAGGGTGGAGGGATTTGCGGTGCTTGCGGTTGGCAAGCAAATTGTCATCTGGGGCGGGCACTTTTTGGCCGCCGAAGGATCTCTGCAGTTGCAGGCGGCGCCAGTGAGGGTAACGATGGTGTCTAATCAAAGACTCGCAGTTAATCTTGGAGCAGCCATGCATAGGTCCTTCGTTTCGCTCAGGATGACAAGAGGGATGGAGAGGGCAAGAGCTTACAAATACTCCACAAACGCATCGGCCACCTCTGCCCCGTGGTTATTGGCAATGCGCGTGGCAGCACTCTCCACTTTTTTCATCAATCCGTCGAGATAGTCGCGCGAATCGGAGATGCTGACCACGCCGATGGTCGCCTGATTCCACAGGTTGCTGGGATCGATTTCAGCGACGGAAACATTGAAGCCGGCGCGCAGGCGGTCTTTAAGGCTGCGCACGACCTGGCGTTTGTCTTTGAGCGAGTGCGCGGCTTCGATGCGGAGTTCGAGGGTAAGAAAGGCAATCACGTCGCTGGTCGTTCGTCGTTGGTCGTTCGCGAAAGCTCAGCGCTCCGGGGGTTGGGCCAACCGACCAAAGACCGACGATGCTCCTATGCAATTACTTCCGCAGCGATTCTTTCGGTCACGAACGCTTCGATCACGTCGCCAATCTTGATGTCGCCGTAGTTCGCGATCGAGATGCCGCACTCCATGCCGTTGTGGACTTCTTTGGCATCGTCCTTGAAGCGGCGCAGCGAGCCAATCTTGCCTTTGAAGATGACCACGTTGTCGCGCAACAGCCGGACCTCGGAATCGCGTTTGATCAGTCCATCGCTCACGCGGCAGCCGGCAACGGTGCCGACCTTCGGGATGCGGAAAGTTTCCAGCACTTCCGCCCGGCCCTGGTAGGTCTCTTTGATCGTTGGCTCGAGCAGGCCGCTCATGGCGCGCTTGATCTCGTCCTGCAGTTCGTAAATAATCGAGTGCAGGCGGATATCGACCTCTTCCTGTTCGGCCAATTCCTGCGCCTTGCGCTCGGGACGGACATTGAAACCGATGATGATGGCATTCGAAGCCGAAGCCAGCAGCACGTCGGTTTCGGTGATCGCGCCCACTCCGGATCGCAGCACTTTCAGGCGAACTTTCTCGTTTGAGAGTTTCGCCAGCAGGTCGCTGAGCACCTCCACCGACCCCTGCACGTCACCCTTGAGAATGATGTTGAGTTCCTTCGTGCCGGCGGTCTTGATCTGCTCGGCGAGGCCTTCGAGCGACACGCGGGAACTCTTGGCCAAAGCCGCTTCGCGCGCCTTCTGTTCGCGATATTCGGAGATGCCGCGTGCCTTGTCGCGATCCGCCACGACCACAAATTGATCGCCGGCCTGCGGCAAACCTTCCATGCCGAGAATTTCTACCGGCGTGGAAGGCGGAGCGGATTGTAGCGCGCCGCCGCGGTCGTCGAACATGGCGCGCACCTTGCCGTAGACGTTGCCTACGACAAAGTTGTCGCCGGCGTTGAGCGTGCCGTTCTGCACCAGAACCGTAGCGACCGGTCCGCGGCCACGGTCGAGTTTCGCTTCGAGGACAACGCCGGCGGCGGCGCGGTCGGGCGCGGCCTTTAGCTCAGCCAGGTCCGCGACCAGGCAGATCATTTCCAGCAGCAGGTTGAGGTTGGTTTTTTTCTTGGCCGAGACATCCACGAAAACTGTCTTGCCGCCCCAGTCTTCCGGCACCAGGCCGCGATCGGCCAGCTGCTTTTTCACGCGATCGGGCAGGGCCTCCGGCTTGTCGATCTTGTTGACAGCAACAATGATGGGGACCTCGGCGGCGTGGGCGTGATCGATGGCTTCGAGGGTTTGCGGCATGACTCCGTCGTCGGCGGCAACCACAAGCACGACGATGTCAGTCGCCTTGGCACCCCGTGAACGCATGCGGGTAAAGGCTTCGTGCCCGGGCGTATCGAGGAAGACAATCTCGCGCCCGTAAGCCGGCGATTCGTTGTCGGTAATTCGAACTTTGTAAGCACCGATGTGCTGCGTGATGCCGCCAGCCTCGCCTTCAGCAACATTTGTCAGGCGGATCGCGTCGAGCAGCGTGGTTTTGCCGTGATCGACGTGGCCCATGATGGTGACCACGGGCGGGCGCGGCATGGCGCCGGTCGTCGCTTCCTCGCCAGCCGCAGCGGCGGCGGCATCCATGTCTTTCGAGGCTTGCTGCTCAAAAGTGATGACATCGGTTTCGGCGCCAAAGAAGCGGGCCATCTCCGAAGCCAGCTCCGCGTCGAGGGTTTGGTTGATGGTGGCAAAAACGCCGCGAGCCAGCAGGCGCGAGATGAGATCTTTCGCCCGAATATCCAGCTTCTCAGCCAGATCCTTTACGCTGATGCCTTCCGTGATGGTGATGTTCCGCGTGATCGGCATCGGCTCGTTCGACACCACCATGCGCGGCGGTGGAACGTAGCCCTTCATCGGTCCTTCTTTTACACCGCGGGGAACGTAACGCTGGCCCGGACGGCGGGTCGGCGCACCAGGGCGGCTACCGGGGCGAGCCGGGCCGGGCGGGGGTAACCCCGGTCCGACGCCGATGGGACGTGACCCGCTGGGCGCTTGCCGCGTGGGATGCATAGGCCGGCGTTCACCTGGCCGCAACGCTGGACGCATGCCTGGAGTCCCAGTGGGACGCGGGCGCTGAAAAATCGGCTGGCCGGGCACGGGCCGCCCGGGCGCGGGGCGGGCTGTGCCCGCCGCCGGCGCTCCTGATGGCGCAGCTGAAGTCGCGGGACGAACCGGCGCCTTGTACACGGGACGTGGCCCTGTCTGCGGAACGATCATGCGCGGGGCGGGTGGTGGAGGCGGCGCCGGCGGACGAGCGGTCACCGGAGCCTGGGGCGCGGCGGCAGACATGACAGGAGCAGCGGGAGCCGGAGCTACGACGGCTGGCGGAGGTGGCGCCGGACGCACCGGAGATGGCGGGGCAACCACCGTTGGGGCCGCAGGCGGGCGGGACGGTATAACTGGCGCAGGCGGCGCCGCCACGGCAGGTGGCAGCGGTGACACGGTTTTCGGGGGAGGAGGAGCCGCAGGCTTTGGCGGCGCAACCACCGGCGCTTTCTCAACCGGAGGAGCCGCTACAATCGGACGCGCAGGAGGCGCTGTCGCAGCTTCTTTTCTCTGGGTGATTGCCTTGAGTACGTCTCCCGGACGGGAGATGTGAGACAGGTCAATCTTGGTCTTGATTTCCTCTTCACCGCGAAGCGCGCGCGCCGCAGCCCTCCCGGCCGGAGACTGTGCTTCCGCAGCGCTGCGGAAATGGGCTCGCACCTTTTCCGCTTCGTGTTCTTCCAAAGAGCTGGAGTGCGTTTTCTTCTCAGTCACTCCCACCTGCGTGAGCACGTCGAGAATGGCTTTGCTCTTAACTTCCAGCTCTCGGGCAAGATCGTTGATTCGAACCTTACTCATCCGGCCTTTCGTCTCTCCGCGTTGTAGTTAGGTCTTCATTGCGACCTCACGGAGTAGGTTTTGCATCCGTTGACACGCCGTTGAATTTTGCCAGCGTGACATAACTACTCTTGGCGCTCTTGAGCGGTGTCTGTTTCGGGCTTGTGCTGCCCGGAGGCCTCCGCTGTAGCCACCTCAGCCTCCACCGGCGAAGCGTGCGCCTCTGGTGAAGCTTCTTCGCCCGCTACATTCTGTTCGAGGGCGTCCGCTTCGGTCGTACCCTCGGTCACAGCCCCTTCCGGCAGCGCCTCTGGCGCAGCCTCCGAGTGTGCCGGCAGTGTCTCAGCCTCGGCCGCTTGCGTTTCGCCTTCGACGGTCGCGGCCTGATCCAACCCGGCGAAATAATTATTCACCGCAAGGCTAATCTTTTCCACCGTCTTGGGGCCGATGCCTTCAATGGCTTCGAGTTGTTCGGGTGTCATATCGGCAAGCGCCTCGACCGTAGTAATTCCTGCGCCGGTCAACTTCTCGACCACGCCTTCACCGAGCCCCGGAACGTTCTCCAGCGAGGTGGCGGTTTGGGTGACCAGGGCGGACATCTGCTGCTCCACTTCCTGCCGTTTTTCCTCTTCGCTCTTGATATCGATCTTCCAACCCAGCAGCTTGGCGGCCAGGCGGACGTTCTGCCCCTTTTTTCCGATGGCGAGCGAGAGCTGGCTGTCGTCGACAACAACCTCCAGATGTTTTTCGGCAGGTTCGACCACTGTCACTTTGCTTACCTTCGCGGGCTGCAGCGCTTTTTCGGCAAAGGTGACAGGATCCTCGTGATACTCGATGATATCGATCTTCTCGCCGCGCAGCTCGCGAATGATCGACTGCACGCGCATGCCCTTCATGCCGACGCAGGCGCCAACCGCATCCACATCCTTGTCCTTCGACATTACGGCAATCTTGGTGCGTTCACCCGCTTCGCGTGCGATGGCACGGATCACCACGGTCCCGTCGTAAATTTCGGGCACCTCGGTCTGAAACAGATGCTGCACCAGATCCGGCGCGGCCCGGGAAACCACCACCCCCGGCCCCTTTGCCGCCTTCTCGACCCGCGCGATCACGACTCGCACCCGCTCGCCGATGGCAAACGACTCCAGGCGCGACTGCTCCTTTCGCGGCATGCGGGCCTCGGCTTTTCCGATGTCGAAAATTACGTCCGGCCCCTCTATGCGCTTCACCGTGGCGTTGACGATTTCGCCGACTCGACCGATGTATTCGTTGTAAACCGTGTCGCGTTCTGCCTCACGCACCTTCTGGAAGATCACCTGCTTCGCCAGCTGTGCTGCGATCCGCCCCAGGATGCCCTCGGTCGCCTTTGGGATCCGCAGTTCGCCTCCGACTTCGAGGCTCGGATCCACCTTGCGCGCATCTTCCACCGTGATCTGCAGCATGGGGTCTTCGACCTGCTCCGGGCTCTCGACCACCGTCTTCACCGCAAAAGCATTGATCTTACCGGTCTCCTTATCGAGCTCGGCGCGCAGGTTTTCCTGCGTCTTGTAATACTTGCGTGTGGCCATGACAATGGCATCTTCCACCGCGGAAACGACAATCTGCGGATCGATGCCTTTTTCCCGGCTCAACGCGTCGATCGTGTTATAGAGCTCGCTTGCCATAAGAAAACCAACTGAGTAATTAAAACCAAAACCTACATGTCGCGTTTCCGGGTTTCACATTGCTCAATTACCCAATTTCTCGATTACTCAATCTCCCTCAGATTTCCGGTACCAGGTTCGCCCTCTCCACATTGGCGAAATCGATTTCGACTTTTTGCGTTGCGGTCGCACCGGTCTTCCCGCGCGACTTCTTGCCAGCGGCGATCAGACCCAGCGTTAGCTGACCGTCGTGAAAGCTCTCCAGCCTTCCCTCGAAGTGCCGGTTGTTGTTTACCGGTTGTTTCGTCGTCAGCTTCACCCGGCTGCCAGTAAACCGCTCAAAATCAGCCGCCCTGGCCAACTTCCGATCCAGCCCTGGCGATGAGACTTCCAGCGTATAAGACCCGCCGGGTACTGCATCTTCCACGTCGAGAATCGTGCCGAACTCCCGGCTAAAGTTCGCGCAATCCTCATGCGTGACTCCGGCCAGCGGATCACCCGCCGCCGAAACCTTGTCCAAGAACACGCGCAGCATGCGCGCGTTTCCCGCACCGCGAAACTCGACCTCGACTACCTCGAGCCCGCTGGAGGAAGCTATGCGCCCCGCGATCTCGCGCACGCGATCGACTTCAAGCGCCATGAATCCAATAACTTACGAATCAGTCATGAAAACGTAACCGGCTGAAACGAAAAAGTGGGCTTGCGCCCACTGGTGTGCTTCGCCAATTGCGGACTACACAACAGTTCTCAGATCCCTAATATACGCCGCGCAAGGCCAAAAGACAAACGTGGGTCTTCCGTGAATTTGCCTCAGCGACCAACCCTCTCTAGAATGAGTTCTTGTTCCCACGGCTGGGAGTATCTTTCAATAAATCTATGATTCATTTTCCCGTTCCCGAAGCTCTTACCTTTGACGACGTTCTGCTGCTGCCCGCTCGCTCTGACGTTATTCCTGCGCAGGCCAACACGCAGACTCGGCTCACCCGCGAAATCACACTGAACATCCCCATCGTCAGCGCCGCCATGGACACAGTAACCGAGTCGCACATGGCGATCGCCCTGGCACAACAGGGCGGAATGGGCATCATTCATCGCAATTTGAGCATCGAGCAGCAGGCCAATGAAGTCGACAACGTGAAGCGCTCGGAGAGCGGCATGATTGTGGATCCCGTGACCATGCCGCCCACCAAGAAAGTCAGCGACGCCCTGGAAGTCATGCGCCGCTACAAAATCTCCGGTGTCCCTATCACAGAAAACGGCCGGCTGGTTGGCATCCTTACCAATCGTGACCTGCGTTTCGAGACCCGTTTCGACATTCCCATCGAACGGGTGATGACCAAGACAAATCTGATTACCGTGCCGGTCGGTACGACTCTTGAAGAAGCCGAAAAGATTCTCCACGAGCACCGCGTGGAGAAACTGCTGGTCGTCGATGACAAGTACAACCTCAAGGGTTTGATCACGGTGAAAGACATTCAAAAGAAACTGAAATATCCCAGCGCAGCCAAGGATTCGCAGGGCCGGCTGCGAGTGGGCGCGGCGATCGGGGCGACGGGCGACTTTGTCGAGCGCGCCCAGGAACTGGCCAGGGCCAAAGTGGACGTGCTCGCCATCGATAGCGCGCACGGGCACTCGGGGAAGGTTCTTGAAGCGGTGAAAGCGGTGAAGTCGAAGCTGCCGGAACTGCAATTGCTTGCGGGAAACGTGGCTACTTTCGACGGAGCATGCGAGCTGGCGCGCGCCGGGGCCGACGGCATCAAGGTCGGAATCGGCCCGGGATCGATTTGCACCACGCGGGTGGTTACCGGAGCCGGCGTGCCGCAGATCACCGCTATCGCCGAGGCCTATCGTGCCACCAAGGACGCGGGCGTGCCCATTATCGCCGACGGCGGCATCAAGTATTCCGGCGACATCACCAAGGCGCTGGCCGCCGGGGCCAGCGCGGTTATGATCGGTTCGCTCTTCGCGGGAACCGATGAAAGCCCCGGCGAGCTGATTCTCTATCAGGGCCGCTCGTTCAAGTCTTACCGCGGCATGGGATCGCTGGGCGCCATGGCCGCAGGATCCAGTGAGCGTTACTTTCAGGGCGATGGCGATTCGTCCACCGCCAACACGTCGGTGCTCGATGCCGAGGCCAACCGCCTGGGCAAGCTGGTTCCCGAAGGCATTGAGGGTCGCGTCCCGTATCGCGGCTCGGTTTCGATGATTGTCTACCAGATGGTTGGCGGCTTGAAGTCGGGCATGGGCTATTGCGGTTGCGCCACCATTCCCGAACTTCTGCAGAAGACGCGCTTTGTGCGTATCAGTGGCGCGGGTTTGCGCGAAAGCCACGTGCACGACGTCATGATCACCCGCGAGGCACCGAATTATGCGATCGAGTAGCACATCTGGCTGGGCATCGAGGTTCGCCGACGCGGGCGGCCGGCCGGCTTGAACTCGCGCCGCAAGGAATTCTGGAAAGCATGGATCGCCGCGATCCTGTGGCTGATCGTCATTGCCGTCGAATCAACCTCTCTGCTTTCGTCCAATAACACCAGCCGCATCCTCTATCCTCTGCTGCACTTTCTGTTCGGGATCGACTGGACGCGCTTCGAGTTCTGGCACTTTTACATCCGCAAGACCGGGCACGTCTTCGGCTATGGCATGTTGAGTTTTCTGGCGTTTCGCGCCTGGCGCGAGACTTTACCGGCGCCGGGAAATCCTCGCTGGACCTTGCGTTGGTCCGGCATCGCCGTTCTCATGACCGCACTCGTTGCCAGCCTCGATGAATGGCATCAGACGTTCATCCCCACGCGCACCGGCCGTAGGCAGGACGTGGTGCTGGATACATGCGCGGGAATCGCCGTGCAGGCAATTCTTTATGCATGGCTGAAGGGAAGCAAGTCAGGATCGGCTGGGAAACTGACAACTGACAGCTGAGAACTGCCGTTCAGTACATGGCGTCGTACTTGGTCACGACCCACTGCCCGTCTTTGTCTTCGGTAGTCACGGTTAACAACCCTTTGTAGGTTCCGGTCTGGCCGTCGCCGTTGCGGCGCTTGCCGCGGTAGTGCAGGATGGTCAGGGGCGGGGCGCTTTCGTAATCCACCAGTTGCCAGGAGAGCAGCGGGTGCTGCGCCTCGGAGTCACAGATGTAGTGGGCGTATTTCTTGCGGTAATCGTGCTCCCACTCATAAAGCAGGTCATCGCAATGGCCGTCGCGCATTTCGTAGAGGAATTTGTTGGCGACGTGTTCGATGGTCCGGTCGCGCAGCGGATTCATACTGATGCTGACGGGAAGGCCGGTGAGCGGATCGCGTTCGGCCGACTTGGCCAGCACCGGTCCCTGGTCACTCAGCCACCAGATGTAGCCGAGGAACACGAAGAGCAGCAGCGCCCCGGCGCCGACCGCGATGCCAATCTGGATTTTGGTGAAAGACATTTTCTGAGCTATTTCCTCAGGGTAAGTGTAGCGGGATGGTGCGAAGGGGCAAGATTACCGGCGGGAGATGCTGGAAGGACATGTACGGCTGTGGTGATTGAGCGTGCTTGCTAGGAAGAGTGCGGCGCACATCCGGTCGGTGCAGGGAACTATGCCGGGCAACCAGCAAGCTAACAATCGACCGCCCTTGCAAAAACCGTGAACCGCGAACATTTTTCCGACAATACCTGAAGGTCGACGTGTTGGGCTATTTCGGTTGCAACCGCCGAGGTATAGTCGATGCCGTGGTCTATCAACAGTTTTCTGAAGAAGGGTTTGGGATGAAGGAGAAGCTGCGGGCTGCCATGAGTACTTGTGACTACCCTACCCGTTCGAGACTGAACGACCCTGGCGATAGCCTCAACCCCGGAGAGAAGCCAAGCTTCCATTGCATTTTGAACGGCGTGGAATTGAACCCCGAGCCTGAAGGGGTATTTTCTATTTGCAATCCTCGACCGCATGCTCCTTTCAAGTTCGTCGGGGTCTTTGCCGTCCGCATCCACGATAACGACGGCCATATCCACAGGTCGGCCAGCCTCCACAAACTTAAAGCCCTCCAAGTGGGACGGGAATTTTCGCAGCAGGTTGGGCCTGCCTCCGCACGATCTGGGATGAATTCTAGCGTCCGGACGGGCCAACCTCCGAATCATCGTGGAATATACGTCTGAGTCGAATCCGCCCTCCACCACGATGCCGTAGCTATTCGCCGACATCGCTTAGAGCACCCGAGTAGACAAGGTCCCCCAGTCCGACCTCGCCGTCCTCAAGAAGTTTGCGGAGATTTGCTCGGTCAGCAGGACGGCTGCAAACGGTCGCGCCCTGTCTCCTTTCGACGAA
>Ga0335081_10002958_pt1 | contig 26708 bp, 24 predicted proteins | sample Lox_Sample_35_FD_206713 | JGI IMG/M metagenome (GOLD analysis project Ga0335081, IMG submission 206713) | Soil microbial communities from Loxahatchee National Wildlife Refuge, Florida, United States - Lox_Sample_3.5 | ecosystem: Environmental > Terrestrial > Soil > Wetlands | place: USA...
AAGCTTGACCACAGAGGCACAGGGGAACACGGAGCTTCTTTCGTCAAAGAAGGTGGTTTGAAATGAAATGGCTTGCGAGTTCGATGGCGTTGACGATCTTGAATCTGCTTGTTGTAGGGATGTTCTATGCAGGCAGTCACTTGCACGTCGCTTTTGCTGTGGTGGCATTTGCGTTCATGTTTTCTTTTGTCCTGGCTCCTGTGACGGTGATCTTTGCCATCCGAGATCTGCTGTTTCAGCAGCATCGAGCCCAGGCGCTGGTTTCGTTAGTTGTGGCTTTGCCACTTTGCGTCCTGCTGTATTTTCGAATGCCGCACTTCTTAAGTTAGAAAGACAGTTATCAATCTTCTAACCAACAGATACATTCAACGGAGCCTCGTCTCCATTAGAATGACCCGGTGAGCAATGCGACGCGCATCGGCATTCTGGGAGACTACGATCCCAAGTCTCCGACCCTGCCTGCAATCGAGAAATCGCTGCAGCATGCCGCGGCCAAGCTAAACATCGCGGTGGAATCGAAGTGGCTGCCCACGCCTTCCTTGCTGGAACCGAACGCCACGAAAACGCTGGAGAGTTTCGACGGCATCTGGGCCGCGCCGGGAAGCCCCTACAAAAGCTTTGATGGAATGTTGAAGGGCATTGAGTTTGCCCGACGCCGAGACTGGCCATTTCTCGGAACCTGCGGCGGTTTTCAGTATGCGTTAATCGAGTGCGCCCGTAATGTGCTCGGTATCAAAGACGCCGATTCCGCGGAAAATAATGCGGGATCGAAGAACATCATCATCTATCCGGTTGCGTGCGCGGTGCCGAACCAGAAGAAAGGCTCGCCCAAGTTATCGGGCGCGATTCCGGAGATCCGGCTGAGGCCGGGATCGTACCTGCAGTCGTTTTACGGCCAGGAAACTGCCGTGGAAGAATTCTTTTGCAATTTCGAAGTCAACCCCGACTACGAATGGGCCGCGATGGAAGCCGGGTTCCCGGTGGTGGCTCGTGGGAGAAGCGGCGAAATTCGCGCCATCGAGTCGCCCTCTCATCGCTTCTACATTGCGACTCTCTATCAGCCCCAACTTTCCTCCAAGCCTGACCAACCCCACCCGCTCGTGATGGCGTTCCTGCAAGCTGCCGCCGATTGGGGTAGAAAAAAGCTGGATGACAGTGTTTTAGAAGAACCTACCTAGGAATCAGCTCAAAAGCAGGATATTTTTCCGCCAGATCGCGAAATGCTTCGACCGGCGAGCCTGCAGGAACCGGAAAATAACGCTGCACTTCTCTGCGGAATCGGTCTAAATACTCCTTCAACACCGGTAATTTTTCTTCGGTGGCCAAGAAGCGCAGGCCGAAGCGTGATTTTGCAGTTCCCTTCTTGAGCGTAATTTCCCCGGCGGCTTCTGCATTGCGGACCCATTGTGTGCGGCCACGCGGCGCGACCAGAAATTTCTTGCCGTTCAACTCCAGAAGATCAACTGGGGTTGCATAAATCTTGCCACTTTTGCGGCCGCGAACCTGCAGCAGATAGTTGTGGGAAAAACCTAATCCCATTTCAACCAGGAAACCGAAGGTGCGGTTGAAAATGCGTTCTATCGCAGTGGGCGGATGAAACGCCGGCGAATCAGGAGTCATGCACTATTTCGATGCGCCGCCGGTCAAGAATGCTTCACAAAGCGCAAAGATGCCGAATTCATGCAATAGCGCAGTCCCGTTGGCTTCGGGCCATCGTCAAATACGTGGCCGAGATGGGCATCGCACAAGGTGCAGGAAACCGCATCACGGACCATCCCGTAGGTGAGGTCTCGCGTGGCTTGCACATTCTCCTTGGCAATCGGCGCCCAGAAACTCGGCCAGCCGGTACCCGAGTCAAACTTCGTTTCCGAGCTGAACAGCGCGTTATCGCAGCAGACACAACGATAAATTCCCTTATCGTGCAGGTCCCAATACTTGCCGGTGTAAGCGACCTCCGTATCGGCATGGCGAGTGATCTCGAATGCGCCCTGCGATAGCTGCTTCCGCCACTCGTCCTCAGACTTGACGACCTTCACGAGATGGACTTTCTTCAGGCGCGCGCCGGCATCTGAAAACTGAACGATGGTAACGTCTCCCGACGCACTCGTTGGTGCCCCGGCTGCCACAATGTTCGGACGACGCAAGAACCCGTATGCGGCTCCCAGCGCTGCTGTCGCGGTTATGGCCAGAAATGTGCGCCGGTCAACTTTACCTTTCGCGCCGCTTCGATCAAAATCTGAATCAAACATGAAACTGCCTCACTCCTCACCAGGCTCTCTCTACATGAGAGTCACGCCGTCCAATAAAGTTTCACAACAGGAACGGGCGGCCCGCTTTACCATACCTCGCATCTTTTATCCGGTGGACGCACCATCGCGGCGTCAGCTTTACAACTGAATGCCTGTTGAAATTCCGGCAGGTTCGACAACGGTCCGATCACCCGAAACTTCGCCACGGGATGAGGGTCGGTTTGCATCATCAGGCGCTGTTGCTCGGGACGAATGGCATCGCCTCGGAACTGTCCCCAGGCGATGAAGAACTGCTGCTCAGGCGTGAAGCCATCGATATCGGCTGGTCGGGGCTTGCCTTCGAGTGATTTCAGGTACGCGAGATATGCGACCTTCGCCCCGCCCAGGTCTCCAATACTCTCCCCAAGTACCAGTTTTCCGTTGTGATGTATTCCCGGCTCGATGAAGTAGTTGTCGAACTGATTGGCCACACACGCAGCGCGCTGCTGAAATTGCTTCAGATCGGCGTCCGTCCACCAATTGCGCAATCGTCCGAGATAGTCATATTGCGCGCCCTCATCATCGAAGCCGTGGGAAATCTCATGCCCGATAACCACGCCTATGGCGCCATAATTCACAGCATCGACCGCGCTCATATCGAAGGCCGGTGGCTGCAGAATGCCGGCGGGAAAGACGATCTCATTCAGCAACGGGTTGTAATAGGCGTCGGAGGTCGGCGGTGTCATTCCCCAACGGCCACGGTCGACAGGCTTGCCGATAGTCTTGAGATCATCTTCGACTGCAAAACGACGCACCGCGATGCTGTCTTCAAAAAATGCCACGCGCTGCACATCCACTGAGCTGTAGTCCTTCCACTTGTCGGGATAGCCGATCTTCGGATTGAAGGTCGCGATCTTGGCCATCGCCCTTTCCTTGGTGTCGTCGCTCATCCAGGGGCGACTCAGGATGTCGTCGCGCATCGCCGCCAGGAGATTGCGAACCATCTCTTGCATGCGCGCCTTGGCCTCGGGAGGAAAGTATTTTTCGACGTACTTCTTGCCGAGGGCCTCGCCCAAACTCTGATCCGTCGATTCGACACAACGCTTCCAGCGCGGCTTCATCTCGGTGGCCCCGCCCAGGTATTTGCCAAAGAACTCCCAGTCTTCCTCCTCAATCGGCGCGGAAAGAGAGCGGGCCATGTCGTTCAGCACCATCCACTTCAAGTAAATTTTCCAATCCGCCAACGGCGTCTGCTGAAATTGGCGATCCAGTTCCTGCATGAATTTCGGCTGGTCGACGTTCATATCGACATCTTGCGGCAGGTGTTTGTGCTCGAAGTAGCCGGCCCAGTCGAAGTGCGGGGTCATCGCCTGAAGCTGCGCAAAGGTCGTTTTGTGATCAACGGAGGCCGGATCGCGCAAAGCGACGTTGTCGAGCGAAGCCTCCGCGAACTTGGTCTCCATCGCCATCACCGTGGCGGCAGCCGTCGCAGCGAACTTCTGGTCCCAACCTGCGAGCACAAACATTTTCGACACGTGCTGCTGATATTTTTCCCGTGCTTCTTTGAAGCGGGCATCGGGCTTCAGGTAGTAGTCACGGTCGGGCATCGAGAAGCCGTTGGCGCCGATGTCCGCCAAAACCTGAGTTGGCTTATGTGGATCCTGCTGCCCGCCCAGTCCGAAAGGAACCACGGTCTGAATGTCGTGCAGTTGCATCATGACGTGCTGGAGGGCAGTCATGTCTTGCGCTGCATCAATCATGCCGAAGATCGAACGCAGCGGGGCGATGCCGCGAGCATTGATCTTGGACTCGTCCATGCAGGCTCCGTAATAGTCTCCGATGAGTTGCTCGGTGCTGCCCTTGGGGGCGTCTTTTTGCTGTTCTGCGGCTTCCAGGATGTCTTTCAGCTTGTCCTTCGAGGTTTCCCCGGCCTGCCAGCGCTTGCTCCAGTGCACCATGGACGCTGGAATCGGATTGTTGGCCCGCCAGGTGCCGTTGGAGAATTGGTAGAAATCGCTGCAGGGATCGGCTCTGCGGTCAAGATCAGTGACATCGATGCTGTGCTGCGATTGGGAGAAAAGAAAAGCGGACAGCAGAAAGACAGGTACAAATACTTGAAGAATTCGCATGAACGCCCCTTTTGCGAAAACCATTTGGATTATTTGCGGCTGACCATTCTAGACGAGGACGGGAGGTCGCCGCGCGGAATTTCTGGGATGAACACTGACAAGATGTTATGTGTGCGTAATTCTGTCAGCCGCACCGCTAGTTGGGCGGGATGAGCTCAAACACTAGTCCATAGCCTCTTTGGCCTACGCCACTGGTGGTGCCATAGCACAAAGGCAATTTGGCACAAACAAGATGAAGAGACAGTGAGAAGAAGACTGCAGTTACCTACGAGCCTTGTTTCAACTCGACCAGAACCTGGCGGGCGATCTCTTTCAGGGTTTCGAACACGCCGTTGCCGTGGAAGGCGATAGCTTCGATGACAGGCTCCTCCTTGCGGCGCAATTCGGTGGTCAACTTGTCTACTGGAAGAACGTTGGGCAAGTCACGCTTATTGAGCTGCAGCACATAGGGGATTTTCTTGAAGTCGTAGCCGTGTTCCTTGAGATTGTCCATGAGGTTGTCCAGTGCCTCATGGTTGGCGTCCATGCGCTCCTCTTGCGAGTCGGCCACGAACACGATGCCGTCCACTCCGCGCAGGATCAGCTTGCGGCTGGCATCATAAAAAACCTGTCCGGGAACCGTGTAGAGGTGGATGCGGGTCTTAAAGCCGCGCACCGAGCCCAGATCGAGCGGCAGGAAATCGAAGAACAGGGTACGGTCGGTCTCCGTCGCCAGAGAGATCATCTTGCCCTTCTGCTGCTCGGCGGTTTTCTGGTAGATGAATTGAAGATTGGTCGTCTTGCCGCCCAGGCCGGCGCCGTAGTAGACGATCTTGCAATTGATCTCCCGGGCTGCGAAGTTGATGAAACTCAAAGGGTTTCCTCAAGACCCGCGGCGCACACTGCGGACTGGCAAGGGTCGCCGCTCAAAATTTTCATTGGTACTGCTGGTTTTATACCACAGGCTTTGGATTACCCGCAGGTTACCCCGGTTACCGGGATTCCGGGTGATCAATGGGCTACGGGGAAAGACAAGGGCATGGCCGCTTCGTAACCATGCCCTTCGGTCGCCCCTCCTCCCGAGAAAGGCGTCCAAGATGAACAGGTTTTTTCGCTCCTCGGTCTTTTGCAACCGCGGTGCTATTTGACTGGTGGTAGCGCCGCCGACAGCGGTTCTTTGCCCGCATAAGCGTCGGGATGCAGGTACTTGCCACGTTCTTCCTTCGGCTTATCTTCCTCGGTAGGAATGCGATGAAGGTTGGCGTAGGGATCCTGGCGTATGCCGGTCACCTGCCACGAAACTTCGACGCCCGGCCTGCTGGTCTTGATGACAAAGCGGTTGTTGCGAACCTTCCGCGCAACGATGGCCTGGGAGAATTGTCCGATCACCGTGAGCTGATAGCGGAAATCGCGATTCAGAGCCTCAAAATAGTTGGGCAGAACGACGGTGGCGCGGCCATATTTGTTGGTCACCACATTCCCGTTGTAGACGTTCATCATGTCGGGTGATTCGACGAAGGAGTGGTAGAGATACTTGTTCAATGGATCGAGCGGATCGTCGATTTTGAAGGAGCCGCCTCCTTTGCTCAACAACCCATCGATCTCCACCTGTGCAGCCTTGATCTTGAAAGGACCTTCGGATTCCAGAACCACGCCACCTGCAGCCTTGAGGTTGGCACTGTTGTTTGCAATTAGATTGAGATCGAGACCGGACACGTTGACGTCGCGGGCGGAGGTGATTGCAAAATCATTTCCCGACGTTAGGTTGGTCTGCTGACTGCTCTCCATATTCAGGTTCTGTCCTGAACTGAGGGTAAAGTCCGTTCCCGCGGTCACGGTGGCTGCCGTACCTGCGGTCATCTGAAGGTTGCTGTCGGCCTGCAAATTCGTATCTTTGCCTGAGGTGAGATCGAAGTCACTGCCGGTTGTCAACGTCGTGCCCTTCCCGACTGTCACTGTCAGACTGGAACCGACAGTGGTCTGCATGTCCGTGCTGCTGGTCAGCGAAGTATTGCCGCCGAAGTTCAAGGCTGAATTCCCGCTTCCCGTCAAATTGAAAGCGCCTGCCGACTGGAGATTGATGTTTTTATCGGTGAACAAGGTCCAGTTGCCATGAATCGTGTCTGTCCGGTCTTTGTCGATCGTCAAGGTGTCAGAGCCATGAATTGTTTCGGCCAGATCCTTGTCGGTTACAGTGGTTCGATTTCCATGAACCGTTTGAGCGTAGTCGGAGTCGACGGTCTGGGTGAAGTCGTGAGCGGTATAGCGAGTCTCGTCGTGAAGTGTTTCCGCCGTAAAGTCATTCTGGGTGTGAATATCCAAGTTTGCAGCCGACGCAATCTTGCTGAGATTCAGTCCGCCACTGGCATCAAGTGATAGGCCAGTCTCGGCTGGGTTTCCGCCATTTCCCCCGAACAGCAAGTTGAGGGTTCCGGCCGCATTCGAATTGTTGTTGCCAAAGGGTTCGACTTGCCAGCGGAAGGTTTCATGCTGGGCTTTTGTGCCATCAAAGGCGGAAGCCTGCATATCGATAGGAAATGAGTTGAACCCGGCTGCGGGGGTTGCGGTTCCGGTCGGGCCAAACAGCAAATTCCCTTGCAGAACCTGATTGGAAGAGAACACATTGTTCTGGTCGGTGTAAACCAGATCGGGCAGATTGGGTCCGGGGGGCCCTTGAACTCCTTGAGGACCTTGGTCACCCTGTGGACCCTGAGGCCCCGGAGGACCATTCAACACGATTTCCAGCTCCGGACCATTCCCGGTTAGCAGGCTCTCCTTCGAATCGAAGGAGAAGCTGCCTGAGGATCCATTCGGAAGCGCCAGTGCTACCCCGTTGTTCTGAGCTTTCCCGCTGAGCCAGTTCTGCACCAGTAGAGTGATATCGATGAGCAGGAACTGATTAACGGTCGCACTAGTAACCGTAATCGGATTTCCTCCTGTAGCCGATGCGCCCAGCGGCGGGGGAGGTGTGTTATAGGTCAAGCTGTTTTCCGACCAGCCGCTGTTGAGTTGGTAGACATCGAACGTGCCACTCTTACTGACGGCGTCAACATATAAGCGTAAAGTTGCCTTGCTGACGATCGCCCCCGGTGGCAACGTTCCCAGGTTGAATTGCACGTAGCTGGTTGCTCCCGGTTGCACCACCAAAATAATGCTCGAGCCATAATTGGTTCGCGGAGTTCCGCTGCTGACAAAGGTGTCGGCAGCGGGCGGAGTGGCCTGGCCGAGAGACGGCGCAGAAAAGGGACACAGCGCAATCACAATCAGAATCAAGAGCCGCAATCGCTTCGACATACTCATCTCCCTATGGTTCGCGCATCGATTTGAACGCGATGCTCGTGCGCGTCGGCATCGCGTCTCTTCGCAAGCGGCTAGAACTTGCTGACTGTGCCGTCCTGTTCATTCGCAACCCAGATGTTTGCGCCGTCAAAGATTACAGAGCTAGGGGCATGCCCGGTTGCAAAGGTCCCGAGGTTGGCGCCATCGCTGGCCCGCAGCTTGGTGAGCGTTCTGTCACCAAAACTGCTGACCCAGATGTTAGAGCCGTCGAAGGCCATGCCGTCCTCCCCTATTCCGGTGGTGAAGGTGCCGAGGATGGCCCCGTCACTGGCTCGCATCTTGGTGACGATGGAGCTGTTGCTGCCGCCCACCCAGATACTGTTTCCGTCGAAGGCGATAGCGTTGGCAGTAGGCGTCGTGGTAAAGGTTCCGAGATTAGCTCCGTCACTGGCGCGCAGTTTGGTAACCGTGCCGCTTATCTGGTTTGTTATCCAGACGTTGGCGCCATCGAAGGCGATGAAACTGGGTTCTGACCCGGTGGCAAAGGTGCCAAGGTTGGTGCCGTCGCTGGCCTGCAGCTTCGTGACGGTATTGTTGGCTGGGCTGGTGATCCAAATATTGGCCCCATCAAACGCCCCACCACCAGAGCTCGCTGCGATGGGGAAAGTACCGAGATTGGCGCCATCGTCAGCTCGGAACTTCGTAATCGTGGCATTGGTGGAATCGGCTATCCACATGTTGGCGCCATCGAAGACTGGCATACCTCCGTTCGTGGTCACGATGCCGAGATTGGCTCCGTCACCGGCCCGCAGCTTGGTGACACCCGTGCTGCCGCCTACCCAAATGTTGGTTCCGTCGAAGGCCATTCTCACGGGAAAAGAGCCCGCGACAAAGTCCTGACGGTACCACTGCAGCAATGCCGCCTTAAGCTGGTTCAGGCTTGGCCCTCCAGTTCCTGGAGGCCCCGGGTCGCCTTGGTCTCCTTTTGGTCCCTGCGGCCCCTGAGGTCCTGGAACACCCTGTGGACCGGGAACACCCTGGGGGCCTTGCAACCCTTGCAACCCTTGTGGACCAGGATCGCCCTGCGCTCCTTGTGGCCCGGTAGGGCCGGCTGGACCCTGTGGACCGGCTGGACCTTGAGATCCCTGAACGCCCTGCGCACCTTGTGGGCCAGTCAATCCCTGGTCGCCCTGAGGCCCTTGCGCTCCCGGCGCTCCTTGAGGTCCCTGAAGCCCTTGCGGCCCCTGTGGGCCGGCCGGGCCGTTGAGCACGATTTCCAATTCTGGTCCATTACCCGTCAGCAGGCTCTCCTTGGAGTCGAACGAGAAAATGCCGTTGGAGCCGTTCGTCAGCGCCAGGGCCACGCCATTGTTCGCGATCGAGCCGCTGACCCAGCCTTGCACCAGCGAAGTGATGTCGATCAGGAGAAACTGATTGAGACTCGCACTAGTGATCGAGATAGGATTGCCGCCGGTGGCCGACGTGCCTAACGGTGGGGGAGGGCTGCTGTAGGTTAGACTGTTCTCCGACCAGTTGCTGTTGAGCTGATACACATCGAAGCTGCCGTTCTTGACTACGGCATCCACGTACAGCCGCAGTGTGGCCTTACTGATGCTCGCCCCGGCGGGAAGGCTGGAGAGGTTGAACTGCAAATAGCTCGTCGCCCCAGGCTGCACGACGAGAATGATGCTGGAACCATAATTGGTGTGCGGGGTTCCGCTGCTGACAAAGGTGTCCGCAGAGGGTGGCGCTTGCGCCAGCAAAGGCTGATTAGACAGGGTGAGTAAGCAGAACATGCCGATAGTCGGTACGGAAAGACGAAGCAGACGAATGCAACGATTGAGCACGGCCCCTCCTGAATTCTGCAGCCAGGTAGCGACTGCGATGACCTGTATGCCCCGGGGCCGTCATCCCCGTCAATTTGCCCGGTCTGAGTTGTGCCTGAGTTTTCTATGAGGAGCGCAAGTCCTGTTTCCATATGGCTTTGCGCCGAGACTCGGCTATAATGCTCGCCATTGTTTTTTGGCTTGCCCACAGGTGTTTTCTTTGGCCGCTTCCACCAAGCCTGCTGCCGTCGCTCGCTTCGGCGACTTCGAACTTGACCTGCGCGCGGGTCAACTGAACCGCCATGGAATCCCGCTGAAGGTGCAGCCGCAACCAGCGAAAGTTCTGGCACTGCTGGTGTCTCGAGCGGGCGAAGTGGTAACCCGCGAAGAGTTGGTTAAGCAGGTGTGGGGCTCAGACACGTTTGTCGACTTCGAGCAGGGCCTCAACTTCGCCATTCGGCAGATTCGCACTGCCCTCGGCGACGACGCTGATCAACCCCGCTTCGTAGAGACTCTGCCCAAGCGTGGGTACCGTTTTATTGCTGCGGTTCAGGCTGAGAGGGCCGAAGAACCGTCGCCGGTCACACGCCCCGGGCGTTGGATACCCGCGCTAGCGGGAGTTCTTCTGTTACTCGGCGTCGGGGCTGTTGCGTACTTCTGGCCGCGTCTTCATCCTCCGCCACGGCCCACAGTGTTAGCAGTTCTTCCCTTCGATGACTTGAGCCCGCAACCGGAGGAATATCTGGTGGACAGCCTGACAGAGGAAATGATTGCCAGATTGACCAGCATAAGCCCGGAGTTGAAAGTCATTGCGCGGACATCAGCCATGCAGTACCTGCACACCAAGAAAAGCGCAAGAGAAATCGGTGAGGAATTGCAGGCCGACTATATTCTGGAAAATAGCATTCGTCATGAAGGAAGCCGGCTGCGGATTACCGCGCAACTGGTGCGAACCTCCGACCAGACTCACCTTTGGGCAGAAAACTATGATCGTGAGATGCGGGACCTGTTGCCCCTGGAAGCGGAAGTTACGGAAGATATCGCGCAACAGATCCATGTCCGCCTAGCGTCGCGCGCAGCCTCGCCGCAGCCTTCTGTAACTGGCGCGGTGGATCCGGACGCGCATCAGCTCTATCTCAAGGGCCGTTATTACTTTAATCAGAGGTCTCGAGACGGATTACAACAGAGCATCCAGCTCTTCTCCCAAGCCATCGCGAAGGATCCGCACTACGCCGTCGCCTACGCGGGTTTGGCCGATGCCTATAACCTGACGGGTTTCTATGGCTTCGATCCCAGTTTGGAGGTAGTCAGCAAGGCCAAGATTGCGGCGGAGAAGGCATTGCAGCTCGACGACCGCATAGCGGCGGCTCATGCTGCCCGCGCCTATACCGAGTTCATGTGGCGCGGAGACTGGTCAGTGGCTGAAAAAGAATTCCAACGCGCCTTGGATCTCGACGACAACTACGTGCCGGCGCACCAATGGTATGCGCTCTATCTTGCCGCGGCCGGACGCATGGAAGAAGCGCTAAGAGAAATTCGGAAAGGGCAGCGACTGGATCCGCTTTCGCCCGCAGTGCACGCTGGTCTGGCCTACATGAATTACTTCTCGCGCAATTACGATCAAGCCATTCAGGATGCGCAAACCGCTCTGCAGTTGAATCCCGACTTCACCCCGGCTCACGCCGTCCTGGGCTGGGCTTATACGCAACAGAAGAAGTTCCCCGATGCCGTGAGCGAACTGCAAACTGCGGCAAAACTGTCAGGGGGCACGCCGGTATACGAATGTGCGCTGGCAAGGGTCTACGCCTTGGCAGGCAACAAACAGGAAGCCCAGCGAATTCTGGCCCAAGTCAACAGTGCTTCCGAGCCGATGGGTAACGGAACCGCCATGGCAGCCGTATATCTCGCCCTTGGCGACTCTGAGAACGCCTTGCATTGGCTGGAGATCACCGCGCCCGGAGATATCCAGGCAAATTGGTTGCGAGTCGATCCCGCCTTTGACGCATTAAAAGACAATCCGCGATTTCGGTCCCTGCTGAACCGCATCGGCAATAAGAACGAGTAATCACCTCTGCGGATTATGAATCTTCCACAAAATCTGGCGCGCTATGCCCATCCATATTTCGGCATCTTCGGCTGGGATGTTCAGACGGCGTATGAGCCGGCGAATCTTCTCGTGGGTCGCGGGCCGGGCGGCAGGCTTCAAGTAACCGCACGCTGGCAGTATTTCGAGCAGCAGTTGGGTGATTCGTTCGATTTCCGCGGCCGGCGCCAGCACGGCCTTCGAAGACGACTTCCCTGAACCACTTCCCCGCGAAAGTTCGTAGAGGCAAACCGCAACGGCCTGGCCGATGTTCATCGAGCCATGTTCTTCACGAGTCGGTATGCGCGTCAACCAATGGCAGTGGCTCAAGTCTTCGTTCGACAGGCCGCGTTTTTCGGAACCAAACAACAAAGCGACCTTTCCTGATCCCAGATGGCGGCGGATAAGGCGAGCCGCTTCCTGCAGCGGGCGCAACGGCTGATGAAGTTCACGGTGGTGCGCAGCCGTTGTGCCGACCACCAGAGTGCAGTCCGCAACGGCATCGGCGACACTGGGAAATTCTTCTGCCTTGGCAAGGAGAGTTGCCGCTCCGACGGCGGAGCGCGCTTCACGCCAGGCGAGTTCGTAGGGATTCACCACCCGCAACCGGGAGAATCCAAAATTACTCATAGCGCGGGCGGCCGCGCCAATGTTCAGAGGATTGCGGGTACTGACCAGAATGACCCGGAGGCTATCAAGGGGCGAAGGCACGCGATCATTCTAGGATAGGCGGGGCCGGGTCAGACCGACCCGCGTTTGACCGAGCGGATAATCTCACTTCTTCGAAAGCAATCCATCGCGTGATCGTTCACCATGCCGACAGCTTGCATAAAGGCATAGCAGATCGTGGAACCGACGAAAGTGAATCCGCGTTTCTTGAGGTCTTTGCTCATGGCGTCAGATTCTTTGGTGCTGGCAGGCACCTGCTTCGAGCACCACGGATTCACAATCGGGCGTCCGCCGACAAACTGCCAGATATAACGGTCGAAGGAACCGAACTCCTCTCGCCCTTTCAGGAATAATTTGGCGTTCTGCACGGCGGCGTTGATCTTCAGACGATTGCGCACAATTCCCGTATCTCGCAAAAGCGACTGGATTTTGCGGCGATCGTAGGCGGCGACACGTCGCGGATCAAATTCATCGAACGCAACACGATAGTTGTCGCGCTTCTTCAGAATCGTGTCCCAACTTAGTCCTGCCTGGGCGCCCTCAAGAATCAGGAATTCGAAGAGCTTCTGATCGTCGTGCAAGGGCACGCCCCATTCCTCATCGTGATAACGGATGGAGAGCTGGTTGCGTGCCCAGGAACAGCGAATGACTGCCGACGGTTTGACCGAGCGCATTATTGCAGCGATTTCGGGTCAGAGAGGTTCTTGGGACTCTTCTTGTCTAACAGAGCAACCAGTTCGGCAGCACATTCGGGAGTTTTGACTTTGCCGCGCCGAATGATGTCTCGAGCACTGACTTTCTTGCCGTACAGATTCTCATTCGCGCCATTATCGGAACGCAGGGTAGATCCTTCGAGCGACACTCCGGCAAATAGGCCCTTGTTGCGCGAATAAGAAAGAATCTCCGCGCTCATCACCACATCCGTGGCAGCGGAAGCGGTGCGGCCCTTCGGCCCGGCTGCCGCCGATGCGTCTGCGCCCAGCTTCACCTTGCTGCTGAGGAGAGACCGCGCTCCTCCTGGATTCATCACCAGCAACACGAAATCGGTGGCTTGTCCTCCCAACTGAAATCCGACGCTGGCTCCCTCCAGAGCGTACATGGCGGGTGGTCCCCAAGGACCGGTGTAGTTGGTTCCGCCGCGGCAGATCATCACGCCGCGTCCATAACTGCCTCCGACCACGAAGGCGCCTTTCTTCACCGACGGCAGAACGATCACGCATTCAGCTTTGTCCAGCAGGTCTTGCGGAATGTCGTCCGGGATATTAAGGATTTCCTTCAGGACATGTCCGGCCTGTTCTACCCTGTCCTGCTCTTTGTCACCTTCTTCGGCCAGGGCAGGGACGGCAAGCAGGCCAGTGATCAGCAATATCAATAACGTCTTCATATAAGCTCCTTCTGAGGATGCAGACATTTTAGTCTGCGACTTGAATCGTGTGCGGCGCAATGGGGAGAGGAGTGCCCAACTCGCCAAGGGTGATGGCACTCCCACGACCAAACGGGTGCTCCTTTTGTAACTTGGCCCGGCTCGAGGGTTCTCCTACAGTCGAAATAGCCCTAGGGACAAGCTTTTCGGCCCTGGACGTGCATCTATATAGTACGGCGTATTGGCTTGCAGGACTTGAACTGGAATGCTCGCGTGGGAACTGGAATGAAGTACACGAAATGGTATTTTTTGCTCATCGCTTCGCTGTTGGCCGCCCCGGCTTTTCCCCAGGCAACCTTCGGGGTTCCGGGGAATAGCTTCGTTGCAGCTACTAGCGCCGCACCTGATGAGCACGACAATTCCGTTCTCACCATCCGCAAGCGCGTCGACGAAGTTAACCTGCTGTTCATCGCCACCGACCGCCACGGTAAGTTCGTCCGCAATCTTAACGAGTACGACTTCTCCATTCTCGACGATCACAAGCCGCCTCAGTCGGTCGTGAGCTTCCGCCGGGAAACCGACCTTCCACTTCGTTTGGGATTGCTGATTGACACGAGTGGTTCTGTCCGTACCCGCTTCAGCTTTGAGCAAGACGCGGCAGCCAGTTTCTTGCAGCAGATCGTGCGAAAGAATTTTGATAAAGCATTCGTGATGGGCTTCAACGGACAAAACACAGTCACGCAGGACTTCACGGATGACCCCACGCTTCTGGAGGTGGGAGTTCAAAAATTGCATAACGGCGGGGGCACAGCTCTTTTCGATGCCATTTATCGCGCCTGCCAGAGCAAGCTGGCCAAAGATGCGAGCGACTACCCAGTGCGGCGCGCGATCGTGGTGGTGAGCGATGGAGAAGACAATCAGAGCGACGTTAGCGAAGGCCGCGCCATCGAAATGGCCCTGCGTTCCGATGTCATTATTTTCGCAATCTCAACCGACGATAGCGGTCTCATCTTGCGCGGAGATACGGTGCTCGAGCAACTGGCGGACGCGACCGGCGGCCGCGTATTCTTTCCGTTCAAGATGAAAGACATTAAAAGCTCTTTTTCTGCAATCGAAGATGAGTTGCGGAGTCAATACATCATTTCCTATCGCCCGGCAGATTTTGAGGCGGACGGGCGTTATCGCCCCATTGAGATCACAGCATCAAGAAAGGACTTGCAGGTCCGTTCCCGCAAGGGCTACTACGCCCCCCGCCAGTAGCCCGATTCAGATGGTTTCGCCTCGGTATTTCCATCACCTCTCCCTATTCACCAGTGCTACAATTTGCTTAGGTTGCGGTGGAATTTGCTGCAAGGAAGGACGCTTTAGGCGTTCCTAATCTTAGGGGTACGATGAAATCTCGCTTCTTATTGCTCGTGCTGCTGCCGCTGGTCATGGCCGGCGTTTCCGGTGCTGAACAATCAAGGTCGAGACCAAGACGTGTCGCCGTGCATGAGGCTGCGGCGGCTCAGCCCGCCCCGCCACCAGTCGTGCTTCGTCCCGAGCAGATGCCGGCGGTTCCCCCTGAGATCACGTTTAGCGGCGGTAATCTTACGATCAATGCGCCGAACTCCACCCTCGGCGATATTCTCCGGGCTGTACGCAACCAGACGGGGGCGACAGTAGATGTGCCGGGAAACGCAACCGAGAGAGTCATAGGAAGGTTCGGTCCCGGGCCAGCGCGTGATGTCCTGACGACACTCCTGAATGGAACTCATTTCAATTACGTTTTGATGGGATCAGAAACCGATCCTGGCGCTCTGATGAACGTGATTCTGACGGCCAAGTCGTCAGGGGAGCCGGCAAACAACCAAGAGGCGAGTGCTGCTCCCCCAGCGAACCAACCGCCTCCGCAAGCACCTGCGAATGGAGCCCCTGACGATTTCTTCGGCGGCGCCGGAGACCAGAGTAGTGACGACTCGTCGGAAAATATCTTTGGAACTGACGACCAGAGCGGTTCTGACGACCAACAAGCTCAAAGCAACCCCTTCGGCCAACCGCAACAGCCGACAGATTCCCGTACACCGGAACAGATGTTGCAGGATCTGCAGCGGCAACAACAGACCCAGCAGGGATTTGCGGGACAGCAGCAGCCAGGGCAGCCGCCACAGGGGCCGTTCCCCACTCCTGGCCGGCCATTCCGGGGGATTCCAAACCCGGGCACACCAGGGACTGGAACTCAGTCTCCTTCGCCGGAGCCACAGTAAGACCTACGACAATATTGTTTGGTTGATCGCGACCGCGGTTAGTCCCCGCCGGCGTGGGCGGCCCGTGTCTGGCCGGATACCAGGGTGGGGCGTCCATGCCCCGTTCTAGAGCGAGAAACAGTCGCAAACGAGTGAAGAATTCCAATTACCGCGCCATAAGCGGAACAAATTCCAATGCACAAAGCTGCAATGACTGTGAGGCTGAGGATGAAAGCACTGAATAAACTGCTCAAGTAGGATCGCCTTCCCGTGTATCGGATCGCCCGGGTCCGCCGGAACGTTCCTTCGATGCGCGCATCGTCCCCTCAATCTACCTGCGTTGACGCTTGTTGCTGTTAGCAACTAAGATACGTGAGTAGAACTGCGCACTTTCACTCTCCAACATTTCAGAGGACCCGTCCACGTTACGGAAGGACACTGCAGGATATTACTGCCAGTATGGCCATTAACAAGATATCGGTTCGCGGCGCGCGCCAGCACAACTTGCGAAACATCGATGTCGAGATTCCGCGTAACAGCTTTACCGTTATCACTGGTCTGAGCGGGTCGGGAAAGTCCTCACTCGCATTCGACACGATTTATGCCGAGGGCCAGCGGCGCTATGTCGAGACGCTCTCCGCCTATGCGCGTCAGTTCCTTGATCAGATGGAGCGCCCTGACGTGGATGCCATTGACGGGCTGAGCCCATCGATATCAATCGAGCAGAAGACCACTAGCCGCAGCCCGCGCTCAACCGTGGGTACAATCACCGAAATCTATGACTATCTTCGTCTGCTGTTCTCCTCTGTAGGAGCGCCTCATTGCCCAAAATGCGGGCAGGCGATCGCGCGACAGACTGCCGATCAAATCGTGCAACGCGTAATGGGCCTGACTCCGGAAGACCGGGTTATGGTGATGGCGCCGATCGTCCGCGGACGCAAAGGCGAGTTCAAGAAGGAAATGGAGAAGCTCACGCAGCATGGTTATACGCGCGCGCGAATCGACGGAGAGCTGGTCAATCTTGAAGACGAAATTAACTTAGACAAGCGCAAGAACCACACGATCGAGGTAGTGATTGATCGCCTGTTGGTGAAGCCAGGTATCGAACATCGACTCGAGATGTCGATTGGCCTGGCGATGAAGCTGGCGGGCGGGCTGGTGCAAGTTGCGGTAGTAGGCGGCGAAGAGCAGCTTTACTCCGAGCGGCTAGCCTGTCCGGATTGTGGAATTAACGTTCCCCAGCTTGAGCCTCGTTCATTTTCCTTCAATAGCGTTTACGGCGCCTGCCCTGAATGTCACGGATTAGGCAGCCGGTACGATTTCGATCCGGCAAAGGTCATCACCGACTGGTCCAAGCCTCTGCTGGATGGCGGCCTCGGGCCGGGTTCCGCATCTCAGAACCTCATTCACATGCTGCAAATCACCTCGGCTGCGCATGGCTTCAACCTGAACACGCCATTCGAGAAGCTTCCGGAGAAGATCCAGAGCCTGCTGCTAAACGGAGAGAATGGCAAAAGCAAGACTGGATTTATGGGGATCCTTGCCTATCTGAAGCGCGCTCTGGATGACTCGACGTCGGAGGGTTACCGCGAATTCCTGCTCGATTACATGTCCGCAAGCGAATGTCCGGCTTGCCACGGCCGAAGGTTGCGGCCGGAGAGCCTGGCGGTGAAAGTCGGCGGAATGTCCATCGCAGACTTCACCGAGCTGCCGGTGACCCGCGCCTTCGACGCCGCGCAGAAGATCAATCTGACCGGCCGGGAGCAGATCATCGCCGGGCGCATTGTCCGCGAGATTATCGAACGGTTGCAGTTTCTGAACGCGGTTGGTCTGGGATACATCTCGCTCGACCGCTCGGCAGCCACACTATCCGGCGGGGAAGGACAACGCATTCGCCTGGCCACGCAGATTGGGTCGAAGCTGCGCGGTGTGCTGTATGTGCTGGACGAACCTTCCATCGGCCTGCATCATCGCGACAACGAGCGGCTGTTGAAAGCGCTGGCGGAGCTTCGCGACCTCGGCAACACGGTGCTGGTGGTTGAACATGACGAAGAGACGATCCGGCGTGCGGATTACGTGGTTGATCTCGGCCCCGGTGCCGGCCGTCATGGCGGGGAATTGGTCGCTCATGGAACCCCGCGGGACATCGAGAACTCGCCACACTCACTCACCGGTGCTTACCTCGCCGGAAGAACCCGGATCGACGCCCGTGAACAGCCGCGCCAAGCTAAAGGCGACGGCATCACCGTTCTCGGGGCGAGCGAAAACAATCTGAAGAACCTTGACGTCACCTTCCCTCTGGGAGTAATGACGGTGGTGACCGGAGTCTCTGGCTCCGGCAAATCGACGCTGGTCAACGACATCCTTTACGCAGCGCTGGCGAAGGCTTTGTACCGTTCACGCGAAGAGCCCGGCGCGCACAAGGCGATCTCCGGGGCAGAGAACATCGACAAGGTCATCCGCATCGATCAATCGCCGATTGGCCGTACGCCTCGCTCCAACCCAGCGACCTATACGGGCGTTTTTAGCCAGATTCGCGACTTATACGCCATGCTGCCGGAGTCGCGCGAGCGCGGTTACAAGCCGGGGCGGTTTTCATTTAACGTCTCGGGTGGACGTTGCGAAGCGTGCCAAGGAGAAGGACAGCGCCGCATCGAGATGAACTTCCTGCCAGACGTGTATGTGCTGTGCGAGGTCTGCGGCGGCAAGCGCTACAACCAGGAGACTTTGGCAGTGAGATACAAGGGCTATTCGATCGCCGACATTCTGGAAAGCCCGGTTTCGGATGCTTTGCCAGTACTCGAGAACATCCCACAAGTGAAGCAGAAGCTGCAAACCCTTGTAGACGTAGGCCTCGGCTACATTCATCTTGGCCAGTCGGCCGTGACGCTTTCCGGTGGGGAGGCCCAGCGCATCAAACTGGCCCGGGAATTGAGCAAGCGGCAGACGGGGAATACTTTGTACCTGCTCGATGAACCCACGACAGGGCTGCATTTCGACGATGTGAAGAAGTTGCTGGAGGTGCTGCACCGGCTCACCGATCTTGGCAACACCGTCATCATTATCGAACACAACATGGACGTGATTCGCAATGCCGACTGGATCATCGACTTAGGTCCGGAGGGCGGCGAAGATGGCGGCCGCATCGTGGTCCAAGGTACGCCCGAACAGGTTTCACGCAACCGAAAGTCTTATACGGGGCAGGCGCTCGCGGCTTACTTCAATGGAAATGCGGCAACGAAGAAACTTTCGACCGCATAGCGCGTCTCTTTTGCTTTTCGTGTAAATTCAAGATCAGTTCGAAAACAAAGCGAGTGTCTTCGCCTCAAAATCCGTGGCCCGGTCCCGAACCGTCGCCGATCTCCGAGCCTCCTTTTCTTCAACAGCCTGTGCCAGCCGAAGATCCGGTGTGGAGTGGCTGGGACGTCCTTCAGATCGCTGCCCTGACATTCGTATCGATCTTGATTTTCGCCATGGTGGTGGCGCTAGTAGCTCAACGGATTGTCTATCCTCATGACGCCTACATGGAAGTCTTGAAATATCCGCTGATCTCAGTGGTGGCTCAGATGTTGGCTTACGTCTTCGTATTTTTGTTCATGATTTCCGTGATCAAACGGAAGCCTGGTCAACCGTTCTGGCAGTCAATTTCCTGGAACTGGCCGGGACGGGGAGGCTTGGCCTTCGTGATCTGCGGCGTGACAATTTACTTCGGGCTGCTGGGGATTGGTGCGCTGCTGCCCATCCCCAAGCATTTGCCCATCGATCAATTTTTTCGCACGGCCAGCGAGGCAACGTTGCTCTCCATCATGTCTGTGACCGTTGCTCCGCTGATGGAGGAGCTGTTCTTCCGTGGATTCCTTTACCCCGTTCTGGCACGTAGGTTGGGAACTGCGGTTGGGGTGGTTCTTACCGCTGGACTATTCGGCCTCCTGCATTGGGCTCAACTGGGTTATTCGTGGGCGGTGCTCATTATTTTTCTGGTAGGCCTCGCGCTCACGATTGTGCGCGCAGTCACGAAATCGGTTGCGGCAAGTTTTCTGACTCACGTCGGATACAACGGCACCTTGTCGCTGCTGCTGTTCGTCGGTACGGACGGGTTCCGCCATTTAGACAAGCTGGGGCAGTGAGTAGCGAGTAGCTGGTACCTAGTAGCTAGGGAAAACCTGACCACTGACTCCTGACTCCTAGCTACTAGCCCCTAGCTACTAGCTACTGTTATCTTAAGAATTCATGTCTTCTGCACGTGAGGAACTGCTGCGTCTTCTGGCGGTAAAGTCGTTTCACCTGGGTGAGTTCAAACTGTCGTCGGGTGGGAGCAGCGACTACTACATCGATTGCCGAACTACGACCCTGGATGCGCGCGGGGCACAGCTTACGGGACAAGTGTTTCTGGCGGAGATGAAGACCCAAGGCTGGAAACCGCAGGCGATCGGTGGCTTGACCATGGGCGCCGATCCAATTGTGGTGGCGGTCGCGGTGACCAGCGGCGAGGTTCATGGCTTTTTGGTTCGCAAAGCCGAAAAGCAGCATGGCACTGGGCAACGAATTGAGGGCTTCCGCGAAAAAGGCGCGAAAGTCGTTATCGTGGACGATGTTTGCACGACTGGATTCTCCACGGTTCAAGCCATCGAAGCGGCCCGCGACTTTGGCTTCGATGTGATCGGCGTAATGTGCCTGGTGGAACGCGAGGAAGCAAACGGGCGGCCGAACGTGGAGAAGGCCGCCGCCCCGGCGAGGTTTGTGGCGTTGTTCACGGCGAGGGATGTGAGAAGAGAGCACTTAGCAGTTGGCAATTAGCATTCGGTCCCGCTGGTTCTTGCTCACTCTAAAAAGAACCTGAACGGCTGAATGCTAAGTGCCAATTGCCAAAAGCTAAGAGCTAACGGCCACTGACCGGCGACCAACGACGAATTCATGATTCAAACTCTCGAATGGACCGACTCCGGCGTGCGCTTCATCGATCAGACGAAGCTGCCGACCGAAGAAACTTACGTGAACTGCCGCACCTGCGACCAGGTGGCGGACGTGATCCGCAACATGGTGGTGCGCGGCGCTCCGGCCATCGGCGTGGCGGCGGCCATGGGAATCGCCCTGGGCATAAAGAACTCCAAGGCGGAGACCGTAGGCGACCTGAAACGCGATTTCGATCAGTCTTGCGAAACCATTCGGAAGACTCGCCCCACGGCGGTCAATCTTTTCTGGGCGATCCGGCGAATGCAAGACAAGTTTGAATCGCTGCGAATTCGGCCGCTGCCGCAGATCAAACAGGCTTTGATCGACGAAGCCAAACGCATGCACGCCGAAGACGTTGCTGCCAATCAGGCCATGGGCCGCTTTGGGGCGACGCTAATGCCTGCGAGCGGAGGCGTACTTACCCACTGTAACGCAGGCGCGCTGGCGACCTGCGGTTATGGAACCGCACTCGGGGTGATCCGCGCCGCAGTCGAGCAGGGGAAGAAGATTCACGTGTATGCGGACGAGACGCGGCCGTTTCTCCAAGGCTCGCGTCTCACCGCCTGGGAACTGATGAAAGACGGAATCCCGACCACGGTGATCTCCGACAACATGGCCGGCGCAATGATGAAACAAGGAAAGATCGGCGCGATTGTCGTGGGCGCGGACCGCATCGCGGCCAATGGCGACGTCGCTAACAAGATCGGGACTTATACGGTTGCGGTGCTCGCCAAGGAGCACAAGATTCCGTTCTACGTCGCCGCGCCATTTTCGACTGTCGATTTAGAAACACCGGATGGCAGCAAGATTCCCATCGAGCAACGAAACACGAAAGAGGTCACGCACATCGCGGGAAAGCAAATGGTTCCCGACGGCGTGCAGGTCGAGAACCCGGCATTCGATGTCACGCCCGCAGAATACGTCACCGCTATTGTCACTGAGCGCGGAATCGCAAGAGCCCCCTATGGAGAAGCATTGGTTAGGCTGGCGGGGCAGGCGGTAACATCCAGCACTTAGCAGTTGGCACTTGGCATTTGGCCGCTTCATTTTTCACTTCAGGGCTAAATGCTAATGGCTAAGTGCTAATTGCTCGATTCATGTTCCCCATCTCCCAATCCCAACTGTCCTTCGAAAGCGGCAGCAAGCTAATCCGCCTGGATTGCTTCTTGCCATCAGCAAATGGACAGCGCTTCCCCGCGGTCATCGGACTCCACGGTTCCGGCGGCGGCCATGCCAGCATGAGTGATCCTGCGGGCCTGTTAGCCACGCAGGGTTTCGCAGTTTACGTTCTGCATTACTTCGACCGCACGGAAACCACCGAGATCGACGGACTGCAAACCATCATCCGGCACTACCCTGTGTGGATGAAAACGCTCTGGGACGCAGTCAGCTTCGTGGCTCGCCAATCGCAGGTTGATCCGGAGCGAATTGGGCTGCTGGGGTTTTCTCTCGGCGGATATCTGGCGGTCTCTGCGGCTTCGATTGATGCGCGGGTGCGAGCGGTGGTCGAATTCTTCGGCGGATTGCCTAAAGAGATGAAATTCTTCATGCGCCGCTTGTGTCCGGTGCTCATTCTGCACGGCGCGGAAGACAAGACCGTTCCAGTGCAGGAGGCCTACCACTTGCAACAGGTTTTGGAGAAAAAGCAGATTCCTTACGAGATGCAAATTTACCCTGGCGTTGGCCACGGTTTCAGTGGCGAGATCTGGCGCGATGCGGGGCTGCGAACGCTGAACTTCCTGAATAAGTATCTGGCATAGGTAGCGACATGATTTTTCTTGTTGTCATCCCGAGCGAAGCGAGGGATCTGCAGTTCGCGAATTAGGTGCAACATGCAGATCCCTCGCTTCGCTCGGGATGACAACCAAGATAGGGGAACTTTAGACTGTAAGCGTTCGTAGATTAAGTTAGAGGCAAACATGGTCGCGTTTATCCTCTGGTGCATTCTTTTCGTAATCTGCTGGCCGCTCGCTTTGCTCGCGCTGGCGCTCTATCCGATCGTGTGGCTGCTTCTCTTACCCTTCCGCCTGGTTGGGATCGCCGTTGAGGGAGCACTGAAGCTGGTGTGGGCAGTGGTCACTCTGCCGGCGCGGCTGCTGACGGCACCGTTTAGGGTGTAAGAGTCACTCGACCCCTTTCGTCGGCACCAGCAAGCCCAACTCCTTCATCACCATCTGCAGATCTTTCCATGTCTCTTTTTTCTGGCGCGGATCGCGCAGCAGAAACGCTGGGTGATAAGTGACTGCGAGCCTGGTGCCGCGGAAGTCGTACCAGTGGCCGCGAAACTCCGCCATCGGAGCATTAATTGCCAGCAGGGTCTTAGCTGCGACCGCACCGAGCGCCACAATCGCCTTCGGCTTGATCACTTCGATCTGCCGCATCAGAAATGGTGAGCAAGTCTCGCATTCATCACGCTCCGGCGTGCGATTCCCCGGCGGACGGCACTTGATGATGTTGGCGATGTAAACATCTTCGCGCCGCAGGCCCATGGCCTTGATCATGTTGTTTAGCAGTTGCCCAGCGCGCCCAACGAACGGCTCGCCTTGTTCATCTTCATCGGCGCCTGGTGCTTCGCCAATGAACATCAGTTCCGCCTTCGGGCTGCCCACTCCAAACACAATCTGCTTACGGCCCTGCTTGTGCAGCACGCACCGCGTGCAATCGCCGAGATCCTCTCGGATAACACGCAGGGCCTTAGCCGGGTCAGTAGCGCCTGCGTCAGGTTTGGTCGGGGCAAACATGTCCTCTTCGATGATCGGCACGGCGACGGCGGCTTTCGTTCGAGGCATCTCATCTCGCTGTTCTGACTGGGGTTCGGAACTTAAGGTTTGAGGAGGCTGCGCGACCAAAGGCTCGCGCAGGTAGAAATCGTAAATCCCGAGTTCGTTGTAGAAACGGATCCGCTCAGCAAGCGCCTGCTTAGTTTGGGGATCGAGCGCTCGTGACATCTGAGAATGAGATTAGCAGGAAATTCGGTGGAAGAGCAGGACGAGTTTTCCTATATAAAAAGCAGGTCCCTCCACTCGTTCCTGGATTCGCACGGCGAATCCAGGAAACTCGGTCGGGATGACAAAGCGTGAGTTATTTGAGAGAAGGTTGCCGCTGCCGGAGCTTCGTTACCTGGTCCAGCACGCGCTGCGCCACTTCCCACTTGGTCGTTTCCGGCACTTCGACAACGTCGTCTTGGGTAATGATCGTGACCGCGTTACGGTCGGAGTCGAAACCAACGCCTTCCTGCGAGACGTCGTTCACCACAATCGCATCGAGCGACTTGGATGCGAGTTTCTTGCGCGCGTTCTCCAGGACGTTCTGGGTTTCGGCAGCAAATCCGACGATAATCTGCGATTGTTTGTGCCGGGAGAGCTCGGCGAGAATATCTGCGGTCGGCTCCAGTTCCAGATTCATCGGCCCGGTGCGCTTGATTTTCTGAGACGCCGCCGATCTCGGGCGATAATCTGCGACAGCAGCAGTCTTGATTACAATCCTGGCCTTCGGTAACAGATCAAGCACCGCTTGCCGCATCTCCTCGGCGGATTCGACTTTTGTGACTTCAGCGGCCCCCGGCGGTGTCAAAGATGTCGGTCCACTGACCAGCAGCACTCGCGCTCCGCGCCGCAAGGCAGCCTCCGCCAGGGCATACCCCATGCGTCCGCTGGAACGGTTCGTCAGATACCGCACCGGATCGATTTTTTCGCGCGTGGGGCCAGCGGTGATCAATACAGTCTCACCAGCCAGTTCCTGCGACGCGCCCAGCGCTTCCAACGTCGCGGCGACAACGGCTTCGTTTTCTGCCAGGCGCCCCGGCCCAGTCATTCCGCAGGCCAAATACCCGGTTCCCGGTTCCACCACCCGCACGCCGCGCTTGCGCAAGACATCCATGTTCGCCTGAGTTGCAGCGTGATTCCACATGTTCACGTTCATGGCGGGAGCGACAACCACCGGCGCGGTTGTTGCCAGGTAGAGCGTGGTCAGGAAATCAGAAGCGATGCCTTGTGCGAATTTCGCAAGAATGTCGGCTGTGGCTGGCGCGACCAGCAATGCGTCGATCGACTGTGCCACAGCAATATGTTCAACGGCTGAATCGATGTTCGGCTGCTCATTGCCAGCCGCGAACATGTCGGTGATAACTTTTTCCCCGGAGAGTGCAGCAAAGGTGAGAGGTCTGACGAATTCCTGCGCGGCCTGGGTCATGACGACCTGCACCCGAATGCCGCGATCCTGCAGCAGACGAACAATTTCCGCTGCCTTGTAGGCGGCGATACCGCCGCTGACGCCGAGCGCAATCTTCATAACGGTTGATTAGATTCCTGATTGCTGAGTCAAGATCCGAGCCTGCGCCATGCCCGGACTTCAATGATGCTTACTCTTGCCCCAGAGCCTTATCCAGCGCGTCATTGGCCAGCTCGGTGGGGGATTTCGGCGTTTCTGGAATTACCCACTTCACCTTGCCAGCCTTGATTTCATCCTGCGCGATACGGCAGGGCTTTCTGGAACTGGTGTCAATGACTGGCGGGGCCCCGCCTTGCAGTTGCCGCGCCCGTCGAGCCGCGACCAGGATGTATCGATAGTTGCTGTCGAACCCGTCCATCAACTTCATGATGTTCTCCCCTGTGTCTATCGAGCGCCGGGCGTCACTGCCGCAACAAACGAAGCCAAAATCGGCTGCAGCCGTTCCCGCACATTGTGCAAGCGGCAGCGTTCTGCCATAGCCAGTGTTTCTCGGTCGTCCGCTGAAGGTGTTACTCCCGAACGCTTCAGCCTTTCTGCGAGAAGAATCGATTGCAACGCGGTTACCGAATCTTCCAGCCGGTCGTTAATCAAAATATAGTCGTATTTTTCATAATTCTCAATCTCACGGCTGGCGGTGATCAGCCGCCGCTGGATGACCTGTTCCGCGTCCAGACTGCGATTTCGAAGACGATGCTCCAGCGTCCTGCGGTCCGGCGGCAGAATGAACACGCTGACTGCCTCCGGCAGTTTTTGCTTGATCTGCGCTGCTCCCTGGACGTCAATATCGAGCAGCAAGTCGCGTCCTTGCTGCTCGGCAGTGCGCAAAAAACATTTCGCGGTTCCGTAACAATTGCCGAAGACGTCGGCATGCTCCAGAAATTCATCACGGCGTACCATATCGTCGAACTGTTGCCGAGGCACGAAGAAATACTCGCGGCCGTTCTGCTCATTTCCCCGAGGCGCACGCGTGGTGTAGGAAATCGAGAAATCCAACCGGGGCACGGTCTGCCGCACTTTCTCCACCAGGGTGGACTTTCCTGATCCGGAGGGCGCGGAGATGATGAAGACGGTGGTCATTCGAGATTTTGGACCTGCTCCCGCGCCTTCTCAATATCCGACTTGATTGACAACCCGGATTCGGTGATCTTCAAGGCTTCGCCCGCCAAGCCGGAGGTCTTCGACAGCAGAGTATTCGCTTCGCGATTCATTTCCTGAAGCAGAAAGTCGAGTTTCTTTCCAACCTCTCCACCACCGTCCAGCATGGCCAGGAAATGTTTCACATGGGTTTCCAGGCGAACCAGTTCTTCCTGAATATCGCTGCGGTCGACTAGCAGCGCGGCTTCTTGCAGGACACGCTCAGGATCTACCTGCGAACCGATGAGTTCCTGCATGCGGGTCTTCAATTTGTCGGCATAGGCCCGCAGCGCGGCATGGCGGTGCTTTTCCACTTCTTGCTGGGCGGTTCGCACGCGAGACATGCACTGCCGAAGTTCGTGATCGGCACTGCGGCCTTCTTCCTCCCGCATCTGGTTGAGCCGGGTCAGTAGTTCGTCGGTCTTATCGAGTACGGCGGCTTCGAGTTCCCCGTCCTCCAGCACAGCGCCGGGTTCGAGAGCGCCGGGAATTCGGAGAATGGTATTCAAGTCAGGATCGGACGCGATCCCGAATTCGGCCGCCGCCGCGCGAAAGGCTTGTATGTAACCGGACACCAACTCGCGATTGAGCGCCATGCCCTCGCCCACCG